>Ga0265337_1001262_pt1 | contig 12725 bp, 14 predicted proteins | sample 42122metaG_FD_192441 | JGI IMG/M metagenome (GOLD analysis project Ga0265337, IMG submission 192441) | Rhizosphere microbial communities from Carex aquatilis grown in University of Washington, Seatle, WA, United States - 4-21-22 metaG | ecosystem: Host-associated > Plants > Roots > Rhizosphere >... | reverse complement strand
TGCTGAGAACGATTTTCTTAGTCTTGATTCTGCTGCTCCTCGTCATCATGGGCATGAACAACCGCCAAACGGTCAGCCTGTCGCTGCCGCCGATTTTGCCCAAGGCTCAGAAGATGCCCGCCGCGATTATGTATTTTGCCTTTTTCGCCGTGGGCGTCCTGAGCGGAACCATGTTGATAGGAGGCAAGAAGGGCGGGGCCAGCGGCAAGAGCAAAGCGCAAAAATAGTCAACCGGACCAATCGCCTTCCGCCAAACAGACCTCAGCGCGTGTCCCCTCGGAGCAGGTTGGATTGCCCCAGCGCCTTGAGCATCGCCTTCAACCGCTCCGGCAGCAGCCGCTGGCCCTCGGCCTCCAAGTGCTCGAAGTTCGGATAGGCCGCGATGGGCGCTTCCACCGTGCCCGCACCGCCCGGCGCTTGGCCCATTGCGTCCTTCAACGCGCCCAGGAATCCAGCCAACATCGCGCTCTGCTCGCCAATCTCCTTGGTCAGCCGCTCCAGACTGCGCGTTTCCCAGAAGTCGCCATCGTCGCTCACGCTGGCCAGACAGCCGAGCCGCTTGGCCTCATCCAGGAGCGCAACCACGCCCAAGTGGCAGCGCAGGAAATTGGGCAAGCCGCCACAGCGCGGGTCGCTGGCGTAGTGCGTTTTGCAGAATGAATGCCACGACCGTCCTATCAGCTTCGTCTTGACCTTCCCAAACTCAGGGTGGGAAACCTCGCTGGGGAACTGGCACAGCCCGAAATTGGCCGCTTCACAGCCGTCGCCCGGCTCCGTCTCAAAGGCGATGATGTTCGAGGGCCGGACATCCAGTGGGCGGGTGACGCCTTGGCGTTTCTCCGCCGGGGACACCGGGAGCGCGATGTGGGTGCCTGCCTGAATCAGCAGCCAACGGTACGGGTCGTCATCGGGCCGCCGCTTCCAATCGCACTGGTCACCCCGGAACTCCACAATCTCGCCGACATGCTGGAAGGGCAGGTCGAGCGCCGCCTGCCGAAGCTGCTGCACGAGCTTCCGGGCGTTTGCTTCGTCGCCCGTAGCCGCCAGTTCGTAATGGATGGTCAGGCCCATGTCGTGTCGCTGGCGCGTAGTCTTGGCGGTATGCCGTCAATCAGCGCCGCACTGCCCTGCTCAGCGAACCTGCCATCGTCGGTCGGCTTCTATGAGCGGCGACGAGTGCGCCAGCTTTTACGAACCGACCTTGCCAGTCTGGCTCGGCCCTCCGGCGTCTGAGTCCAGTGCAGTTTCGTTCCGGTCGTAGCTGGCGATGTCGCGGTCGGCTTCAAGGAGCGATGGCGAGTACGCCAGCTTCTACGAATCGACCTTGCCAGTCTGGCTCTGCCAGCCGGGGTCTGGGTCCAGTGTAACTTCTTCGACGGAGTGGCTGTCGCCGACACGCCGAGCATGGACTCCAGTTCGTGTTCCAATTCATCTATCCGCTCTTTCAAACCCGCCGCCCGCCGAAGCTGGGCCGGTGTTAATTGCAATAGGTCCATAGCCTCACGGTTGAGAAAACCGTTCGGGAATGCAACCCAATATTTACCAACTCGCCCGCTCGGCAGGCAGCCCCACCCTCGGTCGTTGAGTTCCCTCCCAGCCGCTTGCCGCTGGACGCCGCAGAGGGCAAATGCGTGCGAATTTGGCCCAGCGCCGTGGCCGACCTCGATATGGATGGCGTGCTGCCCAGTCTCGATGTGGTGTAGCACCATGACGCTGCCACAACCCGCGCCTCACTGGGCTGGTGATTGTCCTCCCAACGCTTTCCCCACGACGGCAATCAACTCGTCAGTAAGAAATGGCTTCGGAAGAATCCCAACGATTGGCAAATTCTGGGCGATGGACAGCATGGTCCCAGTATCGGGCCTTCCAGACATGGCGATGATAGCGACTTTTGGAAAGCGCGAGCGCAGTTCTCGGATGGTTTCCGGGCCGTCCTGAATCAGCGTGTACAGGTCGGCGACGACCAAGTCTGCGGGGCGGGTGCATTTCCCCACCACTCCCTCCCTGCCGTCAGCAGCCAAGATGACCTCGTGGCCAACAGGCTTGAGGATTTGCTCAAGCATCGACCTTGTGTCCGGGTCGTGGTCTATGACAAGGATTCGCGCCATTGGCTCAAGTTTAATATGCCCTCCCGTTGGAAATGTGCAAACAAAAAGACCCGGCAGCGAAGCCGGGGCATTCTAGCGCGGCACAGCCTCGCCGCTACTCGATCTCGCGGATGCCGCCGCACTTGGTCTGCGCGTACATCGAACAGCCCCAGAACTCCCGGCCAGCGTGCTGACCCCTCTTTGCGCGGCGCAGTGTCATGTCGCTGCCGCAAGCCTCGCCTCACTAGGCTGATGATTGTCCTCTCAACGCTTCCTGCACGGCAGCAATCAACTCGTCAGCAGAAAAGGGCTTACGGAGAACCCCAACGGCTCCAAACTTCTGCGCGACGGACAGCATGGGCAACGCTGCGGTCCTGCCAGACATGGCGATGATGGCGACCTCTGGAAAGCACGTGCGCAACTCACGGATGGTTTCCAAGCCCTCCTGATTCGGCATGTACAGGTCGGTGATGACCAAGTCTGCCGGGCTGGTGCGATACCGCTCCATGCCCTCCCTGCCGTCCGCAGCCAAGATGACCTCGTGGCCCGCAGGCTTGAGGATTTCCTCAAGAAATGCCCGGATGTCCGGGTCATCGTCTATGACAAGGATTCGCGCCATTGGCTGATGCGGCCAGTGTATCCTCCGGCTTCAAGCCTGTAAACAAAAAGCCCCGGCAGCGTAGCCGGGGCAATCAGTCGAACTTGACGATGGTGAGGTTCCCGGTCGGCCTTCGATTTGTAAAACCGTTTACGCAAATTCAGAGCGTTTTCTGTTAGCCTTGGCCGTGGCAGCCTGCGCCTCGACCGGTGAGCGGGCACCCCGCAAGCTGCTTGACCACAGCGACCAGCTTTGGCACACCTGTCACGCCCGGCGGCGGTCGTCTCCTTCAGCGGGGTTCCCCACCCCCACCTCCCCATGACGGACCCCGCCGGGTGCTCTCTGTTGCATGACGGGCTATCTGTCCATACACTGGGCAAGAGCGTTGATTGCGCAGGCATTTGTGACCCTACGGCTTCAATGATCCCCCGCACCGGCCTGCCGGTCACGGGCTTGGCGGCAAGAATCAATAGACAAATCTTTGCTCGGCGGTGTCTATCCATTGAAACTACGGCGATGAGCGATGGGGCAGACCAGCCACAGGAACAGACCACCCCTGCTGGGCAACCGAGCCATGACACAGGCGACGCGCTTGTTGTAACCGGCCCGTTCTTCCAACGAACAGACTGGCTAAGTTTTGGGCTGACAGCAGTTGTGGTCTTGGTGGTCTATTTGCGCACACTCGCCCCCGAAGTCACGCTCAGGTATTCCGGCGTTCTTTCCACCAGTGCTAAGTATGCAGGCGTTCCGCAGCCGCCCGGCTATCCGGTCTGGACCGTTTACTCTTGGCTTTTCGCTACGCTGCTCCCCTTTTCTAATATCGCGTGGCGCGTGGCGGTGGGTTCGGCGGTGGCCGCCACGCTGGCCTGTGGCTTGGTGGCGTTAATGGTGTCACGGGCGGGAACCGTACTCTTGGAAACCACGCCCGCGTTTACCAGCCGGAAACTAGCGGAGCAGCAGATGATTCGGGTCGTTTGCGGCTTCGTCGCCGGAATGGCGCTCGGTTTGAGCCGGACGATCTGGCACGAGGCCGTCATGGCGGAGACTTGGGCGCTGACCGTTTTCCTGTTTGCCCTAATGCTGTGCCTATTGATGCGCTGGACGGGCAGGCCGGAACGCAGGCGATTTCTTTATGGGGCACTGTTTGTTTTCGGCCTGCTGCTCACCGGCAATCAGGAACTGTTCGTGATGACCCCAGCACTTCTGCTGGTGGTCCTTTTGAGCGACCAAAAACTGGGGCGGGATTTGTCAGTCGTTATCTCGCTTCTGGTGTTCGCCGACTGGGCGGTGAGCGTGATTGGCCTGTACTATTGGCTCGGTTCGGACATGCTCCGAAGTGTCGGGCTGCTGTTGGCCTTTTTGTTGGTCGGCGGCGCGGCGGTTGTCGCGATTGTCAGAACTCGACGCTTCGGGTCGGAGTGGAGATCGGCCAGTCTGTGCGGAGTCCTGTTTTTGCTGGGTCTGGGATTCTACCTCTACCTGCCATTTGCCTCGATGACCAACCCGCCGATGAACTGGGGCTATGCACGTACGGAAGAAGGCTTTTTCCATCTGATTACCCGTGGCCAATATGAACGCTGGCACCCAACGGACGAACTGGGTCGGTTAATCGGGCAGCTTTGGATTGTGGCGATAGATACCGGGAAGGGATTTGGTTGGCCTTATCTCGTCTTTGCCGCGCTGCCATTTGGCCTGCTGCGCCGGACGGGCGGATGCGCGCGGAAATGGCTGCTGGGTCTAACGGCGACTTTTGTTTGTGTTGGGCCGCTGATGGTCGGGCTGTTAAATCCGTCTGAGGACCGGGCCAGCGTGGACCTTATCCCACCGTTCTTCTCGGCCATGTATGTCATCCTTGCCCTCCTCACCGGTTTGGGCCTCATGGTGGCTGGCTGCATGGTCGCAAAAATCCAGACGCAGCCACCCCCGACGCGATGCCGCACTCCTGAGCGGGCAGGAACGGGAGTGCCACGCCGTTGAGCTTCAAGTGGAAGACGAAGACCCGGAACGCCTCGCCACCTAAGAAGGCGAGCCGCAGCGCGACCACCCCGGCGGCGATCACCAGCGCCCAAAAGGTGACGATGCAGAATGCCAGCAGCGAGGGCGGGCCTACGACTACCGCGTTGGCGATGGCCACGCCACCGCCTCTGACGCCGCCAGTTGACGCTACGGGCGGAACCGGGTGGCTACCAAGCGGCGTGGATGCTGTTGACGGGACGTACAAACGGCCTCATGCTGTACTTGATGAAAAACCGAATTTCCTGCAAGCGGGTGATGGCCGTTGCAGTCATGGTTTTGTGCAGCCAGACCGCGCCGGTCTTGCTGGCACAGGATTCCAACTCGGCCCCCGCCAGCGCCGAAGCGACTGCCCCCGCCTCCGCCAGCGAAACCCGCCCGGTTCAGTTGTCACCCGGCGTGCCGGACATATTGAAGCTTGGGCGTGCCCACGTGGGCGACGAGGCCATACTCGCGTTCATAAGTAATTCCGGGAGGACATATCACTTGGGCGTGTCAGAGATTCTGTATTTGCGAGAGCAAGGCGTGTCCGATCAAGTGGTGACCGCTATGCTCAACTCGCGGGAGAACCCGGCGGCAACCGTCGCGCAGACCGCACCGCAACCCGCGCTGCAACCTGCCCCGACCGGACCCACGGCGGATTGGGTGAACAGCAGCCCCCAGCCCGCGCCCCAACCTGCGCCCGCCGCCCCCCAGCCAGCGGCCCAATTCGCGCCAACTTATATTCAGGCTGCACCAGTCTATGCTCAGCCCTCGCCGGTTTACGTCTATCCGGGACCGAGCTACGAATATTACGACGGTTGGCCTTGCTACTGGGGTTATCCCTCAGTATCGCTCGGCTTCGGATTCGGGGGCGGTCATTACGGCGGCTACCACGGAGGGTATCACGGCGGCGGTCATCGATAACGGCCCGGCAGGCAAGCAGGGGGTTCCTTTCCTCGGCCCGTCTCCTACAAAGACAGGCCGTTCAGGTCATCGCTGAGCGCGTAGATGAGATCAGCGGGTTGCGCGGTTAGGTTGTGGCGTGCCCATCGTCATCGGCGAGCACCAAGAGGTTCTTTGCATCCGCTTCATTTGGCGCGAGCGGTTCGCTTGTCTGACATCCTCGCTGCCCGCCATCCAAGCGCCCCCACGAATCCAGATGATTCGCGGCAGTGGTTTGCCGCCCTTCAGAACGGCACTCACGGCGTTTGCTCGCTACGGCGCGAAGGCCGCGATTGCAGCCTGCCTAAAGGCATCCTGGCTCTTGGCTCCGTTGCCAGGAAAGCCGTTGTGTTGCACCATCCACACGAGGACCAGCCCGCGCCGGTGGTCGATCTGCATGTTCGTGGCATACGCGCCGCCGTGGCCGCACCAGTCCGGGCCTACCGCGAAGCCCAGGCCATAGCTTTCCTTGATGTCCGGTGCCGTCTGGCGGGTGGTCAACTGCCGAACCGCTTCATCGGATAGGAGTCGTTCGCCCTCGCAGACGCCGCCGTTGAGGATCATTCGGCAGAACTGCGCAATGTCGCTGGCGGTGGAAAACAGGCCGCCCGCTGGCATCGGGAAGCGGTGGGTCCGGTCCGGCAGCGGATAGCGCAACTGCGTGACCAGCATCTCTTCAAGGCCGGTCTTGCCCTGGGCAGGCTTGTAGGACTTTGCCAGCCGCTTCACCTGCTTTGCGCTGGGCCAGAAAGTCGTGTCCTTCATTCCCAGCGGCTTGAACAACCGCTGCTCCATGAATTGCTCGTAGGGCACCCCGCTGACCACTTCTATAATGCGGCCCGCTGTGTTGATACCGGCGTTGCTGTATTGGTATTTTGTGCCGGGCGGGAATTGTAGCGGCACCATCGCGTAACTTCGCACCGCGTCGCGCAGGGGCAGGCCGTCGAGGGTTGGCTGCTCCATCGGGGATGAAAACGGCAGCCCGCTGGTGTGGCTGAGGATTTCGCGCGCGGTGATCGGATGCACCGGCTTGCGGAGCAGGACGTGGTCGGCATCTAAAGCCGCCTTGACCAGGTTGGGCGGGGGTATGAGCCCCCACGGCGCGTCAGTTCCCAGCCGGGCCGCGCCCAGGAGGAAACGGAGCAGAGCCCATTTCTGCAACTGGCCGACAGAGCGCAGGCTGATGGCCAGCCTTGTGGAAATCTGCGGCGGCTGATATTCCACCGGCCATGAAGTATTCTTTGCGACTACCTCCGAGCATACGAAAAGGTGCCGTAACCATCGGCTATTGCCTATGATCAAACCTCCTATGAAACCGATTCTTCGCGGGCTGCTTGTTTTTCAGGTCTTGTTCGCGTGCGTCGCGGCCAGCGCCCTGGAACCCGCCAACTCGAATGCCAACGCCAAAGCTAAGGCGATTCTCAATTATTTGCAGAGCCTCAGCGCCCGCCAGGATAAGCGCCTACTGTCCGGCCAATTCGCGGGCGCGGGCCGCACGACCACCCTGCGGCTCACGGACCAGATTCACGAGCAGACCGGCAAGTGGCCCGCGCTCGTGGGAGCCGACTATGCCGATTTCGGGAGCGGCAGCCTTACTTCCAAAGCGCCGAACCAAGCGGCCATCCAGTATTGGAAAGCGGGCGGCTTGGTCACTATCAGCGCCCATCTTTACAATCCGGCCAATCCCAAAGGCGGCGGTCTGCGGGACCAGGGCGTTGACTTGAACGGCCTGCTCGCACCGGACGGTGAGACGCACACGCGCTGGATGCAGGAACTCGACCTCATCGCTGCCGGTTTGCAGGAACTGAAGGACTCGGGCGTGGTGGTCTTGTGGCGGCCCTTTCACGAGATGAACGGCGGCTGGTTCTGGTGGGGCGCAAAAGACCCGGACACGTTCATCAAGGTCTGGCGGCACATGTTCGATTACTTCACCAAGACCAAGGGCCTGGACAACCTGTTATGGGTTTACAGTCCCAATCACGGGAGCAAGACTGCCGCTTATTACGTGGGGGACCATTACGTTGACATAGTCGGCCTGGATGCCTACACCGACTTCGTGGACCCCGAGCACATCAAGGGTTACGCGGAGGTTGTGCAAATTCAAAAACCGTTTGGCTTCACGGAATACGGACCACACGGGTCGAGCAATCCGCCAGGGGATTACGATTACCGGCGATTCCTTGAAGGCGTGAAGAAGGATTTTCCCAAGGCGGTGTTCTTTATGAGCTGGGACGCCAAATGGAGTCTCGCCAGAAACAACAACGTCAAGGAGCTGCTGGCCGATCCGTGGATCGTCAATCGCGCTGACTTGCCCGCAGGGCTAACCGGAACTGGAAAATGAAACACGCCTGCCCGGCAATGGTCGGAGGGCAACTCCATTGCCTTTTGAAGGACGGTAGTCGTTGAGCCTTGGCGATGTTCCTCCGGCGCGAGCGGGAGCACATTTTTGCGCAAATCCGCCTGGGCCGAGGCGGTCAGGGGTAGTTCCGCATCTCTCCATTGCCCTCTCAGGTTGAGCTTGCGAGCCCACGGCTATCCGGTTAGGCTACGTGCCTTGGCTCGCATTTTTGCACGGCCTGCACTAAGGTAATTGGTCTCAATTCCAATAATGAATTCGCACCATGCCTGCAAAAACAATCCTCATTCTTGCCGCCGCTTTGGCTTTGATCCTCATTACTCGACCAGCGTCGGCTGCCAACGACCCCAAACCACTCAAGGTATTGCTGATCACCGGTGGCTGTTGCCACGATTACGCGAAGCAGAAAGACATCCTGAAGAAGGGCATCGAGGCGCGGGTCAACGCGCAGGTGGACATCATCTTCGTCGCGGATGATAGCACGCACCCGCAACTGCCCATTTACGGCAAGCCCGATTACGCGAAGGGCTACGATGTCGTCATTCACGATGAATGCGCTGCCGACGTGAATGATCCGACCATCATCGAGGGTGTCCTGAAACCCCATCGCGACGGCATCCCCGGGGTGAATCTCCACTGCGGCATGCACTGTTATCGAATCGGCAACCCCAACGACCCCGTGACGCCGGGCACACCGCACGGGCTTTGGTTTGAATACCTCGGCCTACAGTCCAGCGGTCACGGTGCGCAACTACCCATCTCCATCGGCTTCCTTGATCCGGACAGTTCCATCACCAAAGGGCTGACGGATTGGACGACGATCAACGAGGAACTCTACAACAACGTCAAGGTGTTCGACGGCGCTCATCCACTCGCTCGCGGCAAGCAAGACAAGAACGATTTTGTCGTCGTTTGGACCAACCTCTACCAAGGCAAGACACGTGTGTTCAGCACCACTATCGGTCACAACAACGAGACGGTCGAAGACCCTCGTTACCTCGACCTTGTGACGCGTGGTGTCCTTTGGGCCTGCGGTAAGATCGGCGAAGATGGCAAACCACTTCCGGGCTACGGAAAGTAAGGCGGGGCTTGCCTCAATCCAATTAACTGCGAAACGGCGCCCCGAGTCCTCGCGTCCATGAAGCGGCGTATCGAACGAATGGTCGCAAACCAACAGGCCGGCGACGCAATGATTTCGCGTCGCATTGAAGCCACCTTCAACCCGTAGCCTCGGCGCGCCGTCCTTTAGCCCCCTGAATAGCGCACGGTCATGATTGTCAAATCCTCACTCCCTGCCGGTGAATGAAACCGCACCCTATCGCCGGCATTCCGTGACAGGAGCGCCCGTGCCAGGGGCGAAATCCAACTACCCCCGTTCAGGGTCCGCTTCTTCAATGCCGACGATACAGTATGATGCCTCCTCCCCGTTCCCGTGCCTGACTATGACGGTTGCACCAAACCCGACCTTCTCCTGGTCAGTAAGGATTTCCGCGACGACAACTGAATCCAGTATCTGCTGAAGCCTGCGGATGGTCGATTCGATCTTCCGCTGTTCGGTTCCCGACCTCGTCCCCGGCGCACTGGCGCTCGCCATTGCCTGCTTCTTTTCGAGTAGCACGCTCAGGCGCTGTTTCAGCCGGTCCGCGCCTTCCCGTGTGATGTAGTTTCTGGTGCCGGGTGGAAGCTGAGGCTGAAAGGACGGCGTCTCCTCCGCGCCAGATTCATCATCTGACTCACGGGTAAAAGCCTTGCTCACAGAACGAGCCTACTGCCTGCCCAAACGTAATCAACCGGAAACACGCCAGCAGGACTGCTCAGTTGGCTGTGGCCACTACGCCATGATTTGAGACGGGCGGGATAGGTTTAGCGGGGGTCGGCTCCCGCCAAAAAGACCTCAGTGAGCGTCGCTTCTGAGCAGGTTAGATCGCGCCAGCGCCTTCAGCATCGTTTTCAACTGCTCCGGCAGCAGCCGCTGGCCCTCCGCCTCCAAGTGCTCGAAGTTCGGATAGGCCGCGATGGGCGCTTCCACCGTGCCCGCACCGGACGCTTGACCCATTGCGTCCTTCAACACGCCGAGGAAGCCAGCCAGCATCGCGCTCTGGTCGCCAATCTCCTTGATCAACCGCTCCAAGCTGCGCGTCTCCCAGAAGTCGCCCTCGTCGCTCACCGTGCCCAGAATGCCGAGCCCCTTGGCCTCGTCCAAGAGCGAAACCACGCCCAGGGGACATCGCAAGAAATTGGGCAAGCCGCCGCAGCGCGGGTCGCTGGCGTAGTGCGTCTTGCAGAAGGAACGCCATGACCAGCCTTTGAGCTTCGTCTTGAGCTTCCCGTATTCGGCGTGAGAAAGCTCACTGGGGAATTGGCACAGCCCGAAGTTGGCCGCTTCACAGCCGTCGCCTGGTTCCGTCTCAGACGCGATGATGTGCTGGGGCTGCACATCCAACGGGCGGGTGATCCCCTGGCGCTGCTCCGACAATGACACCGGCAGCGCGATGTGGGAGCCCGCCTGAATCAGCAGCCAGCGACTGTCTGTTCGCTGCTTCCAGTCGCACTGCTCGCCCTGAAACTCGACGATTTCGCCAACGTGCTGGAAGGGCAGGCCGAGCGCCGCGCCAGTATGACAAAACGCCGGTGGCCAGCCCACACCTGGTGGGAGGAGCAGAAAATGGAACTTGGTTTCTGGCCGCACAGTCGCACACTCGCCGAGCACAACACGATGGAAAAGCACTTGCTTTTTATCAGTATCAAACGGCTCACGGATCGCGCTCAACACCCGCTTTGTAAATCATGCGCACCCGCGCCGGGGCCTCAACCCACTCAATCTGCCCTTCTCGGCCTCGGCGTAGCCTTCCTGTTGTCCGCCACGGCCTCCCCGGTTTTCGCCACCACCCCGGCTGCACCACTGATGCCTATCCGTGCGGAGGTCATCATCAAACGCACGGCCTCGGCGTGGGAGTCGCAGCAGGTGCAGGAGCCGTGCATCCTGCCCAACCCGAAGGACCCGGCGCGCCTCGTGATGTTTTACTCCGGCGTGCCCGCGTCGAACCGGAACGTATGCTTCATCGGCAAGGCGTGGGCGTTCAAGTCCGACCCCTTCACGTGGCACCAGGACCAGCAAAACCCGGTTTTCAGCCCTGGGAAACAGGGCTGGGATTGCGGGAGCATCCGGCTAGATGCTGTGCTCTACATCGCGGAGGAGGACGCCTACTACATATATTATTCCGGCACCACAGCCTCGGTTCAGGACCGCATTGGACTGGCCGTCTGCCGGGCCGGGGCCGACGGATATTCCGGCATCGCGCCGACGGCCACCCAGCGCGTAGGCACAGACCCCGTGCTCTCACCCGAGCCGTCCGCGCCGTATTTCGAGCAGATGGCCTCCCAAGCGGCGGTGTTGCGCGAGTGGGATGCGAAGGAGCAGCGGTGGGACTGGTTCATGTATTACTCCTACCGTGGCAAGGACGGCATCCTCCCCGGCATCAGGTTGGCCATCTCCCGCGACGGGAAATCCTGGACGCGCCACTACAACGAAAAGGACCCACGCGGCATGGGCCAGATTTTCAAGTCCACGCCCGATGCCTACTACGAGTGGCACCAAGTCTCAAAAATCGGTGGCACCTATTTGCTCTCCATCGAAGTCGGCACCTCGGCTGGCAAACGTTGGCGTCCCGTCATTGCGGTGAGCCAACAACCCGCCACCGGCTGGGCGCAGATCGACGTGGACTCGCTACTCCAGACAAAGTGGGAGGGCCTGTATCGCGACGACGCGATTTACCACGTCGCCACACCCGCGATTTATCAGATCGAGGGTAAATGGTATCTCTACGCGCAAGCTTGCCCGCTGCCCGGCAACGGCAACTACATTGACGGCCACTGGGACTTGTGGTGCATCGAATGCGACCGCCTGATCCCTACGCTGCCTGGCTGCGAAAGCATCTACATTCCCGGCAAGCCAACTGCTGTGGCACCCGGACGCTGATCGAGAGAAACACGGCCATCAACCGCATCCACGGCCTAACGGCACCGCTGGTTGTCGATGGGCTTAATCACACGAGCCTCGCTTCGCTGCGACCGCGCTTGCGCCCCTCAGTATCGAACTCTCAGAATCGTCAATTCCTCATCCCCTGCCGGAGATCGAAACCTGAGCTGATCGCCCGCTCTCCGCGAGAGTAGTGCCCGCGCCAGCGGCGAAAGCCAAGTGATCGCCCCGCGTTCGGGGTCCGCTTCCTCGACCCCCACAATATGGTATGCCGCTTCCTCCCCGTTCCCATGCCGGACCACGACGGTAGCGCCGAAGCCCACTTTCTCTTGATCAACGGGAATCTCCGCGACGACAACCGAATCCAGTATCTGCTGGAGCCTGCGGATGGCCGATTCGATCTTCCGCTGGTCGGCTTCCCACGCCGGTCCTGCCTCGTTGCTCCTGGCCGCGAAAGCCTGCTTCTTTTCGAGCAGGTCGTTCAGGCGTTGTTTCAGCCGATCCGCGCCCTCGCGGGTGATGTAATTCCCGGTGCCGGGTGGAAGCTGAGGCCGAAAGGACGGCGTCTCCTCCGCGCCGGATTCATCATCTGACTCACGGGTAAAAGCCTTGCTCACAAAACAAGCCTACTGCCTGCCCAAACGTAAACAATCGGAAACGCTACGGAAGGGGCGCTCAACCGCCGCCGTGCGTGATAATCAGGCCCGGACCTCAACCACCGAGTTGAGAGAGCCGTGCTCGTTGGGCACGCTTTTCTGAGCAGCCGGG
>Ga0265337_1001260_pt1 | contig 12734 bp, 14 predicted proteins | sample 42122metaG_FD_192441 | JGI IMG/M metagenome (GOLD analysis project Ga0265337, IMG submission 192441) | Rhizosphere microbial communities from Carex aquatilis grown in University of Washington, Seatle, WA, United States - 4-21-22 metaG | ecosystem: Host-associated > Plants > Roots > Rhizosphere >... | reverse complement strand
TCCAAGCGCGACTACTACGAGGTCCTGGGCGTAGCGCGCACCTGCGGCGACGCCGAGCTCAAGGCCGCGTTCCGCAAGCTCGCCATGCAGCATCATCCGGATCGCAATCCGGGCGACACCGAATGCTAGCACAAATTCAAAGAGCTCAACGAGGCCTATGACGTCCTCAAGGACGGCGACAAGCGCGCCGCCTATGACCGCTTCGGTCACGCCGCCTTCGAGCAGGGCGGCATGGGCGGGGCTGCGCACGGCTTCGGCGCCGATTTCGCCCATACATTCTCCGACATTTTCGAAGACCTGTTCGGCATGGGCGGCGGCCGCCGCGGCGGCGGGCGGGGCCAAGGCCGCGAGCGCGGCTCGGATCTGCGCTACAATATGGAAATCGGCCTGGCAGAGGCTTTTACCGGCAAGACCGCGCAGATCCGCATCCCAACCTCGGTGACCTGCGAGGCTTGCTCAGGCACCGGCGCCAAGGCCGGCAGCAAACCAAAGCAATGCGCGACCTGCGGCGGCGCCGGCAAGATCAGGCATGCGCAGGGCTTCTTCACGCTCGAGCGCACCTGCCCGGCCTGTCAGGGCCGCGGTCAGGTGATCGAGAATCCCTGTCCGTCTTGCGCCGGCGCCGGCCGGGTCACGCGCGAGCGCAATTTGTCGGTCAATATCCCGCCCGGCGTCGAGGATGGCACCCGTATCCGGCTCGCCGGCGAAGGCGAGGCGGGCCTGCGCGGCGGCTCAGCCGGCGATCTTTATATTTTCCTGTCGCTCACTCCGCACGAGTTCTTCCAGCGCGACGGCGCCGACCTGCACTGCCGGGTGCCAATCTCCATGGTTACCGCGGCGGTCGGCGGCGAATTCGAGGTGCCGGCCATCGACGGTAGCCAGGCGCGGGTCAAGGTACCCGCCGGCACCCAGGCCGGCCGGCGTTTCCGCCTGTCCGGCAAGGGAATGCCGGTGCTGCGCTCGAAACAGACCGGCGACATGTACGTTCAAGTGGCGGTGGAAACGCCGCAAAACCTGACCAAGCGTCAGCGCGAGCTGCTGGCGGAGTTCGAAAAGCTGTCTTCCGACCAAACCCAGCCGGAATCGGCTGGATTCTTCAGCCGGGTCAAGGATTTTCTCGATGGAATTGGCAATCGGGGCAGCCATACTGAGTAGCCATCTTGACCCCCCGCTCGGGGCCCTATACCCGTGAAGTTCCTAGGCTAATTCCAGCCGCCGGCACGCGTGATCCCGCATCGATGCCCACACATTCAGTCGTCCGCGTCCAAAAGAAAACCCTGCGTCTCGATGACGAGATGCAATTCATCCGTTCCTGGATCGAGAAGCCGATCTCCACCGGCGCGGTGATGCCGTCGAGCAAGGCGCTGGCGCGCACCATGGCGCGCTATGTCGATCCGCAGGCGAGCGGTCCGGTGATCGAACTCGGGCCAGGCACCGGTCCAGTGACCGAGGCGCTGGTCCAGCGTGGCGTCGATCCGGCGCGGCTGATCCTGGTCGAATTCAATCCGGACTTCTGCCGGCTGCTGCGCACGCGCTATCCGGCGGCGACCGTGGTGCAGGGCGACGCCTATCGGCTGCGCCGTCTGCTGGAGACCTTCGTGCGCGAGCCGGCGGCCGCGGTGGTGTCGGGACTGCCGCTGGTCACCAAGCCGCTGCGCACGCGCCTGCGCCTGATTGCGGATGCCATGAGCCTGCTGGCGCCGGGCGCGCCCTTTGTCCAGTTCACCTATGCCATGGTGCCGCCGATCCCGAAGGCGCTGTCCGGGATCAAGGCCGAGGCCTCCGATCTGATCTGGTTGAACCTGCCGCCGGCGCGCGTGTGGGTTTATCGCGGGCGCTGAGGCACGGCCCTCGCGTGTTATAGATGGCGGACGTGATTGGAGCCGCCGATGGCCTCGCCGAAAATCCTCGTCCTGCCCGGCTCGACCCGCGCCGGCTCGCACAATGTCAAGCTGGCGGCGCTGGCGGCGAAAGAGCTGGCTTTGATCGATATCGACGTCACGCGCATTTCGCTCGCCGATTATCCGTTGCCGCTCTATGAGGGCGATGTGGAAGCCCATGCCGGTCCACCCGCCAACGCGCTCAAACTCAAGCAGATGATCATGGCGCACCACGGCGTGTTCATCGCCAGCCCGGAATACAGCGCGTCGGTGACGCCGACGCTCAAGAACGCCATCGACTGGGTCTCGCGCGTGCGCGAACGCGGCGATCCGCGCTATGCCGCCTTCAAGGGCCGGGTGTTCGCGATCTCGTCGGCCTCGCCGGGCCGCTCCGGAGGGTTGCGCTCGCTGATGGCGCTGCGGCAAATCCTCGAGCTCGGCTGCGGCGCGCTGGTGATCCCCGAGCAAGTGGCGATCCCGCAAGCCGATCAGGCTTTCGACAACATGGACAATATCGCCGACACCGGCACCGCCAATCTGTTTCGCGCCCAGCTCGCGCGGCTGGTGGACATGGCGCGGCTGATGATGTGAGGAACATGCTGTGACACTGGATGCACGCGAACGTCTGATCGTCGCTCTCGACCTGCCGTCGGTGAAAGCCGCCGAGAGCATGGTGGCGCGTTTGGCTGAGTCGGTGTGCTTCTACAAGATCGGCTATCAGCTCGCTTTCGCCGGCGGCCTGCCGTTCGCGGCCGGCTTGATCGCCGCCGGCAAGCAGGTGTTCCTCGACCTCAAGCTGCACGACATCGGCAACACGGTCACCAAGGGCGTCGAGAGCGTGGCGCAGCTCGGCGCCACCTTTCTCACCGTGCACGCCTATCCGCAGACCATGAAGGCGGCGGTCGAAGGCAAAAAGGGTTCGACCCTGCGCATCCTGGCGGTGACCGTGCTCACCTCCTATGACGACGCCGATCTCGCCGCCGCCGGCTACGACCTCGGCGTCGGCGAACTGGCCGCAGCGCGCGCGGCGCAGGCGCGCGACACCGGCGTCGACGGCTTGGTGTGCTCGGCGGAAGAGGCGGCCAACCTGCGCGGCATCGTGGGGCGGGGCATGGTGCTGGTGACGCCGGGCATCAGGCCAGCGGGCAGCGCCAGCGGCGATCAGAAGCGCATCATGACGCCGGCCAGGGCGATCGAGGCCGGCGCCGACTATCTGGTGGTCGGCCGGCCGGTGGTGGAAGCGCGCGATCCGAAGGCGGCAGCCGACGCCATCGTCGCCGAGATCGAGCAGGTTACGGGAAAATGAGGGGGAGCTGAGATGGCCAAGGGCTATTGGGTGGCGAATATCGATGTGACCGATATGGATGGGTACAAAGCCTACGTCGCGGCGAATGCCGAACCATTCCACAAATTCGGTGCGAGATTTCTCACCCGCGGCGGCAAATCCGAAGCGGTGGAGGGCAAGCTGCGCGCGCGCGTCGTGGTGATCGAATTTCCGAGCTATGAGGCGGCGCTGACCTGTTACCGCTCGCCCGAATATCAGAAGGCCAAGGCGCTGCGCATCGGCAAAGGTATTGGCGAAATCGTCGTCCTCGAAGGCTACGACGGCCCGCAGCCGTAGTGCCTTTTCCGTCCCGCCGCGCTATATCCTCGCCCCTGGTTCCGGGAGTTAGACCGATGGCCGAGATGCGGCTCGTGGTCGCCGGCGCCGGCGGGCGGATGGGCCGCACGCTGGTCAAGGCGATCGTCGACATTAAGGGTTTTGCGCTGAGCGGGGCGCTGGAAGACGCGCGCTCGCCGCTGATCGGCTGGGATGCCGGGACGCTCGCCGGCACGCCGGAGAACGGCGTCAAGCTTACCGGCGACGCTGGCGCGCTGCTGGACAAGGCCGACGGCATTATCGACTTCACCGCGCCGTCGGCGACGGTGGCCTTCGCCGCGCTCGCGGCCAAGGGCCGCAAGGTGCACATCATCGGCACCACCGGCTTGGCGGCTGCCGACGAAGCCAAGATCAAGGACGCCGCCAAGAGCGCGGTGATCGTGAAGTCCGGCAATATGAGCCTCGGTGTCAACCTGCTGGCGGCGCTCACCCGGCGCGTCGCCAAGACGCTGGATAATTCCTTCGACATCGAAATCCTCGAGATGCATCACAACCAGAAAGTCGATGCGCCGTCCGGCACCGCGCTGATGCTCGGGCGCGCGGCGGCGGAAGGCCGCGGCATCGAGTTCGACACGCACAAGGTCGCGAGCCGCGACGGCCACACCGGCGCACGCAAGGCCGGCGACATCGGCTTTGCCGCGCTGCGCGGCGGCAGCGTGGTCGGCGAGCACAGCGTTATCTTCGCCGGCCCGGCCGAACGCGTCGAACTGGTGCACAAGGCCGAGGACCGCATGATCTTCGCGCGCGGCGCGCTGCATGCGGCGCTGTGGGCGCGGTCGCAGAAGCCCGGGCTCTATTCGATGATGGATGTGCTGGGGCTGAAAGATTTCTAAGGTGTGAGAGAGCAGTGAAATGACTGATCGTCTTCTCGTGCTCGTGCGGCACGGCCAAAGCGACTGGAACCTGAAGAACCTGTTCACCGGCTGGCGCGATGTCGACCTGACCGACAAGGGCGTCGCCGAGGCGCGCGAAGCCGGCCGCAAGCTTAAAGGCCAGGGCATCAAATTCGACGTCGCCTTCACCTCCGCGCTGATCCGCGCGCAACGCACGCTCGACCTGATGTTGGAAGAGTTGGGGCAGACCAAGATCCCGGTATTCAAAGACCAGGCGCTCAACGAGCGCGATTACGGCGAACTGGTCGGCCTCAACAAGGACGACGCGCGCAAGAAATGGGGAGAGGAGCAGGTGCACATCTGGCGCCGCTCCTACAACATCGCGCCGCCCGGCGGCGAGAGCTTGCGCGACACCGCCGCGCGCGTGCTGCCTTATTACATCCAGGAAATATTGCCGCGGGTGATGCGCGGCGAGCATGTGCTGGTGTCGGCGCACGGCAATTCATTGCGCGCGCTGGTGATGGTGCTCGACAAGCACACGACGGAGAGCATCACCAAATTGAATTTGGATACCGGCGTGCCGATGATCTTCCGGCTCAATGCGGATTCGACGGTGAAGTCGAAAATGGATTTGGCGGCGTAGGCTTAAGCCGCCGCCATTCCGGCTTCCCAGCCCAGCATCGCGCGCTTGCGCGTGATACCCCAGTGATAGCCGGTGATATCGCCGTTCTTGCCGACCACGCGGTGACATGGCACCACGAAGCAGATCGGGTTCTTGCCGACCGCGGCGCCGACCGCGCGCGCGGCCTTCGGCTCGCCGACCTTGGCGGCGACGCCGGAATAGGTGTCGAGCTTGCCCATCGGAATCGTCAGCAGCTTTTCCCACACGCGAATTTCGAAATCCGTGCCGATCAGCACCACGCGCAGCGGCTGGTCCGCCCGCCACAGCGCCGGATCGAAGATGCGCCGCGCGGTGGCGGCCGTGGCCGCGAAGTCTTCGACATAGCGCGCCTTCGGCCAGCGCGAACGCATGTCGCTCAGCGCCTTGCGCTCCTTGCCGGCGTCGGCCAGCGCCAGGCCGGCCAGCCCGCGCGGCGTGTTCATCACCAGCGCCGTCCCGAACGGGCAGGGATGGAATCCATAGGTGATCGTGAGCCCTTCGCCGCCGGCCTTCCATTCGCCCGGCGACATCGCCTCGTGCGTGACGAACAGATCGTGCAAGCGTCCGGGGCCGGACAGGCCCACTTCGTAGGAGGTGTCGAGCACGCTCGCCGACGCGCGCAGCAGGTCGCGCGCATGATTGAGCGTGAGCGCCTGCAGGAAAGCCTTGGGCGTCAGCCCGCACCAGCGGCGGAACAGATGATGCAGATCGGTGGCGGAAACGCCGGCGGCGTCGGCGATGGTGTCGATCTCGGGCTGCGCACGCCAATTGCCGCGGATATGCGCGATGGCGCGGCGCACGATGGCGTAATCCGCCGCCGCGGTCGGGAGCGGGGCTAAGCCGGGGAAGCGGTCGGACAGGGCCGTCGTTTGGGTCATGTTCATCATCTGACGTATTTAGGCGAGCTTAGGCGTTGCAGCCACCCGATTTCTGACTAACTCAACGTCGTCTGCGTTACACCGCGTTTGGCTTCGCTCAGGGCGTCGCCGAGCGCCTGCGCGAAGCTCGCTTTCTCGTCGGGGCCCAGGAAATTGCCGATCGCCAGCTGCTTACCGCGCGAAATGAGCAACAGCCGCTCGACGCCGTATTCCTCGTGCACCACCTTGTCGAGCTTGACCCAGAGCGGATTGAGCACCCATTCGCGCGCCGCCCCGCGCGGGCTGACCTTACGCACCTTGAGCGCGGTCGGCGTCACCGTGACCTGCTCATAAGCGGCGGCTTGCCGGTAGTTGAGCCGGAACGCCCAGTACAGCAGCAGCACGTCGAGGCCGAAATAGCCGAACACCGGCCAGGCGCCCATCAGCAGGAACGCCATGCCGGAGACGAAGCTGACGCCGCCGAACACGATCATCAGCACCAGAAAGCCGACATGGCCGAGCGAGCGGTGCGGCGTGAGCACGGCGGAAAAGATCGTGGGGTCGAGATCGACATTGTCGGTGGTCATGGCGCTCAGTATACCGGGAACATGGCGAAAAACTCGGTCCGAAAATCTGCTGTGAAGACCCGCAAGGGCAAGGTGCCCAAGCCTTTGATCGCCAAGCCTTTGATCGCCAAGTCTTTGATCGTGAAACCTTGGAGCAATGCGCAGATCGAAGAAGCGTTCCGCCGCTTCCAGGCGGCCAATCCGGAACCCAAGGGCGAGCTCCAGCACATCAACCCGTTCACGCTGCTGGTGGCGGTGGTGCTATCCGCGCAGGCGACCGATGCCGGCGTCAACAAGGCGACGCCCGCGCTGTTCGCGCTCGCTGACACGCCGCAGAAGATGGCGGCGCTGGGCGAGGAGCGCGTGCGCGAGTTGATCAAGACCATCGGGTTGTTCCGCACCAAGGCGAAGAACGTGGTGGAGCTGTCACGCCGGCTGGTGGCCGAGCATGGCGGGCAGGTGCCGCGCGTGCGCGAGGCGCTGGAGGCATTGCCGGGCGTCGGGCGTAAGACCGCCAATGTGGTGCTCAACATCGCGTTCGGCGAGCCGACCATCGCGGTCGACACGCACATCTTCCGCGTCGGCAATCGCACCGGGCTGGCGCCTGGAAAAGATCCGTTCGAAGTCGAGCAGAAGCTCGAGCAGGCGGTGCCGGCGCATTACAAACTGCACGCGCATCACTGGCTGATTTTGCACGGGCGTTACACCTGCGTGGCGCGCAAGCCGCTGTGCGAGAAGTGCCTGATCGCCGATCTGTGCCGGTGGCCGGAGAAGACGGTGGCGGCTTAACGCGTTTTCTCGATCAATTCGATGCGCTTGCCGCTCATGCGCTTGTGGATGTGCACCATGTAGGCCATGGCGAAGATCGGCGTCGCCAGATTGACCAGCGGAATCGACACGAATACCGCGATCACCATGCCGGCGAGAAAAATATAAGCGGCGTTGCTTTTGCGCATCGCCTTGGCCTCGTGCGGCGGGCGGAAGCGCATGGCGGCGAGCTCGAAATATTCGCGGCCGAGCAGATAGGAATTCGCCAGGAACAAAATGATCACGCCGATCCCGGCGAAAAATATGAACGGCAGCGCGCACAGATAGACCACGAGCGCCAGCAGGGTGAACTGCACGCCCTCGATCAGCGCGCGCAAGAACGGCAGCGCGTGTCCCGGCGGCTCGGCCGGATAATGCTCGCGCTCGACCGCCTCGGCCACTTCATCCACGAAGAAGCTGCCGACGAAGGCGGTTACCGCCGGCATCAGGAACAAGGCGCCGGTGATGATCCCGAGGCTCGCCATAATTGACAACACCCAGGCCAGGCTCGCCCAGGCCGCGTGCGGCGCCATGCCGGAGGTCTGCTCGGCCCAGGTGGCGCCGCTGGCCGCCAGCGCGGCGAACACGCGGTTGAGCACGATGCCGACGATGACGATCAGCAGCAGGGCCAAGCCGACGGCCTTCATCAGCACCGCGCGCAGCGGCTGCGTGAACAGTTGAGCAAGAGCTTTGACGGCTGCGTCGATCATGCGGTCACAGCTAATGCCGACCGCGGCAAGGAGCAAGGCCCAAAAGTCGAAGGACCAAGTCGATCAAATCACCGGCGATAGCGTGTCGGTATCGAGCGTCTCGGTCTCGGCCGGCACCAGCGACACCATCTCGTCGGCATCGGCGGCCGGCAAATCCGCCCAGGCCATCGCCTTGTAGTCGAAGCCTTTCACCAGCGTCGGCTTGACCACCTCGAAGTAGGGCGAGATGTCGAAATCGCGCGGGGCGAACAGCGAGGAATGGCGGATTTCCAGGATTTCGCGGCGCGCTGCTTCGCTCTCGAGCAGCGTCACCTTGGGCAGGATCGGATAGCGCACGTTCTCGAAGGCTTGCGCGATCAGCGCCGAGCAGATGATGCGGGTCGGGTGGCCGGAGCCGAGCGCCATCAGGCGGCGGCGCCAGCGCTGCGGCACCGGCAGCGGAAACAGGTAGCGCATGAGGTCGATGATGTTCTTGAGATCGTAGTCGAAGCCGATGCGCTCGGCCGCGTAGGCGCAGACGCGCGCGCGATCATCCGCGGTCAGCCCGGTCGGCCGGCAGATGCGGGTGTGGTAGCGGGCATATTTCGACAGCGGCGCCGCCACCACGCCCTGGCCGATATTGGCTTCCACCAGCACCAACGGTTCGCCCTCAGCGGTCTCGCGGTCGCCGATCGGCCCGACATAGAGCGCGGCATGCGACCAGGTGGACTGCGTGAGATATTTGATGACGCCGGATATGTGGTTGCTGCCTTCGACCAGCAGCACGTCGCCGGGCTTGAGCGTGACGCGCAAGGTTTCGGGATCGCTCGGCGTGAACGGCTCATAGCCCTGCGCCGGCTTCTCCAGATAATGGGCGAGAAGACGCCCGACCCCGTCCGCCATCCAACTCATTGCACAGTCCCTGGCGCCATTTCTTGACGCGCCGTCGCGCGACTCATTGCGGCCAAATTTAGCCAAGAGTCATTGCAATTTGGTTCATTGCCCGCGCGCCGGAGTTACAATTCGTTAGCCATAAAATTTGCTGCGCCAGGCGCATTCGGGCAATCTGGCGGCGACACCGTCAATCATCCGGATACCATGTCGAGGCTTAATCGCCGCTCATTCCTGGCCGCCGGTGCGGCGCTGCTGGCGAAGCCCGCGCTCGGCGCCGGGCCGGCCGCGAGCGACGTGGATGTGGTGATTATCGGCGCCGGCGCCGCCGGCATCGCGGCCGCACGCCGCGTCGCCGCCGCCAAGCAGCGCTTCGTCATGCTCGAGGCCGCCGACCATGTCGGCGGGCGCTGTGTCACCGATACACGGACTTTCGGCGTGCCATTCGACCGCGGCGCCCACTGGATTCATCAGCCCGACGTCAACCCGCTGCTCAAGCCGGCGGCGCCGGCCGGTATCGATATCTACCCGGCGCCGCGCGGGCAGTCGGTGCGCGTCGGCCCGCGCAACGCGCGCGATGCCGAACTCGAAAATTTCCTCAGCAGCCTGGTGCGCTCGCATCGCGCCATCGCCGACGCCGCCCGCGCCAAGACCGATGTGGCGGCGGCAGCGCTGCCGCGCGATCTCGGCGACTGGCAGGGCACGATCGAATTCATTCTCGGCCCCTATGGCTGCGGCAAGGATCTCAAAGGCGTCTCCGCCATGGATCTAGCGCGCGCGGCCGAGCGCGACGCCGACGCGTTCAGCCGGCAGGGCTATGGCGCGCTGCTCGCCCGGCTCGCGGCCGACCTGCCGGTGCGGCTGTCAACGCCGGTCACGCGCATCGCATGGGACCGCAGTCTCGAGGTTGAAACCGCGAAAGGGCGTCTGAGCCCGCGCGCCATTATCGTGACCGTATCGACCAATGTGCTCGCCGCGGAAAAAATCGAATTCAGCCCGGCGTTGTCCAAACGCCAGCTCGACGCCGCAGCCAAACTCGCGCTCGGCAGTTTCGATCACATCGCACTCGACATGCCGGGCAATCCGCTCGGCCTGCAACGCGATGACCTGGTGTTCGAACAAGCGGCCGGCGCGCGCACCGCCGCGTTGCTGGCCAATATGTCGGGCACAAGTCTGCATCTGGTCGAGGTTGCCGGCAGCTTCGGCCGCGAGCTGGCCGCCAAGGGCGAGGCCGCCATGATCGACTTCGCGGGCGACTGGCTGGCGACATTGTTCGGCTCCGGCGTCAAGCGCGCGATCAAGCGCGGCCACGCCACGCGCTGGAACGACGAGCCCTGGGTGCTCGGCGCCATGTCGGCCGCCGCGCCCGGCAGCGTCGACGCGCGCAAGGTGCTGATGGAGTCGCTCGGCGGCCGCATCTGGTTTGCCGGCGAGGCGGTGCACGAGACCCAATGGGGCACGGTCGGCGGCGCCTGGGAGTCGGGGACGCGCGCGGCCGAAGCGGCGTTGCGCCGGATCGGCGCGCTGAAGGAGCCGGACGAGGACAGACCGGCGCGCCGTTCGCGCGAACGTCCGCGCCGTCGTCGGGGTGAGGACGATTGATGGCAAAGCCGCGCCCGAAAGCGCTGATCGCCTGGTCGAGCGGCAAGGACAGCGCCTGGGCGCTGCACGAGGCGCGCCGCCAGGCCGAATTCGACATCGTCGGCGCCTTGACGACGGTCACCGACGCCTTCGCCCGCGTCAGCATGCATGGCGTGCGCGAGGAATTACTGCGCGCGCAGCTCGATGCCGCCGGCTTGCCGGCGGCGGTCGTGCGCATTCCGTATCCGTGTCCGAACGAAATTTACGAGCGCGAAATGGCGGCGGCGATGCAGGACGCCAGGGTGCGCGGCGTGACGCATATTATTTTCGGCGATCTCTATTTGGAGGACGTGCGCGCCTATCGCGAGAAAAATCTCGCCGGCACCGGCATTACGCCGGTCTTTCCATTGTGGGGCTTGCCGACCGGGCAACTGGTGCGCGACATGATCGAGGCCGGTGTCGAGGCCAATCTCGCTGTCGTGGACTTGAAGAAATTACCGGCCTCGTTCGCCGGCCGCCGCTTCGATGTTGAATTGATCGGCGCGCTGCCCGCCGGCAGCGATCCTTGCGGCGAAAACGGCGAATTCCATACTTTTGTATCGGCCGGGCCGATGCTGGCGTACAAAATTACGGTGCGGGTAGGGGAAACCATCGAGCGCGACGGATTTGCGTTTGCCGATTTGCTGCTGGCTTAGGCCCGCAGCACGCCGCCGGTTTTCTTGGCGACCTCGGCGACGATCCTTGCGGCCAGCGCGTCGATCTCGGCGTCGGTCATGGTCTTCTCGCGCGGCTGCATGGTGACCGCGATGGCGATCGACTTCTTGCCGGGATCGATGCCCTTGCCTTCGTAGACGTCAAATACAGTGACGCCCACGATCAGCTTCTTGTCGACGCCCAGCGCGGCGCGCACGATGTCGGCGGCTTTCACGCTGTTTTCCACCACGAAGGCAAAATCGCGCTCCACCGGCTGGAACGGCGACAGTTCGAGCAAGGGCTTGGTCCGTGTCGGCCTGGCTTTGGGCTCGGGGATTTTTTCCAGGATCACTTCGAACGCCACCAGCGGCCCTTCCGCTTTAAGCGCTGCCAGCGCGCGCGGATGCAACTCGCCGAAAGTGCCCAGCACGTTCTGCGGCCCGATCTGGATGGTGCCGCTGCGGCCGGGATGGAACCAGACCGGCCCGCCCGGCACTACCTGCAAGGCCTGCATCGGGGCGCCGGCAGCCGCCAGCACCGCGAAGGCGTCGGCCTTGGCGTCGAAGGCGTCGACCGGCGCCGCCTTGCTCGACCAGTGGCGGCCGATGCCGGCGGGTTTGGCGAGCGCGCGGCGCAGGCCAGTGGCGGCCGTGAGCTGGTCTTGCGGTTGGTCGCCCTTGAAGATTTGTCCGACCTCGAACAGCGCCACGTCGGCGCTGCCGCGGTCGGCATTGCGCTGCGCCGCCATCACTAGCCCGGGAATGAGGCTCGGCCGCATGTCGGAGAGTTCGGCCGCGATCGGATTGGCTAATGCCAAAGCCGGGCCGCCGCCGCCGAACAACTCGGCCTCGCGTTTGCCCACGAACGACCAGGTGACGGCCTCCATCATGGCGCGCGCGGCCAGCGCGCGCTTGGCCTTGCGGGTGCGGTTCTGGATCGGCGTGAGCACGGGTTTGCGTGCGTGCTCGCCGCGCGGGAACGGCGTCGACGGCACCTGGTCGACGCCGACGATGCGCACCAGTTCCTCGACGATGTCGGCGCGGCCATGTACGTCCGGCCGCCACGACGGCACCGCGACCTTGACGCGATCGTTCTGACCGGCGGCGAAGAAGCCGAGCTTCTCCAGCACACGGCGCACGTCGGCGAGCGGCAGTTTGAAGCCGGCCAGCCGCTGCAATTCGTTTAAGGGAAAATCGATGATGGTTTCCTTCGGCGTCGGATCGCCTGCCACCACGATCTCGGACGCTTGACCGCCGCAGAGATCGAGCACCATCTGGGTGGCGAGCTCGAGGCCCGGCAGCATGAAGGCCGGATCGACGCCGCGCTCGAAGCGGTAGCGCGCGTCGGAATTGATGGCGAGCTTGCGTCCGGTTTGCGCGATGTTGTGCTCGTCCCACAGCGCCGATTCGATCAGCACCTCGGTGGTCGACTGCGAGCAGCCGGTAGCCTCGCCGCCCATGATGCCGGCGAGCGATTCCACGCCCTTCGCGTCGGCGATCACGCACACGCCCTGATCGAGCGCGTAGGTCTTGCCGTCGAGCGCCAGCAGCGTCTCGCCGTTCTGGGCGCGCCGCACGGTGAGATCGCCATGCACCTTGGCGGCGTCGAACACATGC
>Ga0265337_1001259_pt1 | contig 12737 bp, 11 predicted proteins | sample 42122metaG_FD_192441 | JGI IMG/M metagenome (GOLD analysis project Ga0265337, IMG submission 192441) | Rhizosphere microbial communities from Carex aquatilis grown in University of Washington, Seatle, WA, United States - 4-21-22 metaG | ecosystem: Host-associated > Plants > Roots > Rhizosphere >... | reverse complement strand
GGAATGCTCCGCGCCGCATTGGGCGCAAGCCGCGGGGATAGCGGTCTCGTAGGCGCAATGATGGCAGATGAGCCGCTTGCGGGAGCGGTGCTCCACCATCCAGGCCGAGCAATTGCGGCAGGTCTCCTTTCGTCCGCATACGGTACAAAGCGTCAGCGGGGCATAGCCGCTCCGGTTCAGGAACAACAGCGCCTGCTCGCCCGCGCCCAATGTCGCGGCCAATGCGGCGCGCAAGGGCGGCGACAAATATTGCCCCGGCTCGCCATGCTCGATGCGCATATCGATCAGGCGCACCTCCGGCATTTCGGCGGCGCCATGCCGGTGCGCGAGTTTCAGCCATTCGTAGCGGCCGGTCTTGGCGTTGACATAGGTTTCGAGCGATGGCGTCGCCGAGGCAAGCACCACTGGGCAGTTCTCCAGCCGCGCCCGCACCACCGCCATGTCGCGGGCGTGATAGATGACGCCCTCTTCCTGTTTGTAGGCGTGCTCATGCTCTTCATCGACAATAATGAGGCCGAGACGCGCGAAGGGCAGGAACAGCGCCGAGCGCGCGCCCACCACCACATGTGCTTCGCCGCTCATCACCGCGCGATAGGCGCGCTTGCGCTCGCGCAAGGTGAGATCGGAATGCCATTCCACCGGACGGCACCCGAAGCGCGCGGCGAAACGGTCGAGGAATTGCACCGTCAGCGCAATCTCGGGCAGCAGGATCAGGGCCTGACGCCCTTCGGAGAGCGCTTCGGCCACGGCTTCGAAATAGGCCTCCGTCTTGCCCGAACCCGTGACGCCATCGAGCAGCGCCACCGAGAATTCGCGCTTGCGCACCGCGTCGCGCATATGTTCGGCGGCGCGCAACTGATCCGGACTGAGCTTGACTGCATCGAAGGTCGCGTCGGGTTCGGGGTAGGCTGCGAATTCCGGCAGCGCCAGCCATGTCAGCGCCCCCATATCGGCGAGGCCCTTCACCACGCCGGGCGTCACGCCTGCAAGGTCGGTGATTTCCGACAGCCCCCGCGCCAGTCCATCGGCCATCAGCGCGAGCACGCGTTCGCGCGCGGGCGTCGCCCGCGGCGGCGCGCCGGGCCCGAGGATGAGCCCCTTGCGCCCCATTTCCGGGTCGAATGCAGCCCTGACGCGCAAGCCGAGCGCCAGAACCGCGCCCACCGGCGACAGCGTGTAGCGCGCCACCCAATCGATGAAATCACACAAAACGGGCGGCAGGCGGTAACCGTCGATTGGTTCGGCGAGACGCAGCTTCGCGTCGGCAATCCCGCCTTCGGCGCTGCCCCAGACGACGCCCACCAGCTCGCGCCCGCCGAGCCGCGCGCGCACCAGCATGCCGCGTTTCGGTATCACGCCACCGGGCAGCGCATAATCATAGGCTTGCGCCAAAGGCACCGGCAGAAGCACGCCGGCGCGAGGGGCCGTAACGGGTGCCGCGACAATCGAGGCTTGAGCCGGCACGCGTTTCCCTTCATCCCTACCCATGAACGGGCTAGTTTGGCCCTCGTACCGAACCGGTCAAGCAGGGTAGGCCCATGAAACTTTTCATCGACAGCGCGGATCCCAAGGAAATCGCCGCCCTCGCCGCAACCGGCCTCGTGGATGGGGTCACGACGAACCCTTCGCTCGCCGCCAAGACGGGGCAGAACCTGTTCGACGCCTTGCGCGCGATCTGCGAAATGGTGCCCGGTTCCGTCAGCGCGGAAGTCACGGCGGTCGAAACCGCCGCCATGATTTCGGAAGGCAAGAAGCTCGCCAAAGTCGCCGGCAATATCACCATCAAGGTGCCGCTGACCTGGGACGGGCTGAAGGCGTGCAAGGCGCTGACTTCGGACGGGCATACGGTGAATGTGACGCTCTGCTTCTCGCCCAATCAGGCGCTGCTGGCGGCCAAGGCGGGGGCGACATTCATCTCGCCCTTCATCGGGCGGCTCGACGATGCCGGTCATGAGGGCGTGGCGCTGATCCGCGAGATAAGGCTGATCTACGACAATTACGGCTTTGCCACGGAGATTCTGGCGGCCTCGATCCGGCATCCGACCCATGTGCGCGATGTGGCGATGGCCGGCGCGGATGTCGCCACCATGCCGCCTGCGATCTTCCGCCAATTGATCCAGCACCCGCTGACCGACAAGGGCTTGGCCGCCTTCCTCGAGGACTGGAAGAAAACCGGCCAGACGATTTTGTAATGGCGGAGAACGTCGGCGAGCTGAAGCGCGCGTGGCTTGCGAGCCTCGCCCATGAACGGCGCATGAGCCCGCATACGCTCCGAGCCTATGACGACGACTCGGCGCGGTTTATGGGCTTCCTGACGCAGCATCGGGGGGCTCAGGTGACATTGGCGACGCTCCGCGATTTGCGCGTGGGCGATGTGCGGGCGTTCCTGACGGCGCGGCGGGCCGAGGGGCTTGGCGCTCGCGGCATCCAGCGGGCGCTCGCCGCGCTGCGCTCGTTCTACCGCTATCTCGAACGGGAGAACCTGGCCGAGGGTGCCGCCTTGCGAGCGGTCAAGAGCCCGAAGCTGCCGCGCACGCTGCCGCGGCCGTTGAGCGAGCGGGATGCAGCGCGGACCATCGACGAAGCCGGGCAGGAAGAGGAACCCTGGATCGCCGCGCGCAACGCGGCGCTGATCACGCTGCTCTACGGCACGGGCCTGCGCATTTCCGAGGCGCTGAGTCTGAAGCGCGGCGATGCCCCGTTGGGCGAGACAGTCGTCATCCTGGGCAAGGGCAGCAAGGAGCGCGCCGTCCCCGTGATCGCGGCCGTGCGCGAGGCGGTGGACCGGTATGCCGGTGCCTGTCCCTTCGAGCATGGGCGCAGCGCTCCCTTGTTCCTGTCGCGGCGCGGCAAGCCGATGAGCCCGCGCGAGGCCCAAAGCCTTATGCAGAATCTGCGCGGGCGGCTCGGACTGCCGGCAAGCGCGACACCGCACGCGCTGCGCCATTCCTTCGCGACGCATCTGTTGCAGAACGGCGGAGACTTACGCGCCGTGCAGGAATTGCTGGGCCACGCCTCGCTGTCGACAACGCAAAAATATACCGAGGTGGAAGGCGCGCGCGTGATGGCGGTCTATGATGCGGCACATCCCCGCGCGCTCGCGAAATGAACAAGGCCGAACGCATCGAATCCGACGCCGTGCTGGCAGAACCCGGAATCGCGGTTCCGGCAGCCGACGCCCGGCGACACGATTCCATCGGTTATCTGCTGGCCGCGACAGGTGCGATCCTGTTCTCCATCAAGGCGGTGATCGTGAAGCTCGCCTATGGGCTCTCGGTCGATCCCGAAACGCTGCTGGCGCTGCGCATGGGATTCTCGCTGCCCTTCTATCTCGTCATCGGATTTCATGCGGTCAGCGGAAGACGGCACAAGCTCGCCGCCATTCCGTCCTTGTCCCTCACGGTGAAGGCGGCGCTGATCGGCGCGCTCGGCATGTGGGTTGCGAGCTACACCGATTTTCTGGGTCTGCAATACATCTCCGCGCAGTTCGAGCGGCTGATCCTGCTCACCTATCCGATGTTCGTGGTGATTTTCGGCGCGATGTTCTTCCGCCAGCCGGTGACGGCGCGCGCGCTGATCGCGCTCGGCGTTTCCTATGCGGGGCTCGCGCTCATCTTCGGGGAGAATTTTTCGCTTGAAGGCCAGGGCATCGCCATCGGCGCGGCGTGGGTGCTGGCCGCGGCCATTGCGTTCGCGCTCTACCAATTGCTCGCCAAGAACGCCATCGACGAGATGGGGCCGAAACTCTTCACCTGCATCGGCATGACGGGCGCATCCATCGCCGCGTTCATCCAGTTCTTCGCCCATCACAGCGGTCGCGAACTCTTGGTCACCGGGCCGTTGCTGTTCTATTCCCTGCTGGTCGCCATCGGCGCTACTGTCCTGCCCACTTTCTTCATGAGCGCGGCGCTGCACCGGATTTCGGCCCAGGCCAACGCCACCATCGGCGTGTTGAGTCCGGTTTCGACGATCGTTCTCGCCGCCATTATTCTGGGTGAGCGCTTGACCATGACGGGCGTGCTCGGAACGCTGCTGGTGATCGGCGGCGTCGCCTGGTTCACCTTTTCCGGCCGGCGGAAATAAGCTCATGCTTCGACAGGCTCATGCTTCGCCAAGCTCAGCATGAGGGTTTACTTTTCGGCGGTCAGGCGCGTCCGAAGCGGGTAAGCCAGCGCGGGTCGATGCGCGCGACCGGGAAATAGATCAGCACGTCGGTGGTGCCGAACTGGCGGTCGATCACCGCGCCTTCGCCGATGAAGCTGCCCGCGCGCACATAACCCTTGACCAGCGGCGGCAGCGCGCGCAGCGCCTCCTTGGGGTCGATCTTCTCTTTCGCCATCAGGTCCATGGCGACGTAGCGCTCGGGCCGCGCGGAAACGCGCTGGCCTTCGGGGGTGCGGTGGAAATGATGGAGATAGGAGAGCGGCAGTTTCAGCGCCTCGGGATCGGTGCCGGGCAGCGAACCGCAGCCGAACATCACATCGATCGAATAACGTTCGAGATAATGCACGATGCCGCGCCACAAAAGCTGCATGGTGATGGCCTTGGCGCGATAGCTCTTGATCACGCAGGAGCGGCCGAGTTCGAGATAGCGCGTGCCCGGCGGATTGCCTGCGAACATGGAGGTGAGATCGTATTCCGCCGAGGTGTAGTAACCGCCGTTACGGGCGGCAACTTCGCCGCGCAACAGCCGGTAGCAGCCGACCACAACGGGTTCGCCGGCGGCATCCTTGACCTCGCGGTCGATCACCAGCATGTGGTCGCAGAATTTGTCATAGCGGTCGAAGTCGCGCCGCTGCGCGCGCATCCGAAGTGTCGGGATGGCGCCCATTTCTTCATAGAAGACGCGATAGCGCAGCCTCTGGGCTGCTTCGATTTCGTGTTCGGTTTCGGCGATGCGCACTTCGAGCGAACCGAACGCAGCCAGCACCGGCCAGGAATATTCGCGTCGGACGGACGGCAATTGTTCGGGTACGGGAACGAGCGCCGGCGGCGTCTCCTGCTGCACACCCCAGGCCGCCGCCATCAGCCGCCGCCCGAACTGTATGCGCCGGCGGGTCAGCGCAACGCTCAATCGGCGCCGGGCCATCCCGAAGCGAAATCTTACGCGGCGCGCAGGCCCCATATCGTTCTCCTGCGGGTAAGGGAGCCTAAAACATGCTTGCACGCAAGCATCATACAGGCCAGCCGATATGCCCCCATCAAACCCCTATCCATATTGACTGTATCACGCAGGCCAAGTCCGCGCCCAGTCACTTTACTGGCAGTGTTCAAGCTCATTTGTGCGATGTCGCGCTGCTGCCCGGCCGGTGAGCTTGCACAAGGAAAAGGCAGAGTATCAACGCCGGCAGCGCAATGGCTGCCGCGCCTGCGAAAAAGATCGCATAGGCGTCCATCAGATTGCGGCCGCGGGAAAGCGCGTCCACGGTTTCCCCGGAAAAGCCTTTCAGGATTTTCCCGAAATAGGCGTAGGTCGCCGACAGGAGCGCATATTGCGTCGCGGTGTAACCGAGGCTGGTAAGACTCGACATATAGGTGACGAGCGCAACGCCGGCGAAGGAAAGCCCGAAACTGTCCACAGCCATGATCGCCGCGAAAATCGTCAAATCGCCGCCGGAATAGGCGAGCGGAACGTAAGCTGCAACCGCGATTGATTCCATCAGGATGCCGATGACGAGCGTGCGCAAATAGCCGAAGCGCGCGGCGCACAGCCCGCCCGCCGCGATGCCGAGAAGCGACGACATCAGTCCGACGGATGCGCGGATGCTGCCGACCGCATCCTTGGACAACCCCACGTCGTGATAGAACGTGTTCGCCATCGGGCCCGAAACGAAATTCGGAATCTGATACAGGCTGATCACCGCGAGCATCAGCAGGCCAAGCCAGCGATGCGTGCGGAAGAAGCTGACGAACGGGCCGATCACCGCGTCGGCAAAACCGCGAACGCTGGAGAGCGGCAGGGCGCGCTGCATTTCGTCCATCATTTCGTCTGCGCGCAGCGGCTCCGTCGCTTTCCAGGTGGCGAAGAAGCCCACGCCCATCAGCGCGGCCATCAGACCATAGGAGATCGGCCAGCCCAGATGATTGGCGGCGATGAGGATGAGCGCTTCGGTCACCAGCAGCGCCGCGCGATAACCAAGCTGCGCCGCCGAGGACAGGACGCCCAGTTCGTTGCCGTTCTCTGCGACTTCGATTCGCCATGCGTCGATGACAATGTCCTGAGTCGATGACGCAAATGCGACGACAAGCGCGAAGGCCCCAAGCGTCGCCAATCCGCCCGCCGGTCCGATCAGCGACATGGCGATGAGGCCGAGACAGACCATGGATTGGGAGGCGAACATCCAGCCGCGCCGTCGGCCGAAACGCCCGAACAGGGGCGCGTCCGTGCGGTCGACGATGGGCGCCCACAAGGGTTTGAGCGAATAGGCAAGGCCGACCCAGGAAATGAATCCGATGGCGGTCAACGACGTCCCGGCATCGCGCAGCCAATAGGAGAGCGTGTTGCCGGTGAGCATGAAGGGCAGGCCCGAGGCGAAGCCGAGCAGCAGCATGGTCAGAGCGCGCGGCCGGCAATAGATGCGCCAGGAATCGAAGCGGCGTTTGGACGGGAGACTCGCGGCAACGCTCATCGGGCGACTCTAAGGCTGCGTTTGCAGACCATATCCGACAACGCGCGAAAAAGCCCCTTGGCTTGCGCCCGCGCCGGATGGCCGGCGCCGGTGGCTCAAAAGTCGGGTTTTGCCGCCGCGGGCATCGGCGCGATGCCGTAATGGTAATAATCGGGATTGTTCTCGGCGCAGACCATTTCCGTCATCTGGCCCTGCGGGGTTCTCTCGTAAACCTGCCGCGCGGACCATGGCATGGTGAAAGCGCCGGGATCGTCGACGCTTATGGCGACATCGATGCGCTTGCCGTCTCCGGCCAGTTTCCAGCGCTCGACGACATGCAGCCGATCCGAATGCGGCGTGCGGTAATTGTCGATGAAGCTCTTGTCGTTGAGCCCGACAGTATCGACGACCAGCGTGTCGCCGTTTTCGTAATGGCCGACCGATTCGCCATACCAGGACGGTTTCGGCCGCGCCGAGTGCGGCACGCCGAGATAGATGTGCCGCACCTGCTGGTCGCCCTCGTTGATCATCACGACCTCTTTCGCCGTCTGCACGACATAGACCGTGCGCGCGCCGCAGCCGAAAACGAGGAAGCCCGGCACGCCCGCCGGCCAGCAGCTCGCGCGCGCGGTGAAGGCGATCTTGCCTGCGAGCACCTCGTCATTGTCCTTTTTCATCCGTGCGATCACCCAGGGCTGCAGGATCGGGTTGGAAAGATCGCCGATGCGGAAGGTCGGCTGTCCGCTCGTGTTGTTGCGGACATAGGGATGCGCGGGATCGAAGGTGACGGGGCCGGGCCCGCTCGAAGGCGGCAGGAATTCGGTGTCCGCGAGCCAGCCGAAATCGCGCGACGAAAAATCGGGAATGGATGCAACCGGCGCCGCTCCGCTGCACACGAGAGCCGCGACCACGGCCAGTGCCGCGCGTTCCGCCACGCTCAGAAATCCGCTCTCGCGGCTTGCGGAATCGCGATCGACTCGTTGCCGAAATAGGCGCCGGGATTTTCCGCGCAGCTCATCTCCAGGATCGGCCCCGCCACGGCCGAGGACGAAAGCTCCGTCACCGGAATATCGTTCTCGGCGACTCCCGGCTCGACCCGGCGGTAACGCTGCATGGCATCCCAGGGCATGGTGAAGGCCCCCGGATCCTCGACATGGATGCGCGCTTCCAGATTCTTGCCGCCATTGAGCATGCGATAGCGTTCGGTCACATGGAGCTTGTCCGAATGCGGCGTGTAGAAATTGTCGACATAAGTGTTGGTGTTGAGCCCGATGGTATCGACCACCAGCGTGTCGCCCTCATAATGGCCGACGGATTCCCCGAACCAGGACGGCTTTGGATGGGGCGAATGCGGCTGGTTCAAATACACATGCCGCACCTGATGGTCGCCCTGCCAGACCATCAGGACTTCCTTCTCGCCCTGGACGAAGAAGATCGGATGGATCACGTAAAGATCGAATCCCGGAACGCCCGTGGGCCAGCAGCTCGCCTGCCTGGAGAGTCCGCCGCGCCCCGATTGGATCAGCAGGTTGTGCTTGCGCAATTCCTCCTTGGTCCAGGGCTGAAGGATGGGGCTCGCCAAGTCCGCCATGGGCAGGGTCGGCTGCTGGCCGGTGCGGCGAAAATCCTCGTTCGTGATGCGCGGGAATTTGGGGTCCTGCTGCACCGGCCCCACCCCTGAGGCGGGCACGGTGAACTCGGTTCCAAGCGCGATCCAGCCGACGGCAGGATTGGGCGCGAATTGCGGGGCCGCAGGCGCGGCCGCCGCGTCCGCGGCGAACCCTGCGAGAACGGCTGCGAGGAAATGTGCTTTGAAAGCCGGCATCCGCGTTTCCCCTCAAAAATCCGGCTTGACCGTCTGCGGCACCGGGATGGTCGCCATGCCCATGAGGGAATTGGGGTTCTCCGCACAGCTTGCCTCCAGCATCGGCCCCTCTGCCGAAGTGGACGAGAGCGGATTGAGCGGGTCGGGATTCTTCGCGACGTCCGGTTCGACGCGGCGATAGCGCTGAATGGCGTCCCAGGGCGCGGTGAAGGCGCCGGGGTCTTCGACGTGCACGTTCACTTCCAGCGCCTTGCCGCCATTGATCAATCGGAAGCGCTCGATGACGTGGAGCTTCTCGGTGTGCGGCGTCTCGTATCCGTCCACCGTGGTGCGCGCGTTCAGCCCGATGGTGTCGACGACCAGCGTGTCGCCTTCGTAATGGCCGATGGATTCGCCGTACCAGGACGGTTTGAGGTTCGCCGAATGGGGGACGTTCATCCAGACATGGCGGATCTGATGATCGGCCTGCCACGTCATGACGATTTCCTTCGGCGTCTGAACGAAATAGACGGGCTGCACCGGATAAAGCAGGAAGCGGGGTACGCCGGCCGGCCAACAGCTTGCCTGCGCCGGAAAGGCGGGCTTTCCCGACAGCACGACCGCATTGTGCTTGCGCAAGATTTCGCGCGCCCAGGGCTGAAGCAGCGGACTGTTCGCGTCGCCCATCGGGAAGGTCGGCTGCGCGCCGGTCGCTCTCTGCTCGTCATTGGAAATGCGGGGATGCGCCGGGTCTTCCTTGACCGGGCCGACGCCGGAGGCGGGCGCGATCCATGCCGGCGCCAAAGCGACCCAGCCAACGGAGGGGTTTGGCGCGAAATCGGGCTCTGCGCCGGCCGCCCCGAGCGCCGCCGAACCGGCGAGGCCGCAGAGCAAAGTTCCCGCGGCTCCGAGCACTGCGAATTTCAACGCGTCCATCATGCCCTCCTCAGAAGTCCGGTCTGCTCGTCTGCGGCAGCGGCAGCGCCCCCGCCGCGCCGAAGAGGCCGTTCGGATTTTCCGCGCAGCTCGATTCCAGAATCGGCCCCGCATCGCCCGTCGAACCCAGAAGGCTGTTCTCGACCTTGGCTTCCGCGACGCCGGGTTCGACCCGCTTGTAACGCTGGATCGCGTTCCACGGCGTGGTGAAGGCGCCTTCGTCTTCGACGTGGAGAGCGACCTCCATCCCCATGCCGCCATTGGTCATGCGGAAGCGCTCCACCGTGTGCAGCTTCTCGGTGTGGGGCGTCTCGAAATTGTCGACGAAGGTCTTGGTGTCGATGCCGATGGTATCGACCACCAGTGTGTCGCCTTCGTAATGGCCGACCGATTCTCCGTACCAGGATGGTTTCGGATTGGCCGAATGGGGCACGTTCAGATAGACGTGGCGGAGCTGATGATCGGCTTGCCAGATCATCACGATCTCCTTGGGCGTCTGCACGAAATAGACCGGCTGCACCGGATACAGCAGGAACCCCGGCGTGCCGATGGGCCAGCAGCTCGCCTGACCGCTGAAGCCGGTTCCTCCGGCAAGGATGCGGTCGTTGCGCTCCTTCATTTTCGCGCGCGCCCAGGGCTGGAGGATCGGGGCGTCGAGGTCGCCGATGGCGAAGAGCGCCTGCGCGCCGGTCTCGCGCACTTCGTTGTTGGCCGATTGGCGCCGGCCGCGCGCAGGGCCTACCGGGCCGGGACCGCTCGGGGGCGGAAGGTAGCGCGCGCCCGTTGCGACCCAGCCGACGGAGGGATTGGGCGCGAAATCGGGCGGGGAATCCGCCGCGATTGCGGCCGATGCCGCCACCGCCCCCAGCACGGCCAATGCCGCACTCCATTTCAGATAGGACGCAGACCCAGACATAACCCCTCCCGGCCGGTGCTGAAGACAAAAGCGTTTGCGGCAGTCTACCATCAGAAACGCCGTTTGGGATGGGAACCGCAGATGCGTTTGAGGCTGGCGGCCGCACTTGGCCTGGTTCTTCTGGGGCCGGCCTCCGCTCGCGCGCAAGGTCAGCCCTTCCATCTGGAAGAGGCGACAATCGCCTCGATCCATGCAGCCTTCGCGAGCGGAGAGCTCAGCTGCGTCCGGTTGACGACGCTCTATCTCGCCCGGATCGAGGCCTACAATCTCAAAGGCCCCTCGCTGCACGCGATCATCACCGTGAACCCGCGCGCGCTGGAAACCGCAGCCGCGATGGATAAAGCCTATCGCACCGATCCGAAGGCGGTTGGGCCGTTGCACTGTATCCCGATCATCCTCAAGGACAATTTCGGCACGGCGGACATGCCGACCAGCGGCGGCAATATCAGCATGAAAAATTCGGTGCCGCCGGAAGATGCCTTCGTCGTGGCAAAGATGCGCAAGGCCGGCGCCTTGATTCTTGCCAAGGCGAATTTGCAGGAATTCGCGCGTGGCGGCATGTCGATTTCGAGCCTCGGCGGGCAGGTGTTGAATCCCTACGACCTGACGCGAACGCCCGGCGGCTCCAGCGGCGGAACGGCCGCCTCGCTCGCGGCCAATCTCGCAGTGATCGGCACGGGCAGCGATACCGGCCAATCCATCCGCTCGCCGGCTTCGGCCAACGATCTCGTGGGGGTGCGCCCGACGCGCGGCCTCGTGAGCCGGCGCGGCGTCATTCCGGCGAGCGAGACCCAGGACGAGGTGGGGCCGATTGCGCGCAACCCAACCGATGCCGCGCTGCTGCTCGATGTCATGGCGGGCTACGACGCGCGCGATCCGGTCACGGCGTATGGAAGGCGCCACGTCCCCTCAAGCTACACGCATCTGATGCGCGCCGATGCGCTGAAAGGCGCGCGCATCGGGGTGATGACCAATCTGTTCGGGACAGAGGAACGCCATCGCGCGGTGGACGCCGTGATGGAAACGGCGATTGCGAAGATGCAGGCGCTGGGCGCGACGGTCCTGCGCTTCAAGCTGCCCGAATATGACGCTCTGGCCGCGAACATGGACACTTCCACGCTTGAAGGGCGCACCGTGATGGAGCGCTATTTCGCGAGCCTCGGGCCGAAGGCGCCGGTGAAAAGCTTCGCGCAATTGGTGGCGGCGAAAACCTCTGCCGTGCAGAAGACGCTGGAGAACGAGCTTTCCATTCACGACGGCATGAACAGCGATCTCTACAAGACGCGCATGCTGAACCGCGAACGCTTGCGCATCGCGGTTGCCAAGACGTTTGCCGACATGAATCTCGATGCGATCCTTTATCCGCATCAGCGCATTCTGGTGGTGCCGGTGACAGCCGCCGACCAGACCGAGCGCAACGGCACGCTGTCGAACGGCACCGGTTATCCGGCGGTCACGTTTCCGGCCGGGTTCTCGCCGCCGGACGCAAACGCGCCTTCGGGCGTGCCGGTGGGCGCGGAGCTACTCGGACCGGATTTTTCGGAAGACAGATTGCTCGCCTACGCCTTTGCGTTCGAACAGGCGGCGCATTGGCGCAAAGCCCCCAGGAGCACGCCGCCGCTTCCCGGTGAGCCGTAGCGCAGCTTGAACGCAACGTGCCCTAAGCCGCCGGTTTTCGCGGCGGCACCACGTCCTTGAAACTGTCGAAGCCTTTCCAGGCGGGTTCGATGGGCGCGCAACCGGCTTGCGGCAGATACGCCGATGGCGCGACCTGCTGCATGTCGGGGATATAGCGCGGGCAATTGGGGAAGATGTGCATGGCCGTGATCTTCACCAGCACCTGCGCGCCGGGACATTGCGCGAGCAGCGCTTCGTCGAACGACAATTCCGCCGTGCCGTTGACGCGCAGGCGTTTGGGCTTGTCCGTCATGGCGATGAACAGGAGGCCCACTTTGGGGTTGCTTCGGATGTTGCCGAGGCTCTTGAACATCCCGTTGCCGTCATAGTCGGGATAGACAAGAGTATTTGGCGCGACCACGCGCACGAAGCCGGGCGGACCGCCTTTGAAGGAGCAATCGGGTTGCGCGTTGGCATCAGCGGTCGCGAGAAAAAAGAAACCGCAGGATTCGATGAAGTCCTTGTCGGATTGGGTGAACGCGACGCGATGCGTCTTCTCCAGCAGCCGGTCGGCGAGTGCTTCGCTGCCGAAGCGGGCCTGAAGCTCGCGATTGCCTTGGTGATACATGGGACGCCTATGCCGTTCGTGCGTCCGCCAATCTAACGGCTGCGGCTCAGAAGAGCGCGCCGATTCTGCGCGCCTCCGTGCGGGACGTTCACTCCGCCGCCTGAACCGCAGGCCGGGCGATGGTGGCGAGCACCGCGTCGAGATCGGCGGGATCGAGCGGTTTGGTCAGGAACCCGTCCATGCCTGCGTCCAGGCACGCTTTGCGGCCGGTCTCCAGCGCATCGGCCG
>Ga0265337_1001258_pt1 | contig 12750 bp, 11 predicted proteins | sample 42122metaG_FD_192441 | JGI IMG/M metagenome (GOLD analysis project Ga0265337, IMG submission 192441) | Rhizosphere microbial communities from Carex aquatilis grown in University of Washington, Seatle, WA, United States - 4-21-22 metaG | ecosystem: Host-associated > Plants > Roots > Rhizosphere >... | reverse complement strand
CGTCCACCCCGAAGCGGGGACAGTAACAAGAAAGCGCTCGCCGCAACTCGCGGTCACGCCGATCTGTCCGCGAATTGTCCCGACCTGATGGAAGGGTCGCCCTCCGGGACGCGCCACGACCTTAGTGACGGAGGCTCTTTCGGAGCGGCTGTGCGGTGTAATTTACCGTGGTTGCCGGGTCGGTTGCCGCTTCCCGGGAATTACCGCCGCGCAAAGACACCCAATCTCCTGGCGTCAGAGATGCCGGCACATTCGCGTGCTGTTCCCAGCGGAAAGCGAGATTCGCGGCGAAACGCGCGATCGCCTGTTGCACCGTGTCGCCGCCGAAGCCGAGCACGCCGGCAAACAAGACCAGAAAACCGAAGACTGTCCAGGACAGGACCGGCCGCTGGCGGGTGGTGTCCTCTCGTTCGGGTGGGCTCATAAGAAGGAGCTTTGTCATGGCACCATCAAATGAAATGCGCCGTCCGCGGTCAACGCAAAGCGAACGTGAACGTAGCCGAATGCTAAGCGCGGCTCGTAAAAATTTTCGCGATTTCCGAACGATTGTATTTTTCAAGCGACAAAGCGCGGAGTTCTCTGCGAAGTCTTAAATGCAGACTTCGGATTTGAAGGAAAACTCCCTCTCCCAGCAAAGAGAGAGGGAGCGTTCGTCAATTCGCCGCCGTGCGGATGGTGGTGAACGCGAACGTTACCAGCAGATGTGCCGCATTCGATGTGCCATCGCCCCATTGCTTGTTGGCGATCGGCTCTGGATTCTTGACCACGATGTCGAAGCGGCCGGCCCGCTTGAGCATGTTGTCGTCCAGCGTCAGCTGCAGCTCAGTCGCGCTGATGCGCTTGTAGGGCACCGACTCGCCCGCGAAGAGGACGCGCGTCTTGCGCACGAAATTGAACCCCTTCAGCGTGACGGTCGCAGCCGGGCTTCCTTCGGCAATCATGGTGGGCGTAATGGATTCGATGGCCGGCTGCGGGCTTTCCACCGGATCGGGCGCCAGTGCCGCCTCGCCCTGGGGGGCGCGGAAGGTCGCCTGCTTCAGCGACTGCGTCCAGGCCAAATTGTCCACGACCGCGCGATCCTCCGCGCCGCCGCCAAAGGGCGTGCCGTACCAGGCGTGATAGCCGAGTTCGACTGGCTTGCCGTCGAACACCACCATGCTGACTTTGCGCAAATTCGCAATGTCGGCGATCGGGTCGGCATCGACCACGATCACATCGGCGATTTTGCCGGTCTCGACGGTGCCTATTTTATCAGCGACATGCATGGCCTCGGCCGTCCATTTGGTCGCGCCCTGGATCACGTGCATCGCGGGGATGCCCGCTTCGGCCATGGTCTCCATCTCGTCATGCAGGATGAAGCCCGGCGCCTTTTCGTTGTTGGTGTCGCCGCCGGCCAGCACATGTCCCCCCGCCGCGTCGTACATCTTGTTGAACCGCAACATGTTGGCAAAGCCGCGCGCGCGCCGCTCATGGACGGCAGGCGGATCGACATGGTTATAGGTCGCGAAGAAGGCGCGGATGTTGTCGTCGTCGTAATAGGCGCGAAGATTGGGGTCCTGGAACGTGCGCTGCACCTCCGCCCGGAACTGCGCCCAGCGCTTCGGGTAAGACGGTGAATCGTGGACCAAAGTCGGCACCAGATTCACATGGTGTTCCGCCAGCACCTTGATCAGGTCGTTGGCCTTGGCGTCGTCCATTTCCGCATAGCGGTCGAGTTCGTTGTTCGCGCGCGTGCCGTCCTTGGCAATCGCGGCCCCGATGCCGGTCGAATGCGGGAACACGTCCGCGCCCGCGAGCGCGCCGGCCTTGGGATCGGTGCGGGGGCCGCCGCAGCGGCAGAACGCGGGCTTGCCCACCTTGTGCGCTTCGTCGAAAGCGGCCTGATAGATTTCGGCCGGGTACGAGCCGTCATGCAGCATCACCATGTCGGCGCCGGCGCCCAGGTAGCGCCGCGCATACATGCGCGCATCGTCGGGCGATTTCGGGTCCTTGCGGGTGGCGAGCGCGGATTCCATTCCCGTCGGCATGGCGCCGCCGCGGATGCCGCCGAGATGGCCTATCCCCACCATCTGCCGGGGCCCGATCGCCTTGCCATGATTGACCGCGTCGCGCTGGGCGATGGAAACTTCTTCGCCGTCGCCGATGTCCACGGTCGAGGTCACGCCGTTGTTGAGGAACACCTCGCCCCAATACCAGGCGATGTTGGTCTGCGCGTCCCAAAGGCCGGGGAGCACGTATTTGCCGTTCGCGTTGATCACCTGCGCGCCTGCGGGCACTTGCACCTGACCGGCGCGTCCGACTGCGGTGATGCGGTTGCCTTGGATGACCACAACCGCGTTCGGAACCGGCGCTCCGCCATTGCCGTCGATCAGGGTACCGCCCTGAATGACCAGCGTGGCTGCGGGCGCGTTCTGGGCCGCGACCTGCCCGGGGCCCGTGCCCAATGCCAGCGCCAGCACTGCTGCGACCGATGCTCCGGTGACGAATCTCTTCATGGACGTCCTCCCTTTGCGCCTGCTCCCGCGCTCAGGGCGATGCTTATCACAGGATGGATGCGCCCAACCACCGGAGGTTCTTTCTCGCGGGCATTTACCGGGAAAACCGCGGCGCCGTCGGGGCACCGACGCCTGAATATTGATCAAGCTATTGGGGAAATTAGGAAAATGAAGGGCTTACGTTCCGGGTTGGTTTCAGCGAGAATGGCCATCGAAGCGCCCGGGGCCTGAAGCCCGGCGGGACGGAGGAGAACACGTAGGCGAAATGCTGCTGCTGATCGATAATTACGATAGTTTCACCTACAACCTTTTCCATTATCTGGGCGAGTTGGGCGAAGAAGCCGTGGTCAAGCGCAACGACCAGATCACGGTGCAGGACGCGCTTGCCTTGGCGCCGCAATCCATCGTGCTGTCGCCGGGGCCTTGCGATCCAGATCGGGCCGGCATTTGCCTGGCGCTCATCAATGCAGCCGCCGGACGCATTCCGATCCTCGGCGTCTGTCTCGGCCATCAGGCGATCGGGCAGGCCTATGGCGGCAAAATCGTGCGGGCGCCCGAACCCATGCATGGGAAGCTTTCGCGCATCCACCACACCGGCAAGAGCGTCTTCCGCGGATTGGAAGACGGCTTTCCCGCAACCCGCTATCATTCGCTGGTGATCGACCGTCCGACCCTGCCGGCCTGCCTCGAAATCACGGCCGAGACCGATGACGGAGTCATCATGGGTGTGATGCACAAAACCCATCCGGTCCACGGCGTCCAGTTCCACCCCGAAAGCATCGCGTCGGCCCACGGCCACGCGCTGCTGCAGAATTTCTTGAGGCTGGCGCGAACAGCGCCACGCGCTGCCCTGGCGTGAGCAAACCCGAGGGGGAATTCGCCCAGCTGTTGAGACGGCTGGCGGCAGGAGATCACCTTAGCGCTGGTGACAGCGCCGCGGCGTTTGGCGCGATGATGAGCGGTCAGGTCAGTGAAATGCGCATGGCCGCGTTTCTAACCGCTCTGGCCGTGCGCGGCCCGAGCATCGCCGAGATCACCGGCGCGGCGCGCGCGATGCGGGAAGCCATGACGGTCGTGGAAGCTCCCGAGGGCGCCATCGATGTCTGCGGCACCGGCGGCGACAATGCGGGTACCCTGAATGTCTCCACGGCGGCCGCCTTCGTGGTCGCGGGGCTCGGTGTGCCGGTGGCCAAGCACGGAAACCGGGCGATGTCTTCGCGCACCGGTGCGGCCGATGTGCTGGAAGCCTTGGGCGTCCCGATCGCCCACGATGCGGCGTCGGCCAGGAAGAATCTGCTGAAGCCGGGCTTCGCCTTCCTGTTCGCGCCGGCTTATCACCCGGCGATGAAGCATGTGGCTCCCGTGCGGAAGGATCTTGCTTTCCGTACCGTGTTCAATCTCCTGGGCCCCATCTGCAATCCGGCCGGAGTGCGGCGGCAATTGATGGGAATCTTCGCCGAAGAGTGGCTTGAGCCGGTGGCCCATGTGCTGGCCGACCTCGGCACCGAAAAAGCCTGGGTCGTTCATGGCAGCGACGGGCTCGACGAGATGACGACAACCGGCGTCACGCGCGTGGCGGTGCTCGAAGCCGGTCACGTAAGTTTGCAGGACATCACCCCCGAAGATGCGGGGCTGAAGCGATCCACGCTTGCCGCCCTCAAAGGCGGCACGGCGGAAGACAATGCCCGCGCCATCCGCGATCTGTTCAAGGGCGCAAAGAACCCGTTCCGCGATATCGTACTGCTGAACGCAGGCGCCGCGCTGGTGGTGGCCGACCGCGCGAAATCCATCGCCGAAGGGGTGGCGCTGGCGGCCGAATCCATCGACCAGGGCCGCGCCCAGGCCGTGCTCGAACAGGCCCGCTTGAGCGAACGCGCCAAAGCATGAGCATCGCAAGATGAGCGTTCTCGACAAGATCGCGGCCTATAAGCGCGAAGAAGTCGCCGCAGCGAAAAAGCAGCAGCCGCTGAAGCTGCTGATGGCTCATGCCTCCGACGCGTCTCCGCCGCGTGGTTTTCGCGCCGCGCTGGAAACGGCCAAGGCGGAGAAGCGCCCCGGCCTTATCGCGGAGATCAAGAAGGCGAGCCCGAGCAAAGGCGTGATCCGCGCCCATTTCGAGCCTGAGGAACTGGCACGCGATTACGAGCGCGGCGGCGCGACGTGCCTCTCCGTGCTCACCGATACGCCATCCTTCCAGGGCGCGCCCGAGGACCTGATGACGGCGCATCAGGCGACGAGACTTCCGATCCTGCGCAAGGATTTCATGCTCGACCCCTACCAGATCGTGCAGTCCCGCGCGCTCGGCGCCGATTGCATCCTGGTGATCATGGCGATGGTCAAGGATTCGGCTGCCGCACAATTGATCGAAGCGGCGAGGGACTGGGGAATGGACGCCCTTGTCGAGGTGCACAACGAGATCGAACTCGATCGCGCGCTGTCGCTGGATACGGACCTTATCGGAGTCAACAACCGCGACCTCAAGACGTTCGCGACCGATATCGGTACGGCGATACGTCTGAAGAGATTCATTCCGGCCGATAAGCATGTGGTGGCGGAGAGCGGTCTTTCGACACCGGAAGATTTACAGCGCCTGGCGGCGGTCGGCATTACGTCCTATCTGATCGGCGAAAGCCTGATGCGTGCCGAGGATGTCGAAGCCGCCACCCACGCGCTGCTTTACGGCGTGAAGCTATGAGCAAGCTCTCGCATCTCGACGAACATGGCCGCGCCTCGATGGTGGATGTTTCGGAGAAATCCGCGACTGAGCGCATCGCCAGCGCCGAGGCGATCATCGTCATATCGCAGGAGGCGTTCGATCTGGTCGTCGCCGGTGAGATCAAAAAGGGCGATGTGCTGGCGACCGCGCGCATTGCCGGTATCATGGCAGCAAAGAAAACGTCGGATCTGATCCCGCTCTGTCACCCGCTGGCCCTGACGCATGCGGGCGTGGAGTTCGTTGCCATTCCCGGGCGGCACGCCTTCCGCATCGTCGCGAGCGCCAAGACCACCGGCCAGACCGGCGTGGAGATGGAGGCGCTGACGGCGGCATCCGTGGCCGCACTCACTGTCTATGACATGGTGAAGGCGGTCGATAAGAGCGCCGTCATCGAATCCATCCGTCTACTGACGAAGTCGGGCGGCAAGAGCGGCAGCTACGATGCGGAAGCCCCTTCCGAACCGGAAGAAACGCCGGCGAGACCGGCGAAAGCCGCGCCCCGCATATTGATGAGCGAAACCGGCAGCCCACGTGCGGCAAACCCGACGGCCGAACGCGAAGCCTTCCGCGGCTTCATGGTCGCCCGCCATCTGCGCGCGAGCGAATGGGCAAAATCGGCGGCTGTCCCGGTGAACGAACTTTACGGATATCTGTCGGGACGCTCGCGCGTGCTTTCATCGGAATCGGCGGAGAAGCTTGCCAAGGCCGCGCGCACCAGCCTCGATCAGATGTTCGGCCGCAAAGGCGCGCGATGATCACGGTCGATGAGGCCGTTGCGCGCGTGATCCGCAGCTTTACGCCCTTGGCGGCGGAGTCCGTCCCTATAGCGGAGGCCGCCGGGCGAGTGCTCGCGGAAGATGCGTCGGCGAAAACGGATCAGCCGCCCGCACCGATGTCGGCGATGGACGGTTATGCCGTGCGCGCGAGCGATGCGGCCGTTGGCGTGGAACTCTCGGTCATCGGCGAAGCGCCGGCGGGGCGGCCATTTTCGGGACGGGTGGGCAAGGGCCAGGCCGTGCGCATCTTTACCGGCGGCGTTGTGCCCGAAGGCGCCGACGCGGTGGTCATACAGGAGGACACCTCTCCGTCCTCCAAGGGCGCCGCCGCAGTCTGCATCAACGAAGCTCCGCACGCAGGCGAGAATGTCCGCGCACGCGGGCTCGATTTCCGATCCGGCGAAATCCTGCTCCGGCGGGGCAAACGCATTTCAGCGCGAGACATCGCGCTGCTTGCGGCGGGCGATCTGCCGAACATCGCGGTCACGCGCAAGCCCCGCGTCGCTCTGGTTGCGACGGGCGACGAACTTTCGCGCCCCGGCGAGCCGCGCAAAGAGGGCGGCATCGTCGCATCGTCGAGCTATGCGCTGCAGGCGATGGTGCGCCAATGGGGCGGCGAGCCTCTCGACATCGGCATTCTCCCGGACCGGCCGGAGGCGTTCGCGTTTCTGCCCGAAGCAACCAAGGGCGCGGACCTTATCGTGACCACGGGGGGCGCCTCGGTCGGGGATCACGACCTCGTTCAGAGCGCGCTGAAGCCGCATGGGTTCCAGCTGGATTTCTGGAAGATCGCGATGCGGCCCGGAAAGCCCCTGATCTTCGGCCGCTTGTGGGAGACACCCTTCGTCGGGCTCCCCGGAAATCCGGTTTCCGCTATGGTGTGCTCGATCCTGTTCATCGGCCCCGCGATTGCAGCGATGCTGGGGATGGACTATCGCGCACCGATAACGAAAGCGCGGCTCGCCGCCCCCTTGCGCGCGAACGGCAAGCGCCAGGATTACATCCGCGCGCGACTTGTCCGGAGCGATGGCATTCTGACGGCCGGACCGTTTGCGCTGCAGGATTCATCGATGCAGCGCGTGTTCTCGCAAGCCGATGGGCTGATCGTGCGCGCCATCGATGCTCCGGCTGCACAAGCCGGCGACGACGTTGACGTGCTGTTGCTGGAGGGGTGCTGAGGGCACCCCATCGCCATCAAAAATCGATTCTGGCCGCCTCCGGTATCCGATAGGATTCACCGGTGAAGAAGTCGAAATTGTTCTCCGCGCACACCGCCTCGATCAGCGGCCCCTTCGCCTGCCGGAAGACCGCCACGCCCGACCAGGGCGCATTGAATGCTTTGGGGTCGTCGATGGTGAAGGTCACGCGCAATCCCTTGCCGTCCGCCGTCATCTTGTAGCGTTCGACCACGTGCAGCGCATCGGAATGGGGCGTGCCCCAATTGTCGAGATCGGCCTTGTCGTTGAGGCCGATCGTATCGACCACCAATTCGTCGCCTTCGTAATGACCGACCGATTCTCCGTACCAGGAGGGTTTCGGATTCTTCGAGTGCGGTACGTTCATATACACATGCCGCACCGCGTGATCGCGCTGATAGAGCAGCGTCACCTCGACGGGCGTCTGGAGGATGAACAAGGGCTCATTGAAGATCATCTGACCCGGCGTGCCGCCCGGCCAGCAGCTCGCTTCCGGCGTGACGCGAATCTTCCCCTTCAATGCCTCGTCGGCATAGGCCTTCATCTTTTCGGCGACCCAGGGCTTGAAGTTCGGGTTCTCCCAATCGGGAGGGTTGGGCCGGCCATTGTCGTCCTTCCCTTGCGCGTTGAGTCCGCGCGTTTTGTAGGGATTGGCCGGGTCCTCAAAAATTATCTTGTTCGTCTGCGGATCGAGGAACGGAATTCCAACGCGGTTCCACGCCCGGTCGCCGGACGAGAAATCGGGGATGCTGGACGGGGTCCCGGCCGTCTGAGCGAGCGCCGCCGCAGAGGCGCAGACGATTGCGGCAGCGCCGCCCGCCAGCAGCCAAGAATGAAGCTTCGACATTGCTTTTCTCCCTAAGGCCCGGCGATTGAATCGCGAGACCCATCAATTGCGTAGCCGGAGTGTATCCGTTCCGCACCCTGCCATGCCAGCCGCTCACGCGCTTCTGTTCGCCCGCGTTGACCCTCGCCAAGAACTAAAGTAGAACGATTCGCGTTGCGGATTTGTTCGCTGGGCGTCAAAAAGGGCCCGGTTTCAGGGGGTGCCATGCTGACCAAGAAGCAATACGAACTCCTGATGTTCATCCACCAGCGTGTCCGCGAGACGGGCGTGCCGCCCTCTTTCGACGAGATGAAGGATGCGCTGGATCTCAGGTCCAAATCGGGCATCCACCGGCTGATTACGGCGCTGGAGGAGCGGGGCTATATCCGCCGGCTTGAGAAGCGGGCGCGCGCGCTCGAAATCGTGCGGCTGCCAGAGAACACGGCCGAAGGTGTGCGGCCGGCCGCCACCCGCAACCAGGCTCAGAGGCTGATGCGGCTCGAACCCGGTTCCAGGGGAGCCCGCGGCGATGTGCGCGACCATCGGCAGGACAACCGCATCCCGGCCGATACGCGGGTGGCGACCGCCTTTCCCCGCCGCCATGACAACGACATAACCAGCGTGCCTGTGCTCGGACGTATCGCCGCCGGCACGCCCATCGAAGCGCTGCAGAACCGCGGCAACGAAGTACCGGTGCCCGGCATGTTGCTCGGGAGCGGCGAACATTACGCGCTCGAAGTGACCGGGGATTCCATGATCAACGCCGGAATCCTCGATGGCGATACGGTGATCATCCGCCGGGTGGATTCCGCCAATACCGGCGACATCGTGGTTGCGCTGGTGGATGAGAACGAGGCAACGCTGAAACGCTTGCGGCGCCGGGGCGATTCCATCGCGCTGGAGGCCGCCAATCCGGCCTATGAGACACGGCTCTATGGCGCGGACCGCGTGCGCATCCAGGGAACGCTTGTCGGCCTGATGCGCCGCTATTGAGCGTGTGACGACCAGGGGCGCTTGCCCCGCTCGGCGGCGACCGTGTCCACGCTCAAGCCGTTAGCGCCGAAGGTGACCGCCGTTGCGCCTTGCCGCATCACGTCGAAACGGTCGAGCACCAGATCGGGCCCCTTGCAGGGGCGCCTGATGGGTACGGCGCTGATCTCCACGCTGGCACGGGCGCAATCCTCGAACAATGCACCTGCGCGCAAGGAGAGCGAGATAACCCGCCCGGCCTTCCCCGTGGTCACGCAGCCGAGTTCGTCGCAATGGGCGCCCGCACGCGCCGCATCGATGTCGCGCCGGTCGCCGTCGCGCAGCAGCCATTGCGAGGCGGTATACGCGTCAGGCTTCGCCCCCAGGATCGTCAAGGCGCCGTCGGGCCCGCGCACGGCCGCCGACTGGCCGTCGCGCGCAATGAATAGATCGGGCGGCGCGCTTGCGAAGACCGCTGCGAACGCAGCCGCGATGGGCGCCAAGCCCAGCCAGCGCCAGCGCTGCCGCCAGAGCGCGATCCACAAGCCCCCGATGACGATGGCCGACAGCGCCTCCACCGGCCAGGCGCGCACCAGCGTCGCAGCGCCCGGAAGACCGGCGACCCAATGGGCGATGGCCGTCATCGTGTGCACGCCCCAGCCCATGATCTGCAAGGGTGCCATCTCCAGTCCGAGAGGCATCAGGATCACCGCAATCGCGGCCGCCGGCATGATCACGAACGCGACCACAGGTTCGGCCAGGAGATTGGCAAGCAGCGAATAAGCCGCGGCGCGATCGAAATGGTAGATCGCGAACGGCGTGGTCGCGAGTGTGGCGACGACGCTTGCGAGCAGCATCCCGAAGACGTAACGGCGCCCCTTGCGCCAACCTTGCGAAAGCCGCGAGAGCCCGGCCACGTCCTCGCGCCGTCGCTCCGAAGCCCATTCGGCCAGCGCGATCAGTCCAACCACGGCGCCGAACGACATCTGGAAGCTCGGATCGACGATGTCCTCCGGCTCCCAGGCGAGAAGCGCGAGTGCGGCCAGCGCCACCGCGCGCATCGACAATGCGGGGCGGTCGGCAAGCACGCCCAGCAGCATCATCGACAGCATCAGATAGGAGCGCACCGCCGGCGAACCGCCGCCGCTGATCGCCAGATAGAAACTCGCGCTCAGGAATGCCGCCAGCGCCGCCCATTTCTTGATCGGCTGCGTCAGGGCGATACGCGGCCACAGCGCCAGCAGCGCCCGCAAAGCCCAGAAGATGCCGAGCCCGGCAAGCGCCAGATGGACCCCGGAAATAGAGAGCACATGCGCCAAACCGGAATCGCGATAGGCTTGGTTGTCGTCTTCGTCGATCTCGCCGCGCTCGCCGGTGATGAGCGCGGCCGCGATGTTGCCGTCCGGCCCGGGGATCGCCTTGGTGATGCGCGCGGTCATGAGAAGGCGCAAATTTTCGACGCGTGCGCTCAATCCGGCGAGCAGACCCGGAGCGGGCGGCGCTTCCAGGGGCTTGGGCGCGCCATAGGTGAAGCCCACCCCGCCGAGACCGTGGAAATAGGCCCAGCGGGCGAAATCGTAGCCGTTCGGCACCGCCGGTTCGGGCGGCGGACGTAGAACCGCGAAAGCCGACACGACTGCACCGGGCTGAGCCGCTGCCACCGCCTTGGCCCCGATCATCGTCAGGCGCACGGATGCCGGCGGTTTCGTCTTCCCATCGCCGAGCTTGAAAACGTCGAGCACGATGCGGGCACGGTTCGGCGCGCGGATGTCGACGCTTTCGATACGGCCGGTGACCGGTACCGGCCCCATGTCGCGGACGATCGCGGGTGCATCGACGCGCCAGGTGCGGAGCTTTGCGGCCGCAAATCCAAGCCCGCCGCAGGCGATGAGCAAGCACAGGAAGCGCGTCAGCGTGCCCCGGCTGGAACCAGCGGCGCCGCACAAGAGAGCGGCCAAGCCGGCTGCGGCGGCGGCTGCCTCCGACGGCTCTGTCTTAAGTGTGAAATAGATCGCAATACCGGCTCCGAAGGCGACCACACACCAGGGAAACCAGCGCTCTCCTTCGGCAGCGAGGCAGCGCGCGGCGCCTTGCGCAATCCGCTCAAGCGCGCGTGCGGGAGCCTGCACCGGCAGCGCCGCCGCACCGGCCATGCCCGGCACAGTCGCAGCAGAGCCTTGCGGCCACATCTGCGCAGCAATAGCGCGGAACCGGCTCCCCAGCCCTATCCGCACACCCTTCCCCTTTGCTAGAAGCAGGCACCTCGAAAGACCCGCTCCATAATGTCCCAAAATCCCGCGCCCGTCCTGCGCTTTGCACCCTCGCCAACCGGCTATCTGCATATCGGCGGCGCGCGCACGGCCCTGTTCAATTGGCTCTATGCGCGCCACACCGGCGGCACATTCCTCCTGCGCATCGAAGACACCGACCGCGAACGCTCAACGCCGGAAGCGGTGGCTGCCATCTTCAACGGACTGACCTGGATGGGACTGGGCTGGGACGGCGAGCCGACCTTTCAGTTCGCCCGCGCCGCGCGCCACCGCGAAGTTGCTGGACAATTGCTGGCGATGGGCCGCGCCTATCGCTGTTATGCGACGTCCCAGGAGCTCGATCAGATGCGGGCCGAGCAGAAGGCCAGCGGCCAATCGGTCCGCTATGACGGGCGCTGGCGCGACCGCGAGCCCGGACCGGGACAGCACAACATGCCCTATGTCGTGCGGCTGAAGGCGCGCGATACGGGCGAGACCATTGTCCACGACGTTGTGCAGGGCACGGTCCGCTGGTCGAACGATCAGCTCGACGACATGGTGCTGTTACGCAGCGACGGCACGCCCACTTACATGCTCGCGGTCGTGGTGGACGATTTCGACATGGGGGTCACGCACGTGATCCGCGGCGCCGACCATCTCAACAATGCCGCGCGCCAATTGCAGATCATCGAAGCCATGGGCTGGCCGGTGCCGGTTTACGGCCATGTACCGCTGATCCACGGGGCCGATGGCGCCAAGCTCTCAAAGCGCCATGGCGCGCTCGCGGTCGAGGCCTATCGTGACATGGGTTATCTGCCCGAGGCGATGCGCAATTATCTGCTGCGACTGGGCTGGAGCCACGGCGATGACGAGATCATCCCGACCGAACAGGCGATCGAGTGGTTCACTCTCGAAGGCATCGGACGGTCTGCCGCCCGCTTCGACCTCAAAAAGCTCGACAGCCTCAACGCACATTACATGCGTGACATGTATGATGGTGCACTCGCCGACGAAGCGCTCGCTTTCGCGGCGCGCCTGAAACCCGGTCACAATCCCGATTTCGCGACCCGCGCGCGTCTCACCCAGGCGATGCCGATGCTGAAGCCCCGCGCCAAGACGTTCGTCGAGTTGCTGGAGAAGGCGGAATTCCTTTTCGTCAAGGGCGCTCACGCCTTGGATAAAGCGGCCGCCGCCTCCATGAATCCGGCCGCACGCGCGCTGCTCCTGAAGCTGGCGTCGGCCCTCGACGGGACGCCCTGGGACACCGCATCGCTCGAAGCCCGCACCCGCGAATTCGCCGAAAGCGAGGGCATGAAGCTCAGCGACATTGCCCAGCCCCTGCGCGCGGCCATGACCGGGCGGACGGCCTCGCCCCCGATCTTCGACGTGATGGCGGTCTTAGGCCGCGAAGAAGCCTTGACTCGCATTCGCGCCCAAGGCGATTAAGACTTTGAGGTTCGGGGCTCGTTCCCCGCACGCACCGTTAACAGGCTAAAGCCATAACCAGAACGGACCTTTGGGAG
>Ga0265337_1001255_pt1 | contig 12785 bp, 8 predicted proteins | sample 42122metaG_FD_192441 | JGI IMG/M metagenome (GOLD analysis project Ga0265337, IMG submission 192441) | Rhizosphere microbial communities from Carex aquatilis grown in University of Washington, Seatle, WA, United States - 4-21-22 metaG | ecosystem: Host-associated > Plants > Roots > Rhizosphere >... | reverse complement strand
CAATCAGACGAACAAGCCCGGCTACGGGATGCAATTGGCAAAGGGCAAGACCAGCCTGACCGAGGCGTGGGACGGCGGCGCATCGCAGGACCATTTCATGCTCGGCCAGATTCAGGAATGGTTTTATCACGACCTCGCCGGAATCCAAAACGCGCCCGGCAGCGCTGGCTTCAAAAAAATCGTCATCGTCCCGCAGCCCGTCGGCGACGTGAACTGGGTCAAGGCCAGCTTCGATTCCGTTCGCGGAAAAATTGTCAGCGAATGGAAACGCGATGACAAAAAATTCACGCTCGATGTGACTATTCCGCCGAACACGACCGCGACCGTTTATGTGCCGGCCAAATCCGCCGACGCCGTGACCGAAAGCGGCAATCCGGCCGCGCAAAGTCCGGGCGTGAAATTCCTGCGGGAGGAAAATGGCTGTGCGGTTTTTGAAATCGGGTCGGGCAAATACGAATTTGTGTCAGCGTTGAACCGTTAAATTGATCCGGTTCATTTCGCCGACCGCAATTTGCCGTCGAGCACATATTGCCCGCCCGCTTTGGTCTTCAACTCGATTTCGCGTCCGCCACAGCGAACGATGCAGGGATTGCCGAGCTTCGAGCGAATCACAACGTGCGTCAGCGTGCCGTGATCCCAGGCGAGATCCACTTCAAATCCATCGCGGGCACACACGCCTGTGACCGAGCCGGACGGCCAGGCTTTGGGAAGTGCCGGCAGCAAATCCAAAATTCTGACTTCCGAATTTTGGCCTCCGGCTTCCGATTTCCGCGTCCACTGGCTTTGCAAAAGCATTTCGGCGATGCCGGCGGGCGCGCCAAAATTGCCGTCAATTTGAAACGGCCCGCAGAGGTCGAACATGTTCGGAAGCGTGCGCTTTTGGAGCAACTGGTTCAATTGCCGGTAGGCGAACTCGCCGTCGCCGGCGCGCGCCCAGAGCGGAATGCGCCACGCGTAACTCCAGCCGGTGCTGCCGTCGCCGCGCCATTGGAGCAGGAGCTTGGCGGCACCCCAGATTTTCGGATCCGCCGGTGTGATGTCCGCACCCGGATACAACGCCCACAGCGGCGACATGTGGCGATGGTTGTTGTCCGGTTTATCAATGTCATCCAGCCACTCCTGAAGCTGGCCATTTTTGCCGATTTGATTTGGCGGAAGCTGGTCGCGGGTTTTAGCCAATTCCACAGCAAAAATTTTGTCAGTTTCCAGAATGCCGGCGGCGGCGATGGTGCTGTCCATCAGCGCACGGACGAGTTGATTGTCCATCGTCGGGCCGTAGCAGAGATTTCCCTGTTCCGGCGAATAGGCCGGCGCGGTGACAAGCCAGCCGGTCTTCGGGTCTTTCACCAGAAAATCCACGAAAAATTGCGATGCCGATTTCATGTCCGGGTAGGCACGGGCGAGAAATATTTTGTCGCCGGTGAACAGGTAGTGTTCCCACAAATGAGAACACAGCCACGCGCCGCCGGTCGGCCAGACGCCGTCAACGCCGTTGATGGGCGCGGAACCGCGCCAGAGGTCAGTGTTGTGATGCACGACCCAGCCGTCACAGCCGTATTGTTCCCTGGCGGTGCGCGCGCCACTGATGGCCAAGTCGTCAATCATGTCAAAGAGCGGGCCGGTGCATTCGCTCAAGTTGGCAACCTCCGCCGGCCAGTAATTCATCTCACAATTGATGTTGAGCGTCCATTTGCTTTCCCACGGTGGATTGAGCTGGTCATTCCAAAGGCCCTGCAAATTGGCCGGCTGGCCGCCCGGACGGCTGCTCGAAATCAGCAGGTAGCGGCCATATTGAAAATACAGCGCGGCCAGCGCCGGGTCGCCATCCAGACCGGAAGTCTTAACCTGTTGCAACCGCTCGTCTGTCGGCAAATCCGCGCGGTCGGTGCGACCAAGATTCAAAGTCACGCGGTCAAAGAGCTGGCGATAATCAGCAAGATGGCGGGATAACAGCTCTTCAAAACCTGACTGGCTGACTTTCGCGAGGGTTTGTGCGCATCGTTCATCGGGATTGGCACTGATGTCCTGAAAATTTTTGAAACTCGTTGCCGCGACCAGGAGCAGCGTCGCCGAATTGGCGTTTTCAACCACAATGACACTCCCGTTGGTTGCGATGGTTCCGCCGTCGCAAATCACCCGCACGCGCGACTCAAATTTTAATCCGCCGGCTTCGACCTGTCCGGTCAAGGCGAGCGTGTCCTTGGCGATGGCTTGGGTTTTGGAATTCGCTTGCGGACTGTCCATTTCCAGCGTGAAGCCCACTTGGCGGGGTTTGTCCGCCGTGAAATGCAAAGCGATCATGCCGTCGGGATAACTGGCGAATGCCTCGCGTTTGTAAGTCGCGCCGTCTGCGCGATACGTCACGCGGGCAATCGCCGAATCCAAATCCAGTTCGCGTCGGTAATCACTGATGTTCGTCTGGCCGATGAAATGCAAATGCAAATCGCCGAACGGCTGGTAGGCTTTTTGCCGGACGGGATCGCTGAGGAAATTGGTCTTGGCGACGCCCTCGGCCTCCTTGATTCTGCCATCGAACAGCAGTTGTCGGATTTCCGCAAGATGATTGCTTGCGCCGTCGCGGACATAATCGTGTGGCTGGCCTTTCCAGAGCGTGTCCTCGTTGAACTGAATGTGCTCGTCGGGAACGCCGCCGAAAATCATGGCGCCCAGTTTGCCATTGCCGATAGGCAGGGCATCAGTCCATTTTTCCGCCGGTTGCGCAAACCACAAGCGAACCGGCGGATTCTCCGCGCCACGCGCCGGAAGAAGAACCGGCATCGAGACGGCCAACACCGCGAGCAACGAGCCCTTTACATTCATGATTTATATTTCCTTTCAAGGCTGCTTTTCAAAAGAAAAACTCACTCCACCGTAAGAGTCGCGACATGTTTTCCTGTTTTAGCCAGGAAGTCATTGGTTAAGACGCGACGGACTGTGATTACCGTGCCGGTGAATTGGTGGCGGGGCCGGATTCAGTGGTTTGTTTACTGGCCTGTTCCTGTTGGGCATTCCAATCCTTGGTCGCCTTGGCCACGTCGTAGCCGTGGGAGTTCAGATAAGCGTTAATCTGATCCTTATATTCCTGAAAGATGGCGGTTTTTTGGCCGGAACTGCCGCCGTCCATCGCCACTTCACGGGCTTGTTTGAGCAATTCCAAAACTTTGGCTTTGTCCGCATCCGTCATATTGGGAATAATCGAACAATAAGCGTTGTATGTGAACTCCACTTTGCCGTAAGTCATTTTGTCTTTGACCATCTCAATCTGGTCCGGCGTCAAATCCTTGGAAAGATTGGCGATGAATTGTTCGTGCAGCGGTTGGGACATGCGGGGAAACATGGCAATCCGCTGCTCCTGCCATTCCTTCGACTCCCTTGGCAGGGCGCCTAATTCAGCTTCAATCGCCTCGTCGCGCGCCCGCAGCGCATGATAATGGGCGATGATGACATCATGCACGTGGTTTGATTTAACGGAGTCGGTCATGACCAACGCCTCCATAATTCTCAAGACCCGGTCTTGAACCACGTTGTTATACATCGCTTCTCTCTCTTCCAGTGTGGCGGGCGGGGTGCTCATCACCGGCGGCGCAGCCGTTTGGGCGGAGGCCGGACCCGTGAAAAACACCAAGGCCGACAAAAGCGCCAAGGCGGCAACCAGTTGAGGTTTCATAGTTCTATTTTCGCATGAATTAATTATTAGTCACGAAAAACTTCATCCAGCATCAAGGTGATTTTCCAAAATAAAAACTCACCGCACTGTGATAATCGCCGTGCGCGACGGGGCGCTCGCCTGACGGACCGCCGGCTTCTGGTGCATTGAACTTGCTGCCGATGGGCGGTATCGCATTTAAAAATCCAAGACCGCAGCGCGGCAGCGGCGGAATCGTGTGCCCGCCCAGGTTCGCCGGCGGAAACTCCGGCGTGAGCACCTGCACGAACTGAATATTATCCGGCACGACCGTGATTTGTCCTTCCGTTGTGTCCAGTTGCAGCCAGCGGACGTTGGCGAAGCAGCCTTTGAATTCGGGATAAATCCAGTCGCGCCAGCCGGTGATGGTGTTGTTGTAATCGTTTTGCCAGACGCCGAGCGTCGCGCCGGCAAGACGATTTTTCCAGACGCGATACGGGCCATCGCCAAGCCAGCGCTTGCCCTTTACGAGGTTTTCCGGGTAATCAAAAACGACGCCAAGGAAATCGTTTGTGCCTTCGGCGGTGTAGGTGTAATCGCATCGCAACCAGCCGTCATCGCGGAGTTGCCACGAAACATTTTTGAGAACGGAATTTGTCGTCGCGAGCCGCGGGCCGGTGCTCAAGGAAAACTTCTTTCCACTGCGCTCGACTTCCAGCAATTGTCCGGTCTTGCCATCAATCCACGCGATTATGTCTTTGCCTTTCAATTCAATGGCGCCACCGTTTGTGCCGCCGAAATTGTTTGCGCGCGCAACGACCGGCGCATCGTCCGGCAAAACTTTGCGTTGGTGCAAGGGCCAGACGTAAGTCCAAAGCTTGCGGCCTTCCGGGTCGCTCACGCGCAAGGCAAGCGCGTCGGCATTTTTTTCAGAAACCGGCAATTCAATTTTGAGTAAACCATTTTGTCCCGGCGGAATCCGGGGCGCGGCCATCTTGCCTTTCGCGAGAATTTTGAAATCGTCTTTCCCGTCAGGCGTGGAAAATTTTTGGAGTTGCCATTCAAACTTGCACTGGCTCGCGTCAGTGAAGCTGAAATGGTTTTCCAATGTCAGTGCGCCGTCGAAATTTTCTGCCAGATTGGTTTCAAAAATGACAATCGGCGACCAGATTTGTTTTACCGCGTAAAAACTTCCTTCGCGCTCGCGATACGGGCCGACAATGCCATCCGGCGCTTCGTTGCCGCTCACATCAATCTTGCCCGTGTCCGCGCGGCGGACGCCTTCGTCCACGAGCGCCCAGATGAAACCACCGCCGATGTATTTGCTGTGCGACATCAAATCCCAGACATCCGCCAGACCCGCCCCCGCGCCGCCGTCGTAAAGCCCGTGCAGAAATTCCGTCGGCATGTAAATCCATTTCTGGGCGGAGTTCGTGTCGGCAAAGTATTTGTTCGAGTGGAAAGTAATCGGCCAGCCGTCGCAGGCGAGCCTGGCAAAATCGTAAGGCAGATAATGCGCGGTGTTCACGCCACCAAACGGCGCCCACGGATGCAGCACGCGGCGCTGTTGCGGATCGTATTCGCCGAAGATTTTGTCGAGGTTCGTGTTGAAGCCGCCCTCGTTCCCGTTGTCCCAGAACAAAACGCACGGATGGTTCACGTCGCGCGCGACCATTTCGCCGACCAGCTTTGTGCCGGTCGGCGTGTCGTAATACCGGTGCCAGCCACCAAGTTCGTCGAGGACGTAAAGCCCCATCTCATCGCACAAATCGAGAAACTCCGCATCGGGCGGATAATGCGACATGCGGACGGCGTTCATGTTCATGTCCTTCATCGTCTCGATGTCGAGCCGGTGGACGGCCTCGCTCAAACAGCGGCCGGAATCCGGCCAGAACGAGTGGCGGTCGCAGCCTTTCAAGATCACGCGCCGGCTGTTCAAATAAAGCCCATCGCCATCGCGCACCTCAAACGTGCGGAAGCCGAAGCGCTGCGAGCTTTCGTGGATGATTTTGCCATTCTGTTTCAGGCGAACTTCGACGCGGTAAAGATTCGGCGTTTCGGTGGTCCAGAGTTTTGGTGAAGTGATTTCAGTTTGGAGCGATGCTTTCCCACCGGAAATCGTCCCGGCAAATGTTGCCCCGGCTTTTTTTCCGTTCAGCGTTTGGATTTGCGCCTCGACTTTTTCACCGTTGGTTGCCCCGTCGAGAAAAACGTCCATCGAAAAATTTCCGTCGGCCTTGGCGTCAATGGCAACGCGCTCGATGAATTGTTGCGGCTCGGCTTCGAGATAAACCGGGCGGAAAATGCCGCCATACATCCAGTAATCCCCGGTGCGCTCGGCGCCGTTCACGGAGGCATTGGCGGAATGTTTGGCGACGGCGACTTCGAGTTTGTTCGCCGCGCCGAACTTCAACAACTTCGTCACTTCGTATTTGAAGCGGTAGTAACCGCCCTGGTGCATCGGCCCGGCGGATTGGCCGTTGATTTTCGCGCTCGTGTCGGTCATCGCGCCGTCAAAGACGAGGAAGATGCGGCGATTTTTCCACGAGGCGGGAACTTTGAAATCGTGTTCGTAAAGTCCGGTTTCCGGGTTGGTTGGGTCGCGGTGATACGTCAGCGCGCCAAAGCCGTGCAGCTCCCAGTTTGAAGGCACGGCGAGATTTGTCCAATAACCGGAGTGCGCGCCAGCGGTGCAGAAGAATTTCCACGGCACGGCGTCGTCCTTGCCGTGGCCGGAGAGAAACTGGTCTTCGGTTTTCTGCGCGAAGATTGAAAGGGGCAACGCGAGGATCAACGCGGTCAAAAGGAAGTAAAATCGGGAACATCCCAAGCCCAATATTTGGCCCGCGCACAATTCATTGGATGTTGGATGTTCGATGTTGGATGTTCGACGTTTTTCCATTCAACCTTTCAAGTGCTGCCGGAATTCCGTCGGCGTCATGCCGGTGTGATGCCGGAAAAAATGGCTGAAATAAAATTCGCTGGAGAAACTCAACTGTCCGGCGACGTCCTTGATCGAAAGCCGCTTGTCGGCCAGGAGCAGACGCGACTGATCGAGCCGCGCACGCTGGATGTGCTCGTGAATCGTGCCCTGGCCGGCGGTGTGGAACAGCGCGCGCAGGCCGGAATAGCTGACTTTGCCGATCGCGGCGAGTTCCTTTGCCTTCCAGTCGCGGAGTGGATTGGCGGAGATGGCGTTGAGCACGCGCATGACCGGTGGCGGCAATTCGGCCTGTGGCGAAACCAGCAGGTTCCGCGACATGAGCAGCCGGCCAAGCATTTCAGTGATGCGGAGGTGGACCTGCCATTCCCAGCCGATGGGCCGGCGGTGGACGAGCCGGACCAATTCGCTTTGCATCCGCGTAACGAACCCGAAATCGTCGAGCGTGAACTCCGCGTTTTCCTCGTCGCGAAATTCCTCATGCCAGAATTCCAAACCTGGCCCGCCAAACCGGAAACCGGTGATGGTGAGGTGCCGTCCGGGCACGGGGATGTAAACGCGCGGCTTGGCCATGTCCACGAGCCAGATTTTTTTGCCGTGATTTAAATGAAAGCGCGTGGTTTTGTATTCAAGTTCGCCCTCGCCGGATTGCGTCCAAAACAGGTGCGCGCCCGGCTTTTCAAACCGTTCATGGTGGTCCGGGGCGACCATCCGGCGCGAGCCGATGGAGAAAAGATGCCACAGCAACCGGCGCGCGATCGGCGTTGGGTCAACAAAAACGAGATTGTCCGCGGAGCCGGATAGTTTCGGCATCAGCGTCATGCTATCAATTTGCCCCGCGTCATGTCCACTTTGCAGGCCAGGCATAAGTTCCGGGTTTGATGGTCAACAGAACGGATTGGGCGCCGTCAACCGCCAGCCGCGCCACGCCGGGCGCGAGTTCGCGCAACACCATCAGCCGCGCCCAACCCATGCGCCGCACCAGTTCCGCCGCCGTCGCGCCGCCCTCGGCGAAGACGTTCGGGATGGACAACTGCCGCAGCACCCGCTCGGCGATCTTGACCACGCAATCCGACAGGGGCCGCGCCACGACCGGATTCCGCACCGGCGGCAGGCCGACGTTCAAAATGACCCGAGGACCCGTCTCGAACGCCGCCAACACCCGCTGGGTGACGGCCTCCTGGGCCGCAACGGAAAAATCCGCGCCCCATATCAATTCCCGCGGCAGCGAAAACACCGGCGTTTTGCGCCGCCGCGCCACCGCCACAAATTTGCGGGCCGACTCGGTGGATGTGCCGCAGACAAACAATTCCCGGCCCGGCGCTGCGTCCGGCACAATTTCTCCGTTCGCAGGAACAAGGACGGGGATCGCCGCCAGCAGCGCGCCGAAAAATTCCGACCCGCCTGCCGGCAACATGTCCGCTTCGCGGCACGCCGCCCATTCCCGCACGTCCGCCGATGTCGCCGCATTGCCGACGACGATGGTGTCGTCCGACAAGGAGCGGTTGCCGTTGGACAGGCGGATGGAAAATTTTTCCGGCAGTTTCAGCAGGCGCATGACCTGTGGCGCGCGGCGCGGATACTCCGGGTCGCGCGCGAATTCCGTCTTGTGAATCGGCTTGCCACGCACGAAATACTGGCCGTTGCGGATGACGCGGCCCAGCGACGGATTGGCCGGCAGCAATAGCGCGCGGTGCAACTGGAGCTGTTCCATCACCGCCTCGACCTCGGCCGTTACTTGTCCGCGCAGGACCGAATCCACCTTTTTGTAAATCCATTCCGCGCCGGATTGGTGCAACAAACGCGCCGCCGCCGCCGCACGTTTGCCCGCTTCGGCGGGGTTGCACGAGCGCGAATCCGTGTCCACGCAGACCAGGTCCGCCTTGCCGCTGGGCTGGCCGCTGCGGACAATTTCCGCGCGCAAACCGTGGCGTAACCCGACTGCGCCGAGTTCCGCCGCGCCGGTCAAATCATCTGCAATCACGCCAATCATTTTTTATTTGCGGTTTGCGATTTACGATTGACGTGATGGCTGCCGTTACGCCCGCCAAGCGTCGGTCGTGAATCATTGTTGGCATCCGCCAATTCCGCCGCCACGCGGATGGCCGAAAATAGACTTGTGGGGTCGGCCTTGCCCTGCCAGGCGATGTCGAACGCCGTGCCGTGGTCAACCGATGTCCTGACAATCGGCAGGCCGAGCGTGATGTTCACGCCGGTGTCGAACGCCAGCATTTTGAACGGAATGTGTCCCTGGTCGTGGTAAAGCGTGACGATGGCGTCGAATTTCTTGCGCATGCCGGCCGTGAACGCCGCGTCCGGCACCAGCGGCCCTTCAATTTGAATTCCGTGTTCATGCGCCGCCTTCACCGCCGGGACGATGAAAGTTTCCTCTTCGTGGCTTCCGAAAAGCCCGTGTTCGCCCGCATGCGGATTCAAACCGCAGACACCGAGGCGCGGTTCGCGCCGCAAAATGTGCCGCATCGCCTCCGCCGTCAGGTCAATCACGTCCGACACGCGCGCGGCGGAAAGTTTTTTCGGCACCTCATGATAGCCGATATGCGTCGTGGCCATGCTCACGGTGAGTTTGTCCGAGTAGAGCATCATGCAACTGCGCTTTGCGCCGGTGAGCGCAGTGAAAATTTCCGTGTGGCCGGGAAATTTCACGCCGGACAGATGCAGCGACTCCTTGTGAATCGGCGCGGTGACAACGCCGTCAATTTTTCCAGCGAGCGCGGCCTGAATCGCGTGTTCGATGTAAAGATAACTGGCTTTCCCACAGGCGGTGGAAATTTCCCCTGGCACAATTTTAGACGCGTCCATCGCGGCACAATCCACGATAAGCGGCTCGTTGATTTCGAGAATCCCGTCCAATTCTGTTGCGGAAACAACGCGACAATCTGCCTCTGCAATTCCGGTCAAGGCAGCGACGCGTTTCAGCACGCCTGCATCGCCGAACAGCACCGGCGTGCAGCGCGCCCGCACCGCTGGCTCGCGCAGCGCGCGCAGGCAGATTTCCGGGCCGATGCCGGCGGGATCGCCCATCGTGAGACCAAGAATGGGTTTGGTGCTCATGCTTGTCCGTTCAACAAATGCAACCGCTCCATTTCGAGCCGGAGTTTTTCAAGCTGTGAATCCGTAAGCGGCTTCAGCGGCGGCAGCACGTGCGGGGCGCAAAGCCCGCGGATGTGCAAGGCACCTTTCAAAACGGACAGCGATTCGTTCAGCGTCCGGCCCTTTTGATAAAGCGCGGCGACGGCGTTCATGCGCGAATTAAAATTTCCAGCCTCGGCCCAATTGCCGTTCTGCGCGGCGGAGCACAATTTCCGGCAAATGCCGGGAATCAAATTGCCGACGCTCGGGACAATGCCATCCGCGCCGAGCCGCAGCCCTTTTTCCATCAATGCGCCGACACCGACAAAAACGGAGAAATCCTTCCGGCCGCCGAAACGCTGGAGTAATTCCTCCAGCCGTCTCTCGTTGTTCTCCGAATCTTTGATGCCCGCGAACCGCGCGTGTCCCATCAATTTTTCAACGGTGTCCAGCGGGATGGAAACTTTCGTCGTCATCGGCATGTTGTAAAGCAACAGCGGCCCTTCGAGACCGTCCAAAAGCGCCCGATACCACGGTAGCATATCATCCGGCGAAATCGCCATCGGCGGGCGCGACACAACGGCATCAACACCGGCACGAAAATAATCATTGCCGGCCACGATTTCTTCGGGGTGCGCGTCGCCGATGCCGGCGAAGACCTGTGTTCCGCCGTTCACGCGGGCGACGGTTTGCTTCACAAGTCGCAGCCGGTAGTCGCGTGGGACGGATGTGCCCTCGCCGGTCGTGCCCATGACGAAAATTCCGTCCACTCCGCCCGCCAGCAGGGAATCCACCAACCGATCCAGCGCCGGCTCGTCCAATTTGCCATCGGTGGTGACCGGCGTCACCATCGGCACCACCACTCCGCAATATTTCGGGCTTTTTTTCATCACAACTTCAGTAAACCGCCTCGTAAATCCGTGTCGCATCCGGCTCGGTGAGCGGACGCAAATTGTTTTTCAGCAGCCGCGTCACTTGCATCGCCGATTGCGCCAATGCGGGAATCGCGTCATGCGGAATTCCCAATTCGGAAAGCTTTTGTGGCATGCCGCAGTCGCGGGAAAGCTGCGTCAGGAATTCCACGCCGTGTTCCGCGGTCGTCAGCACCGAACCGTTGCGCGCGATGCCGAGTGCGGCGGAAATTTCCGCGTAACGCTCCGGCGCGGACGGCAAATTGAATCTCAAAACTTCCGGCAGGAGCACCGCGTTCGAAACGCCGTGCGCGATGTGAAATCTCCCGCCGAGCGGATACGCCAGCGCGTGAACGGCGGCAGTGTTGACCGGACCCAGGCAAAGACCGCCGTAAAGACTGCCGAGCGAAAGCGCGGCGCGGGCCTCGATATCCTTGCCGTTGCGGACGGCACGGACAAGATTCGCGGAAATCAGCTTGATGCCTTGCAGCGCATGGTTGTCCACGATGGGGTGCGCGAATTTGTTCGCGTAGGCCTCAATGCAATGCGTCAGCGCGTCGAGACCGGTCGCCGCGGTGACGTCAGGCGGAACAGAAATCGTGAGCAGCGGATCCACGAACGCGGCGTCGGGAACGAGGTGTGGACTGACGACGCCTTTTTTTGATTCATCGCTTTCATCGAGCAAAATGGCGTTCGGCGAAACTTCCGCGCCAGTGCCGGCGGTCGTCGGCAGGCAGACCAGCGACAGTTCGCGTCCGGACAAAAGATTGATTCCGAAAACTTCCGGCGCGGTTTGCTTCCCGCGAGCAAGCGCGGCGACGAGCTTGGCCACATCCATCGCGCTGCCGCCGCCGATGCCCAGCACGCCGTCAATTTTCGCCGCCCGCGCCACCTGCAAAACATTTTCAAACAGCCCACGCGTCGGCTCGCGATCCACCGGTGGCGCTTGAATGATTTCAACTCCGGATTTTTGCAGTGCCGCCCTCATTTCAACCAGCCCGGGCAGCACCGGCGTGCTGGACACGAGCAGCACGCGCCTGACGCCGCGTTGCGCAAGGAATTCGGCGCATTGTGAAGCGCAGCCGTTGCCGAAAACGATGCGCGGCGGTTGGAGCAGCGTGATCGGGTTCATGGATTCGCCTCCATTGCCGCGGGTGAAATGATCTTTTCCGTGCGCAGCGATTTCCGTGTTTCAAGCCAGCCCAGAAACGTCCATTCCTGTTTCAAGTTCGTTTCCGGTGGAAACAGGAAGCTCGCAAAATATCCGACAATGAGGACGATGAGGTGGCCGACGACGCCGATCATCACGCTTGGCCAGGTATAGTTGTATTCGCCAAGATCAATCACCGCGCCTTTGCCGCTCGTCAAAACCGCCCAGGCGGTGAAAACCAGGTTGGCGATGATCCCAATCCAAAGTCCCTGCCGGTTGGCGCGGCGGCTCAAGAACGCGAGCAAAAACATTCCCGCCAATCCGCCGGCAACGATCGCCGTGGCCGCGTAATAAAGCTTCAACGCGCCTTCGCCCTTGCCCGCGATGAAAATTCCAATACCCACGGCAATCACGCCGCAGACGGCGACGATGACTTTTCCCGCGAACAGCCGCTGGCGGTCGGTGGAGTCTGGCCGCAGCTTGCGATAATAATCTTCCACGCCGACGGCGGAGAGGCAGTTCAAGTCCGACGACATCGTGGACATCGCGGCGGAATAAAGCGCGGCCATGAAAATGCCGGCGAGGCCGGCGGGAATTTTTGTCGTCAGAAAAAATGGAAAGACTTCGTCGGAAATGATTTTCCCGGCCGCATCGTGAAGTTGCGGCGGCAGGGTTTCCCCGGAAAGCTGGTAATACGCCCACAATAAAGTTCCCACGAGCATGAACGCCGTCCACGCCGGCACGCACAGAAACGCGCCGAACGCCACGCCCTTGAGCGCCGAGCGGTCGGATTTGGCGACGAGATAACGCTGCACCAGCGTCTGGTCGGCGGCGTATTTTTGCAGATACCAAAACGCGCCGTAGAGCAGCATCACCCAGAAATTGCCGTTGGCCGAGAGGTCGAAATGAAAACTGCCGAGGCTGAATTTGTGTTGCTCGTTTGCCAGATGAAACGCCGCGCCCGCGCCGCCGGGCATGATGGAAATCAAAACGCCGAGGACCACCAGCACGCCGGCCAGTTTGACAATGCCCTGCAACACTTCCGTCCAAATGACCGCCTCCAGTCCG
>Ga0265337_1001253_pt1 | contig 12793 bp, 6 predicted proteins | sample 42122metaG_FD_192441 | JGI IMG/M metagenome (GOLD analysis project Ga0265337, IMG submission 192441) | Rhizosphere microbial communities from Carex aquatilis grown in University of Washington, Seatle, WA, United States - 4-21-22 metaG | ecosystem: Host-associated > Plants > Roots > Rhizosphere >... | reverse complement strand
ATTGCGTTCCAGTCGCTCAACTACCGGGTAATCGCGGCGGGCGACTCCTTCAACGACGCGACGATGCTGGCGCAGGCCGACCATGCGTTCCTCTTCAGGGCCGCCGACGCCCTCGTCCGGCAGTTCCCTAAATTTCCCGCCGTCGACGAATACGAGAAGCTTCTGAAGGCCATCCGCGGCTTCGCAGCCTAACTGGCCAGGAACCGCCCTATGCGGGCCAGGATGCGCTCGCGTCCGAGGACCTGGAGAATGTCCGTGATCTCAGGCCCCACGTTCGTGCCCGTCAGCGCCAGGCGCGCAACCGCCTGGTAGTCGCCGAAGGCCAGGCCGTTGCGCCCTGCCATTGCCTTGACCGCCTCTTCGAGCGCGGGAGCGCTCGAAAAGTCCGCGCCCTTGAGGACGTCCTCGAGCTCGCGCAGGCGCGCGATCGGATCGCCCTTGCCCATGACTTTTTCCCGCACCTTGGCGTCGATCGGAAAATCGTCGCTCCAGAAATAAGCGGTGTAGGCCGGAAGCTCCTCGATCGCCTTCACTTTTTTCTTACAGATCAGGATGACGTTCCGAAAGTACTTTTCGTCGGCAAGGGCGGCCGAATCGGAATTCTGCCCCTGGAAGAATTCGCGGGCCCGGCGCACGTAGTCATCGGGCGCCAGTTCGACAAGGTACGACCAGTTCATGTGGGCGAGCTTCTTCTCGTCGAAGCGGGCGTTGCTCTGGTTGACGCCGGGGAGGTCGAAAAGGCGGACGATGTCGCCGATCGGCATCTTCTCGCGATTGTCGCCGGCTCCGGGGTTCCACCCGAGAAGGCAGAGGAAGTTGACCAGGGCCTCGGGCAGGAATCCCCGCCGCTGGTATTCCTCGATCAGGGCCCCCTGGTCGCGCTTGGACATCTTGCCGGGGCCGTTCTGCTTCAGGATGAGCGGAATGTGGGCGTAGACCGGAAGGGGCGCCCCGAAGGCCTTGAAGAGCTCGGTGTGCTTGCTCGTGTTCGAGAGGTGGTCCTCGCCGCGGATGACATGGGTTATCCGCATGGCGATGTCGTCCACCACGTTCACGAAATGGAAGACGGGGGCGCCCCCGGAGCGCACGATCACAAAATCCTTCTCCTCGGTGCGCTCGACGCGCCCCCGGATGGCGTCCTCGATGACCTGGGGCTCGCCCGATATCCTGAAGAACACGGCCCCCTCCTTCTCATACGCGCGTCCCGACGCCTTCAGCTTTTCGAGGTATTCCCGGTAGACGTCCGCCCGCTCGCTCTGGCGGTAGGGGCCGAAGCCGCCGCCGATGCCGGGACCCTCGTCCCAATCGAGGCCCAGCCACCTCAGGCTGTCGTAGATGACATTGAGGAATGGCTCGCTGTTGCGCGAAGCGTCCGTGTCCTCGATCCGCAGGATGAAGGCGCCGCCGGTGTGCCGGGCATAGAGCCAGTTGAAGAGGGCGGTCCGGGCGCTTCCGATGTGGAAGAAACCCGTCGGACTCGGGGCGAAGCGGACGCGGACCTGGGACATGGAAGGGGGGAATGATATCGGCCTGACAGAAGGCCGCGGGTGAATAGCCTACTCCGGTGGATTCCGCTCCCGCTGTCAAAGACTCCCTCCCTCCCGCTCTCGATCCGCGAAAAATCACCGGCCGCCTCGAGGCGGCGGGCCGTGCGGCTGGATTCGACGTCGAGCGCTTCGGGGAAGCCTCGGGCTGCCCGCTCCTCGCGCTGACGCGCCGCACGCCGGGGCCCCGCCCGAGGATCTATCTCTCGTCGGGTATCCACGGGGACGAGCCGGCCGGCCCGATCGCGCTGGCCGAGCTGCTGGAAGCGGGCACCTTCGACGGGCGGGCTGTATGGTTCATCTGCCCGCTCCTCAATCCGGAAGGCTTCATGCGCGGAACCCGCGAGGATGCCGCGGGCCTCGACCTGAACCGGGACTATCGAAACACCCGCTCCCAGGAAATCCGCTCGCACATCGCGTGGCTCGGCCGCCAGCCGAATTTTGACGCCGCCTTCTGCGTGCACGAGGACTGGGAGGCAAAGGGATATTACCTGTACGAGCAGAATCCGGACGGAAGGCCGAGCCTCGCGCAGGGGATGCTCGAGGCGGCCGCGCGGTCGTGCCCGATAGACACCAGCGTGACCATAGACGGCAGGGAGGCCCGGGACGGAATCATCCGGCCGGATGGCGATCCGTGGCAAAGGGAGCTGTGGCCCGAGGCGATCTACCTGCGCGCGCATCACACGCGGCTTGGCTACACAATCGAATCGCCCTCCGCGTTTCCTCTCGATCGGCGTGTCGCCGCGCACCGGGCCTCCCTGAGCGCGGCCCTGGGCAGGATTTGCTGAAACGAGCGCTTTCTGGCATGCTTTAGGCTCGACGAAAGGCTAAAGCCCGGCGCGGTTTGCGCCGAGTAAAGTTGCAAAGCATGTGTTCCGGCAATAGCCTGGCTGCAGGTTTGATGAACGATTTTCCGCTTATGGAAGATCCGGCCTCCAAGACGGCGGCCGAATGTCCTCGATATGGGGCGCTGAGGCGCACGAGAGGACACCCGCTCAATTTAGGCGGCTCGGCGCGAAGCCGGCCCGCTCGCAGCAGAACAGGGGAGCTATCCAACCATGAATAAATACAATGACAATGGGCTCATCGTCTCCGGAATTCATTTCGAACTCACTCCATCGCTCAAAACTTTTGTGAGTGAGAAGGCCGACCGGCTTTTCCGGCACGAAGAACGCATCGTCCGCCTGCGGGTGGAACTGGAATGCGACCCCAAGGAGACCGTGGGAACCCGTTTCAAGGCGAAGGGCCACGTGGCCATCCACGGACCCGATCTCAACGCCGTCGTGGAGGCTGACGAGTGCCACAAGGCCGTATCCCTGCTTATCGACAAGCTCGACCGGATGCTCCGCAGGCGCTCCCGCTGGCAGAAGGTGAAGCGCAAGCAGCCGCACGCAGTCGAACTCGGCGTCGCGCTTCCAAAAGCGGTCTGACGGCCGGACTGTTCAGCGCCGTCCGTCCTTCGGAGGGGCGGCCATGATGGACAGATTGGCCCTGGCCTTGTCGTAGCCGGGCTTGAGGCGGAGCGCCGTCTCAAATTCCATCCTGGCCTCGTCCGGCTTTTTCAGCCGCAGGAGGGCCGCCCCGAGGTTGTTGTGCACCTCCGGCAGGTTGTAGTTCTGCCGGAGGGCCTCCCGGAACTCCTCGACGGCCTCCTCCACCCTTCCGTCCTGCAGGAGCACGTTGCCCAGGTTGTTCCGCGCCTCCCGGCTGTCGGGCTCCAGCTGGAGAACCTCCCTGTATTGCGTCTCCGCCTCGGAGGGCCGGCCCGCGCGCACGAGCGTGTTGGCCAGGCCGAGCCGGGTCGGCACGTTCAGGGGCCTCAGCCACACCGCCTGCTGGTACTGCCTGATCGCCTCGGGATACCGGCCCGCGTCCGCCAGGGCGGCCCCCATGTTGTTGTACGCGTCGGGATAGTTCGGCCTCATGCGAAGGGCGACCACGTACTCGGCCAGCGCCTCCTTGGTCCGGCCCCCGTGCGCCAGGGCGTTGGCGAGGTTGTTGTGGACCTCGGGGATCGCGACCCCGAGGTCCAGAGCCCTGCGGTACATGGCGATCGCCTCGGGATACCGGCCGCGGGCCGCCAGCGCATTGGCGAGGTTGAAGTGAACCTCCGCGTTTTCCGGCTGCTGGCCGAGGACCACCTTGAATTCGGCGAGGGCCCCATCCACGTCATCCACCTGCATCAAGGCCACGCCGAGGTTGTTGTGCGCGTCCGCATAGAATCCCGGATGAATCCGGATCGCCTCGCGGTATTCCGCGATCGCCTCGGGAAGCCTGCCCTCGTCCGCCAGCGCGGTCGCATGATTGTTGTGCCCCTCGGGATAGTCTCCCTTGAGCCGAAGCGCCTCCTCGTACTGCGCGAGCGCCGGCTCAAGCCTTCCCTCGGCCAGGAGCAGGTTCGCGTAGTTGTTCCGGGCAAAGGCATTGCCGGGATTCTTCGCGACGGTGTCCTGCCACAGTTCGATGTTCGTCCGATAGACCCGGTTCCGACGCGCCGTCACGGCGCCCAGGCCGCAGGCGAGGACGACGACAACCGCGAGAAATGCCGATTTTCGCGCGGTGGGCGAAAGCTTCAACCGGCCGCAGGCCCGATAGAATCCGACCGCGCACAAGGCGAGGATCGGCGCGAGCGCGAGATACATGCGGTGCTCCGCCGTCGTCTGGCGGGGGCACGGAATCAGGCATGTCGGGGACAGGATTGCGAAAAACCAGATTCCGAAGAAGCCCGCCCAGGGGCGGCGGATGAATGCCCAGACCGTTGCGCCGACGAGCGCCGCGATGAGAGCCGCCTGGGGGATGACCGAGGCCGGGTTCGCAACCGCCAGTTGTCCGTAGTCGAAAATCTGCCCCCGGGGCCAGAATGTCAGGCGCAGGTAGGTGCCGATCGCCTGGAATTGCGTCAGGTAATAATCCCACGCCTTCATCCCGGCGTTGAAGCCGACCGTCCCGTTGCGGCTGTTCGTCCCAAGCGTCAGCGCAAGGACGAGAATCCAGGTGGCGGCCAGCGCGGCGTACAGAACCCGGCGTCGCCGGATGGCTTCCCTGAAGCTGCCCGCGGCGAAGGTCCTGTCGTAGAGGAGCACGATGACCGGAGCCGACGCCATCGTCTCCTTGGTGCCCATCCCGATCAGGCAGGCACTGAAAAGCGAAAATCGGAAAGCGAAAAGCGCCAGGGAGTTCCGATCTCCGAATTCCGATTTCCGCCTTTCATCTTCCGCCTCGAGCTCCACGCATCGCACGAAGCAATAGAGCGTCAAAAGATAGCACAGCCCCATCAGGGACTCGGCGCGCTGGACGACGTAGGTGACGGACTCGGTGTCAAGCGGATGGACGATCCAGAGAAGGGCGGTGGCAAACGCGACGAGCGCGGCATCGGCGCCCGCCTCCGAGTCCGGGCCCGCGGTTTCCGATTTCCGATTTCCGCTTTTCAGCAAAAGCGTTCTCCGGATGAAGCCAAACAGCGTCAGCCCGGCGAGAATATGGATGAGGACGTTCCCGGCGTGGTAGCTGCCGACCCGGATCCCGCTGATCGCATGGTTGACCGCGAAGGACAGGTTGAGGACCGGGCGGCCGCTGACCGACGTATCGGCGGGAGGATGGAAAGCCGTCGGCCAGATGTGCCGGATCGATTCATTCCGCTCGATGGCTAGGATGTCGTCGAAGACGAAGGGGACATGCAGGCTGTTCCAGTAGACCGCTGCGGCTGCGCCCGCCAGGAAGGCCGCGGCCAGCCATCCACGCGGGATCATCGGGGGCTCAGCCTGAACAAGCCCGCCCCGTGCCAGGGAATCTCGGGAGCGAATTGTCCGGACGACACGCCGAGATCCGCCTTCATCCACAGGTCGCGCACCCGGCACCCGGCGGCGAACCCGGCGGCGGCCAGATCGACAGGCACCTTGTCGCCGGCGCCGGCCCCCGCCTTGTCGCGCGTATTGAACAGCGCGAGGTATTTGTCGGGCGAACCCGGAATGTCGGCGATCCAGGCGACGAAGCCATCCCGGCGGAAGAGCTGCCGGTTGGCGGCGCTGTCCCGGTCGACCGCCAGCACCTCGTCGTTGGTCACAAGGGAGATCGTGGGACCGTCCAGCTTCGTGAGATCGGCCCCGAGGATGAGCGGCGAGCGGGCTATCGACCAGAGGGTCATGAGGGTGCGCTGTTCGTCAGGGGTGAAATGCGTCCCGCGCCGGCCGAGATCGATGGTCCCCAATGGAAGCATGTCGGCGTCCGGAAAATGCCCCGCCGCCCGGTACGGCGTCCAGCGGTTGAGCCGGGCGAACTGGTCGAGAAGCGCCTGCCAGTCGTCCCAGAAATCGCCGCTCACGCGCCAGAGGTTGGCCCGGGCCGCCACGTGGGAACCCTCCGCAACGGGAGTCGGCCCGGGCGAAACGCTGAGGACCATCGGGCGCCCCGCGCGATCGATCGCAGAGCGGATGGCGTCCAGTTCCACGGCGTGGTAGGGCTCGCCGAGATCGTCCACCTTCACGAAATCGACGCCCCACTGGGCGAGGAGCGCGAAGACCGAATCATAGTACGCTTGGGCGCCCGGCTTCGACATGTCCACGCCGTACATGTCGGTGTTCCAGGAGCAGGTGCTGCCCCGGTCGGCCACGTCGCCCGCACGGAAAGACGTCCCGAGGATCGGCAGATTCCGATCGACCGCCTGCCGGGGAATGCCGCGCAGGAGATGGAGCCCGAACTTGAGACCCTTGCCGTGGACATACTCCGCGAGCGCCTTGAAGCCGGCCTCGCCCGCTGCGGATGGAAACCGGTTGGGCGCGGGAAGCAGCCGACCCCAGCCATCCAGCGTAAGGGGAGCGCCCCTGCGGTAGTTGAAGTCGACGGCGCCCGGCTCGTACCACTGGATGTCGACCGTCAGATACTCCCATCCGTGGGACAAAAGGAGCCCGGCCATGGCGTCGGCCTCGGCCTTCGCCTGGGCCTCGGTGATCGTGGTGGCGAACCGGTCCCAGCTGTTCCAGCCCATCGGGGGCCGCCGAGACCAGGACCAGAATGCAGGCGGGTTCGGCGGAGACGCGAACTCCGTCTCATAGGCAGGTATTGAAGCGGCGGCGGCCGACATATAGGGGGCCAGGGGATCCTCCTTCAGCGACTTCAGCCCGGAGATCACGCATTGCGCATTGAGCAGCGCCCCCTCCCAGCTGTTGTGCGTGTGGGGATCGCCATACATTTCCTCCGTTTTTTCCGGTCCCATCTCGGCGTACCGGCTATCGATGATCGCCTCGAGATCGACGAATCGGGCGCCTCCGGCATCGGCGGCCTGCTTCGCCCAGCGTGCGAAGTCCTCGTACTCCACCTCGCCGTCGCGCCAGACCTTCTGCGGCGTCGGCGAGCAGACAATCGCCGTGGCGCCCCTGGCCTTCGCGTCGGCGATGAACTTCCTCAGGTACCAGCCATACGTGTGAACGACCTCGTGCTTCTTCGTCAGGATATTGTCTATTTCCTGGGTCTCCTCGCCGTTGCCCTTGAGGGAGGCCCGCGCCCGGAAGTTGTCGTTGACGGCGCCGCTGTCGTTGCGGCCGAACTGCATGATGACGACATCGCCGGGTTTTATGAGGGGCAGCGCCCGGTCCCAGAAACCGCCCGTCAGATAGGTCCGGCTGCTCAGTCCGCCCACCGCCCGGTTGACGACATTGATCCTGGTCCGGTCGAAAAGCGCCGCGATAGGCTCGCCCCAGCCCCACTGGCCGCCCGCGCCATTGGCAAACCCATTCCGGACCGTCGAGTCCCCGATCAGGATGACCGAGGGGAGCTTCGCGTCAGCGGGGACCGGCGGGGGCCTGCGGACCGGGGCGGGTGGCGGAGGGATGGCGATCCCCGCAGGCGAAAAATCATCCCTGGGCAGGAGGTTCGGCAGCGCCTTGAGTCCGGCGACGACGAGGGTCGCGTTGATCGTGGCTCCGGCCTCGCTCGTATGCGTGTGGTCCTGGGGAAATAGGCCCTTCACCGTCTCCTGGCCCAGCTTTTCATAGCGCTCCGCGATCAGGCTCGTGAGGTCGAGGAAGGGAACCTTCTCGGCCCGGGCTATCTGCGCGGAGAGATCGCTGTAGTTGCCGGGCCCCCGCTCGACGATGTCCCCGTGCCAGATGTCCCGCACCGTCAGCCCGAGGACGACGACGTGCGCGCCGCTGCCCTTTGCATCGTCGATCATCTTTCGCATGTACCAGCCGAATGTGTGAACAACCTCGTGCTTCTTCGTCAGGAGATTGTCGATGTCCCGGGATTCATCGCCGAGGCCGGGGAGCGAGCCGCGCGCCCGCGAATTGTCGTTGATGGCACCGCCATCATTGTGCCCGAACTGCAGGAGGACAAAGTCGCCCGGCTTCACCTCGCCGAGGACCTTGTCCCACAGGCCCTCGGTCATGAATGTGCGGCTGCTGCGCCCGCCCCGGGCGCGGTTGACGATGTTCACGCGGGACGGATCGAAGTAGACCGGAAAAGGCACGCCCCAGCCGACGGCCTTGGGGTTCCCGTTGTTGGCGGCCGTGGAATCCCCCACGATGAAAACGGTCGGAAGCGCGGGATTTTCGGATGCAACGGCCTTGAGCTCGGCCTTGGCTCCCGCAAGTCCGTCGGCCCGGGCCTCGACGGTGATCGGACCGAGCTGGCCGGCCTTCGAGCGCACGACGACAAGCGCAAGGCCGTTGAAGGCATTGTGTCCGCTCGCCCGGAACGGCTCGAAGCTCGTGGGGTCTCCGTCGTCGACTGCCGCGATCTCGCCGGGGCCGGAGACGGTGAATTCGATGTGATTCTTCGCATGGGGCGCCAGAACGCCGTCCCGGTCCTCGATTGCGACGGTCACGAACGACAGATCCCTCCCGTCGGCAGCCAGTTCCGTCCGGCCCGGCGCGAGGGCAAGCCGTGCGGCCGGACCCGCCGTCCGCTCGGAGTCCTCGGCCCATTTCCCGCCGTTCTTGTATGCGACGACCCGGAGTTCTCCCGGCTGGTAGACGACATCGTCCCAGCGGATCCGGTATTCAAGAGGACCCTTCTTTTTCCGTCCGAGGGACCGGCCGTTCAGGAAGAGCTCCGCCTCGTCGCCGGAGGTATAGACATGCACAGGAGTCACCTGGCCCACCCGGTCGGGCCACGTCCAGTGCGGCAGGAGGTGCGCCATCGGGAGATCCGGCCGCCAGCGCGCCTGGTAAAGGTAGAACCGGTCCTTCTTGAACCCGTCGAGATCGATGATCCCGAAATACGAACTGCGGGCGGTGTCGTCCGCGTTGCCGTACGGCGTCGGCTCCCCGAGGTAATCCCAACCGGTCCAAACGAACTCGCCGGCGACGAACGGGTTCAAATCCTGGCCCTTGAACTCCACGTCGGGCGACGTGGCCCACCTCGGGGCATAGAGGTCGTAGGAACTCATCTGGTGGTCGGTGGTGTGCCCCTGGGACTTGTCCTCCACGACGGGGAAGACGTACTCGCCCCGGGTGCTGATCGTCGAAGCCGTCTCGCTGCCGAAGACGGGCTTCAGGGGGTTCTGACGGTGGACGTTCCCGTATTCCCCGGGCTTGTAATTGTAGCCGAAGGCGTCGACCGCGGTCTCAAACCCATTGTAGCCGGATTCGGTCGCGTTGTAGGCCGCCGTCACCGGCCGCGTCCGGTCCTCCTCGCGCACGATGGCAGCCAGATGAACGGCCAGCCTCCAGCCCTCCGGCTGCTTCTGCTCGCTGATTTCGTTGCCGATGCTCCAGAGGATCACCGAGGGGTGATTGCGGTCGCGCCGGATCAGGGCGCGAAGGTCCTTCTCGTGCCAGTCGGCGAACAGCAGGTGGTAGTCGTTCGGCCGCTTCTGGTTCATCCAGCAGTCGAATGATTCGTCCATGACCAGCATTCCCAGCCGGTCGCAGATATCGAGAAGCTCGGGAGCGGGCGGATTGTGGCTCGTGCGGATCGCATTGCAGCCCATCTCGCGGAGCATCTGGATCTGGCGCTCGAGCGCCCGGAGGTTGAGGGCGGAGCCCAGCGGGCCGAGGTCGTGGTGGTCGCAAACGCCGTCGATCGGAACGCGGACGCCGTTCAGGAGAAATCCGCCGTCGGCCGTGAAGGCGATCGTCCTGATGCCGAAGGGCGTCTCAACCACGTCGGCGACGGCGCCCGCGACGGACACGGTGGTGACCGCGACATAGCGCTGCGGCCGGGCGAGGCTCCAGAGTTTCGGATGCGGCAGGGTCAGGTTCTGCTCGCAGAGCGCGAGGCGGCCGGCCGCCATCCGCACAGGTGCCGGCTGCCCGGAGACAGCCGCCCCGGCGGCCTGCCGGCCGTCCGGGCCCAGCTCGTACAGGCTCGTCGAGACCTGCGCATCCACGGCCGTCGCGAGCGGATTCTTGAGGGTCGTCTGGATGTCCACGATCGCGGCTTCGTCCGCGACGCGGGGAGTCGTGACGTACGTCCCCCAATGGGCCACGTGCACGGGGGAGGTTTTCTCGAGCCAGACGTTCCTGTAGATGCCGCCGCCCGGATACCAGCGGGAGGACTCCGGCGGATTCTCGAGGCGGATCGCGAGGACATTCTCGGCGCCCGGCTTCAGGTACGGCGTGAGGTCGAGCTGAAATGAGGCGTATCCGTAGGGCCAGCCCCCGACGAACTGCCCATTGAGCCAGACCATCGCGTAGGACATGGCGCCATCGACATCGAGGTAGACGCGCCTGTCCTTGTCGGACGCCGGGACATTGAAGCGTTTCCGGTACCAGCCGACGCCCCACCAGGGTAGCCTCGCGGTCGCGCTGTCGTACTCCTGCCGGAACGGACCCTCGATTCCCCAGTCATGCGGAAGGTCGATCTTCCGCCAGGCGCCGTCGTCGAATTCCGGCTGCGCATAGGAAACGCCGTCCCCGAGATTGCCGGCCGGCCGGGCCGGCTTCGTCGCGGCGACATTCAGGAACTCGTTGCCGGAAGCGACGAACCAGTCCCGCGTCTTTGCGTAGGCGAGCGTTCCCTGGACCTCCGCGGGATCTCCCTTGGCAAAGCGCCAGCCGGAATCGATCGATACGCGCTCGCGCGGAGCGGGATCGCAGAATGCCTGGGTGGCCGCCGCCAGACAGAGCAAGGCGGCGGCGGATCGAGGGTTCATCATTTCAGCTGGACGTCCCAGACCTTGGAGCGGTGCGACTTTCCCGCCGGGCCCTCGACTTCGAGGACCACCACGAGGTTGCCGGGCTGCTTGTACTGGTGGATGGGATTCTGCTCGGTGGAGCTCGTGCCGTCGCCGAAATCCCATTTCCAGGAGGTGATCTGGCCGACCGACAGATCCTTGAAGGCGACGAGGCGGCGGTCCATGTCCACCACCTTCCAGGACCACTGCGCTCCGATCGCGGGCAGGAACTGCGGCTCCAGGGGCATGAGCTTGAACGCGCACAGCTCCGACGCATCGCCATACACCATGTGGTGCCTCGATAGGTTCCAGAAATGCTTATGGCTCCCGCCCTTGCCCTCGCCGTACTCCATGAGGACCCAGGAGAGCCCAACGATCTTGTTCTCGCTGAGCACGGACTCGACCGCCCGCTGCGGCCCCTCGGGCCCGGCGTAGTCATAGGGGGTGATCCAAAATTCCAGCGTCAGCTTCCCGCCTTCTCCCGGCCGGAAGTCATAGTGCGTGGCGGCGTTCGAATAGGGGAATTCCTTGGTCCAGGTCGGAGACCCCCAGGCCATGCACCAGTCCTTGTCCTGGGCCGGGGTGAAGATGTGGTAGTTCTGCGCCTGCACGCCGTGGATAGCCCAATGGGCCTCGCTCACGCTGATCCGATCGTCCGGCAGGGCGCGGGACGCCCCCACGTGCTCCGGTATCCAGAATTCCTTGTGGCCCTTGTCTATCAGGGGCCCGCCCGAGGCATCTCCGTCGACGACGATCTCGAAGGTGTCGTTGCGCAGGCCGGGACCTCCGAAGTCCCAGTGCGGCTTTGTGGCCTCATAGAGAAAATAGAGGCGATTGAGCCCCTTGACCCAGCCCACCTTCACCCGGACCGTGCATTCCTTCGGGTCGGGGGGCAGCATGGGCTGATGCTCGTCGTCGAGGAGCTGGCTGCCGTCGACGGCGTAGGAATCGGGCACCATCGCCCAGTCGCCCGCGTCGCCGTCGATCCGCGGAATCTGGTCGTGGGGGAATTGGAAGACCTTGAAGGTGACGTCGGGGCGGTCGAAGGCCTCGGCGGACCTGAGCCCGATCGCGCCCAAGGTCAGGAGGGCCAGGATGGTACGTGTGATATTCATGGAATGTGCGGGAAGGGCTATTTTAGCTGGATGTCCCAGACCTTGGAGCGGTGCGCCGTGCCGGCCGGGCCGGCGACCTCGAGGACGACGACGCCGTTGCCGGGCCGTTTGTATTCATGGACCGGATTCTGCTCCGTGGAGGTCGTCCCGTCGCCGAAGTCCCACTTCCAGCTGGCAACCTGGCCGACCGACAGGTCCTTGAAGGCGACGAGGCGGCGGTCCATGTCCACGACCTTCCAGGACCACTGGGCCCCGATCGCCGGCAGGAACTGCGGCTCGAGCGGCATCAGCTTGAACGCGCAGAGCTGGGAGGCGTCGCCGTACATGGTGTGGTGCCTCGACAGATTCCAGAAATGATGGCGGTCGCCGGGCACGTCCCCGAAGTCGATGACCGCCCAGGAAAGCCCGATGATCTTGTTCTCGCTGAGGACGGATTCGACGGCCCGCTGCGGGCCCTCGGGCCCGGCGTAGTCGAACGGCGTGATCCAAAACTCCAGCGTCAGCTTGCCCGCCTCCCCGGATTTGAAACTGTAGCGCGTCGCGGCGTTCGCGTAGGGCATTTCCTTGACCCAGGTAGGCGACCCCCAGGCCACGCACCAGTCCTTGTTTTCGGCGGGCGTGAAGATGTGGTAGTTCTGAGCCTGGACGCCGTGGATCGCCCAGTGGGCCTCGTCCACGCTGATCCGCGGGTCGAGGGCGGGGCCGGAGGATCCGCCCGCCTGCGGCCTGGAATCACCGCGGCCCCGGGAGATCAGAGGCCCTCCCGAGGCGTCGCCGTCGACGACCACCTCGAAGATATCGCCCGGCAGGCCCGGGGAGCTGAAGTCCCAGCGGCCCTTCTCAGCCTGGTACAGGAAGAACAGCTGATTCAGGCCCTTCACCCAGCCCACCTTGACCTTGAGGCTGAATTGCCCCGGGTCGGGCCGGCCGTGCTGGCCGGTGTCGTCGATCAGCTGGTCCGAGCCGACGGCATAGGAGTCGGGCACCATGTCCCAGTCGCCCGTGTCCCCGTCGATCCGCGG
>Ga0265337_1001251_pt1 | contig 12801 bp, 10 predicted proteins | sample 42122metaG_FD_192441 | JGI IMG/M metagenome (GOLD analysis project Ga0265337, IMG submission 192441) | Rhizosphere microbial communities from Carex aquatilis grown in University of Washington, Seatle, WA, United States - 4-21-22 metaG | ecosystem: Host-associated > Plants > Roots > Rhizosphere >... | reverse complement strand
CGCCTCATTTAATTACGGCCGCTAAAACACTTTTTGCCTGGGCGTTTTGGCTTGCCGTATACTATCCCTAGTGGCAAATAATACAAATCGCGGTTTTGGGCAGCGCGCTAGTGATATCAGCCAGCGTGTCATTTGCGTCGTCTCATCTAATTTATTTCTGAAGCTGACATTTTTGTGGTTTATCGTCCAGGCTATTTACTTTGCCTTTAGTGTAAAGTTCGGTATTCCGCCCGATGAAGACTACCACCTAACCTTCATCCGGTTGTTCGCCCAGCACTCGCCCTCGCCTTTTTTGTCGGATAGCGGCATCCCAGGGGTACTACTTGAAGTTGCCCGCAACCCGTTCTTTCTTTATCACTATTTACTTAGCTTCCCTTACCTAATTATCCGCCACCTACCCCAGCCGTACGTCTGGCTAAGGATGATAAATGTTTTGCTCGGTACCGGCTCGCTTTATTTAGTCAATAGGATTGCCAGCCAGCTTAAAGTTTCGACACTAGTGCGCAATCTTTCTATTTTTATGCTGGCCAACACGCTAATGTTTGTCTTTTTATCAGCCTCGATAAACTATGACAATTTATTTATTCCGCTATGTTTGGCTAGTGTTTATTTGTTACTGCGACTATTTGACAAAGTCACGGCGCGCGACAGTTTGATGTTTTTGGCCGTAACTTTAGCCGGACTGATGGTAAAAATAAGTTTCTTGCCAATGGCGGCTGTGGTTTTGGCTCTGCTGGCGGCCAAGCACTGGCGACACCTGCCAGCAGTTTTAACATCGTTTAAAAAGACGTTTAGGCAAAGCGTTAGGCTAAATTGGCTGCTCATAATTGTAGTGTTGTTGCTCGGAGGCTTATTTAGCCAGCGCTATGTCTACAATCTGGCGACTTACCACAGCTATCAGCCAGTCTGCCCGAGCGTTAGAGCAATCGGTGATTGCCGTCAGAGTGCGCTGTTTGCCCGAGATGAGTCGCTATCGGGGCCAAATCGTCACCCGGCTACGGCCAGCTGGCCAAGCTATTTGCAGCAATGGTCTAAGTTGATGGCACAAAGAGTCTATGGGGTATTTGGGCATATGCGATTCCCTGCCAACAAATATATAGAGCTTTGGTCGGTGGCAGCAGCCGCACTATTCGCGTTAGCTTTCGCCGTCAAGTGGAGGCCTAGTGACCAGGCTTTTACAATCGTTGTGGTAGTCAGCCTGTTTTATCTATTGTCGCTAATAATTGATAACCATAATCTCTACAACCAAACCGGCCGGCTGCAGCTAGCCGTCCAAGGTCGATATGTATTTGGCGTACTGCCACTTATTTATCTGGCCGGCAATCACTACGCTGAAAGACTCTTAAAAGATTCACCGGCTATGTTGGTTTATTTAGTGGTGACCTTGGCAATTTTTTCGATTTCCGGCTTACCAACTTATCTTCGCAAGGCCACACCGGAGTGGCACGCCAACCTACACCTAGGTCTAGTCGCTCCCGTGCAAGAAGCTTCTAGCCAGCAGTTGTCTTACGACTCTTGGATAAGTCAAACAATGACCAACCAAGGCAAGTAGCGCCAAGCACGAACAGCAACAAGAGTAGGCTAACTACTACGCCGGGTATGCCGTTGGCGCGCGTGGCAGAATAAAGCCCATGAAAGTGGCTACTAGTAAGCGACGTGATGCTCGAGGCCGCCATCGCCAGTACCAAAAGCGATACCAGCTGGCCCTTGGTCGTTTTAAAAGCTAGCAGTCCCGCGCTCAAGAACAAACTTATGGGCAGGATAGCGGGCAGCAAATACCTAAAGTTGATTGAGCCAATGCCGGTAGCAAACTTAATCTGGACAATAAAAGTACCTAGCGCCGTCAGCGCCATGAGCCCAATCGCTATTGCTCTTGCTCTATCGCCAAGATAGTCCCGCATCGCTTTCCTGGTTGTTGTCAGCCAACCGGCTAACGCTAGGCTGACCAAGACGACCGACGCCGTCGCGCTGACCGAGAAGTCGGAATACAGCAGCCCCCAAAGTTTTTTGTTGGTGAGGACATCGTGCAGTGATTGGATTTTGCGACCACCTGTATAGCCGGGTGGTGATGAGCTAAACCAGTTGCCGTGTGATTTATAATTACGGAAGTAATAAAACCAGCCGATAGCCGCGAGCACGAGCGCAAAGATACCAGCCGAGATTAATCCGCCTTTAATGATTCTTCTGGGCGTACTCCCTTTGCCATGCATTAAAGAGGCTATAACTATGGCCAGCAGACTAACGAGTAAGAAGACTATGTACGGCGCCTTAGTGGCCATACCGGCCACGGAGATTAGCGCCAGGCCGATTAAATACTTTCTCCTTAGGCCGTATTGCAAAATTTTGTAATTAAAAATTAGCGACAGTGTAGCCCACAATACAACCAGAGCATCGAGCGCATAATCAACATTTAGCCTAGTGAAGCGGTACATCAATACCGAAAGAGCCGGAACCGCCACGGCAAACAAAGCGCGTCGCGTACCGCCAAACAACCAGCCAGCCCAAGCCAGCACTGCAATACACAAGACGCCAATAAATATATTTATGGCTCGGCCCACTGCAATTGCTTTATGCCAATGACCACCATTTAGTAACGGGCCGACAAAGGGAGCATGAATCATATAAAACAGAGGCGGATTAGCCGATGCGGCCTCGGCTTTATGACCCTCTAGCTTAACAAATGGTGGGTAGGTAATCCCGTCCGACCAGCGAGGTATATCACCGTTCCATAGGCGCCAAGTGTAATCAACGTGTTGGACTGTGTCGCCGCGCGCTAACCAAGGAGTGGTCACAGACACCAAACCAGCTACAGAAATATATAGAAATGTCACACCCAAAAGCCCAACCAGCATCATCTTGGGTAATTTGTGATTTTTAAATTTCAAATCTCCGCTCAACGCTTTAGGGACAGGCCACCATTTACTCATCTTTTAACTAGGTTAGCACAACTATTGCCTTAGGTGAGGTTTTGCCCTAATATCAAGCCCGTAGTAAAGTGTCTTTAGTGCCACAAACAAGCTCACAGCCACAACTAAACCAGCGCCATACCACTAGGAATTTTTTTAAATTGGTGGCTAGTGGCCAATGGATCGAGATTGTAAAGGTTTTGCGCCGTCGGGCGATTAATGGTTTGAGATTTATCGTGCGAGTTGCGCTACGCACGCTTGGCATCTATTACGAAAGTCCTTGGATCCGTCGGCGACTAGTCAGGCGACTGTTAAATAAATACTATTCGTGGTCTATGTTCACGCCAACCAATCAAACTTCAGCAATCCGCATAGCGCTAATTTTACGCGATGGTCTTACCTACCCCTCCAGCTCTGCTTTCATCCGTCTGCTTTCGCCGCTAACCGACAGATCGATGCGCGGTAAATTAGTTTTAAAAATATATCCGCAGAACACAACTCAGATTGATCAAGTAGATATCTGTATAGTCCAGCGCACCGCTTTCGACCAGCTAAATGAGGCTGAGGTATTAATTAATAACTTACGTTCAGCCGGTATACCTCTGGTCGTCGATACTGACGACGCCTTTCACATAATCGATTCAGAGCACCCAGAGGAAAGCTTGCACCGCGGCGCTTTAGTGGCATTCGATCACCTTATTAAAAACGCTAATCGGGTTTGGGTATCTACTGCTCGACTAAAGAGCTTGCTCAAAGCTCAGACCGATAAGGTTATTGTGATACCTAATAGTTTAGATAAACGCATATGGCTATCAAATCCCACCACAGCCACACAGACAGAGGCATTAGGTCCGCTGCGGATACTTTATATGGGTACAGTTAGCCATGACGCTGATTGGGAAATGATATTCCCGGTTTTGAGTAAATTGGCTGATCAAAAACCGGAGTCATTCGAGTTGACGGTCATCGGCGTATCCAGAGACCGCCCGCTACGACCATGGATTAAGCGGCTCTACCAACAACGCAACGGGTCGATTTATCCGCGTTTTGTTCCTTGGTTCCTCAAGCAAGGGTCATTTGATGTCGGCTTATCACCTCTGGTTGATTCCGGCTTTAACCTCAATAAGTCTGATATTAAAGCCCTAGATTACTTGGCAGCCGGCGCCATGCCAGTAGTGTCTAATCTTGAACCGTATGCCACGAACGGTTTAGATAGCTTGGTAGTCCGAGTTAATAATTCGCCCCAAGATTGGGAGACAGTTCTGGCTAAACTTATTGCCGATCCTATTACTTTTCGAAATAGTAATAAAGCAACTTTAGCGAAGGCCCAAAAATATATTTGGCAGGAACGCTCATCTGAGATGACTGCTAAACTAATTTATAAACAACTCCTAGCTTTGACTAATAAACGGCCTTGACCTGATTAGTCGCCACGTAGTCTGGCAGCTGTTTTTTGGGCTAGGTTGTGCAATTTTTGGTTACGCTTAATCAGTTTTTTGCCAGCCTTGCGCCATCTTCCGGGAGTAGAACCAGTAGCAGAATCGATGATTTCAGATTCAGCGACTACTGCCTCGTTCATGTAGTCCCGGACTGTTTGGCGATAGCTGGGGTATCTTTGCCAGATAATTTGATGGCCTTCTTCGATTAGCCTTTTTTTGCGTTCTTGGCCAAAACTGCGCGCTTCTAGATGGAAGACGTATGCGTGGTTGGCCAGCAAACATTTATAACCATTCTTGCGCAGACGTAAACAAAAGTCTATTTCCTCGCCGTAACCTTTGCCAAATACCGGGTCAAAAAACCCGTATTTATCAACTAGGTTGCGCTTAATCAACATACAGTAGCCGTGCCCGACTGGTACGATGCTGGCACGTGGCAATTTAGTTTTAACTTTTAGAAATAGACGAAATGATTCAGCTGGCCCAATGCCATGTTGTGGTGCTGCCGAAACCGGAAAGGTGGCCAGAGTCGCATTATTGGTCCGGGGTGTAACAGTTGCAAACTTGGAATCTAAGTATAGGACTTGGCTCATTTCTTCCAAAAACCCATCGGTCACTTCTGTGTCACTATTTAATAGCAAGATATCATTGCCTGATTTATCTAGTTCTAAAACTGCCCGATTGCAAGTGCCGACAAAGCCTAAGTTTTTTGGATTGCGGTAGTACTCCCAACCTTGTCTGCCGGCAATTTTGGCTTTGATATTTTTTTCTAGGGTTTCTACTTCTGGGCCACAGTCATTTACTAGTAGTATCTTGTTTTTAGTTATGTCAACAAATTTCTCCAATGAATCCAGACAATCTTTAAGCGACGGCCAGTCAGCATAAACTGGGACAACTATGGTTACAGCTCGGGGATTTGCCACAACCTACTTCCCCGTCAATTTTCCGCGAGCGCTACGGGCACGCCAGTAGGCGCTTTTGGCTTTGCCACGCAGACGCATTTTAATCATTTTCTTTAGCGACGTTTCGCCCGAAGTTTTAATAAACTCTTTGGCGTTGCGCTGGTAGTCTAGCCAACGGTGCGTAAAATTAATCGGCTCAGGTTTAGACTGGCCCTTGCCTTTGGTAATTAATTCGACTTTCTGATAGAGCGCTTCGACGTTATGCTCACCACCTAGCAATGCCAGCACTCTTTTTTGGCCGGCTCGGCCGTGCGCCTGCGCTAGTTCACGATCATCGGCATATTTTTTAATAGCAGCCATTAGGCTCTGCACGTCACCAGGTTTAAACAAAAAGGCAGTCTTTCCGGTCTCAACCAGCTCTGGCGTAGCACCCGAGTCTGCACCGACTACTGGCTTACTAAGCAACATGTATTCAAAAGTGACCCTGCCAAACGCTTCGCGCTGGGAGGCAACAATCCCAACATCAGCCAGGTTAACATAAGCTAGGACGTTACTCACTAGTCCCGGCAGATGAACTCTATCTTTGAGGCCATACTTTTGGACTTCCTCGTCAAGTTCTTTGCTAAACTGAGCATCGCCGCTACGGCCCAGTAGGCAAAGCTCCACATTATACCCTTGCCGATTGAGCATTCCGACAGCTTCAACTGTTTCTTTATGGCCTTTGGTCCGAGCAATATTACTAGTCATTATTAATTTTAGACTGGTAGAATCTTTAAACGGATTTGGCACTTTTTCGACCGACTGGCGCTTCACCGCTTCGATATCAAACGGGTTATATAAAAAGGTTACTTTGGTCTCATTAACATATTGCTTGATATGGTCAGCCAGCGTATTTGAATTAGCCACCACCAAGTTCGATAAGTTGCCAACATCTTCAAAAGTTTTTTCGCGGCCAATCTCAAAAATTCGGCCGTGGTCTAGGTCACCGTACTCACGGACTATCCAAACATGTGGGACTTTTTGAAAATGTGCAGCTAGTGCCGCCCACGGACAAACAATCGAATTAGTTAGTACCACGTCTGGTTTAAATTTTTGGATGATTCTTTCGATGTCTTCAATTGCCTGCGAGTTCAGCGTCGAGTGGTTAAATAAATCTTCGGCTTTGGTGGGCGGGTTGGTCTCGGACCAAAAAGTGTAACGTAAGGCGTGGTATTTCCAGCCGCGCTTGTCGAGTTCGCCAGCCAGAGATTTAATCGGTTCTCTCAAAATAAACTCGGGTTGGATATTATGGTCTTTAGACCAACTGTCTAGAATATCCAGTAGCGAACGCTCGGCACCGCCCAGCAGCTCTGATATATGCGAAAGTGCAAGGATTTTCATTTTAGCGGTACAAATATTTCAAAGCGGCTATAGATTGTTTTATTAAAACTTACCTTAGGCTTTGGGCCTAAGCCCTTATCATAAAAAATGGTATTGTGTGGCGCATCAATCGGCAAAATGTGCTTATCTCGGCTGTCTTTTATTGGCAGTTTTGGTTCAAGTGTGTAGTCCTTTATGCCCATTTCTTTAAACATTTTGTCGAATTGCTTAAGGGTAATTGGGCAACTATGGTTGTAGCCGTCTGTCCAGTCGATTTTTAGGCCAAATTTTTTAAGGTAATCAATGTCTTCAAACGATGGATGGTGGATAAAAAAGAAGTCAGTAGCCCATTTTTGACAATTGTTAAGCACGTGACGAACGTCTTCTAGGCTACCGAGGTGCTCAAGAAAATCCATCATCGATATGTACCTAAAGCTGTTTGCTGGAAAGTCTAGGTCTAAAATATTCGCTCTAATTGCATCGTGGCCATTCCGCCTGGCTTCATCTACCCACTCTTGGTTAAAATCGACGCCCAAGCCCTTGCCACCATACTTTCGGTGGCTCCAACCAATCGAGCTTCCTTTTTTACAGCCGATATCCAAAAAGTCGTACTTGGGCCGCGCTAGCTTATGCTTCACAGTTTGCCAATTCACCATCTAATTATACATTTTAAACGCGTGGAGGTGAGAGGCTGTTATCAAGATGGCTGCGCTGTTATTATTAAGTCTGTTGGACTATTAAAATAATGCAGTTACATAAATCTAAAGAACCCGCAGTTTTTACCCAAGCAGGGGCTAGAAAACTTATGCAGGTCAGTGGCCAGGCCAACGCGGCGGCGGCCAAGCAAGATTGGTCAGAAGCCGCCAAACTTTGGCAGACGCTCACGGATGAGTTCGGTGACAGAACGCCAATTGAAGCATGGACCGGGCTAAGTGCAGCGCTGCGCCGGTCTGGCCGCTACTCGCAAGCTGAGCATATTGTTAACCTAGGTCTAAAGATTTACAAAAATTATATTGGTCTTTTAATGGAATATGCCGAGGTTGCTAATGCTCGGCGTGACTGGCCAGAGGCTATCAAACGCTGGCGAAGTCTTATTGAGAAGATTGACGACAAGACCAGGCTGGTTGCCGCCTACAGCCGCCTGACTACTGCTTATGCGCAAAACAGCGATTATGGAGAAGCTACGGCCACTGCCACTGAGGGCTTAAAACATAACCCGAATTCGACAGCCATCAACAGTGTCCTTGCCGAGATTTATTCACTTAAAAATGATTGGCCAGAAGCCATCAAACGCTGGCAAGGCGTGATTGATAAACTGAGCGATAAGGCGCCGGCCGATGCATGGGTTGGCTTATGTAAAGCATTACGCAAGGGCAATCAACTGGACGAGGCAGAAAAATCTGCAAAAAATGGCCTATTAAAATTCCCTGTTAGCTTAGGCCTATTAATCGAAGACGCCGAAGTCGCCAATGCTCGGCGTGACTGGCCAGAGGCTATCAAACGCTGGCAAGCTGTCTTAGAATTTGCAGCTGGCCGCCCCGAGTTTGATATCTCAAAACGAATTTATACGCGCGCCAATCTTAGTTTTTTAAAGCGAATCGTTGGTATCGGAGAGTACAAAGCAGAAATAAGCAAGCACGCGAAAGACCACGTAAAACGAGACGTGGCCGTCTACACTTCTTTCACCAAAGGTTATGATTGGCTTAAACTGCCGGAAACTATCGATCCTAGGCTCGACTACATTGCCTTCGTAGATGGCGCGGTCAACAGTCATGGGATCTTCGATATCCGGCCGCTTAATCAACCGGATTTTGAGAACGATGGCGCCCGGGCAACTCGCTACCCCAAGACTCACCCGCATATTCTTTTGAAAGATTACAAGGTTGCTATTTGGATGGACACCAGCCTAATGCTAGTCGGCGATATTATGCCAATGATCGAAGATTTCCTGAAGTCGGACAAGCCGATTGGAAGCGCTACTCACCCCAGCCGACAATCCCTGACCGAGGAGTTCGAGGCCTGTATTGACCTAAAGAAAGACGACCCTGCCATACTTAAAAAACAGGCGGCGTTCTACAGAAGCGTTGGCTTTGAAACTAACGACTTATCAAACAACGGCCTGCTCTTTTTCAATTTAGAACATCCCGAACTACCCCAAGCGCTAGAAATCTGGTGGGACCAAATTTGCACCTTCAGCAAGCGAGACCAATTGAGTTTTAACTACTCGCTCTCGAAAGCTGGCGTCGAACGCTATCGCCTAACTAATTCACCCGCCGATATCCGAGACCACCCAAACTTTGTCTTTACTCCTCACCATACTGAAATAGGTGTAGCCAATGATCTAAGTAAACTGCTAGCAAAGGTCAGCTAAAAATGTCGGTAGAGCGTGATTTAACGATAGTTATCCGCGGAGTCGGCGAACGAACTGAGGCCGTCTGCAAAAAGTTGCTGACGGAAGAGCTCAGTGCTAATAATATCCACCTAATCCATGAAGCACCATTTAGCACCGCTCTTAAAAAATCGTACGAGATTGGTCTGAATGAGAGCCGAAAGTGGACGATGGTTATAGACGCAGATGTATTGATAAGGCCGGGTATAGTTACCGACCTCTACCATCGAGTAGAGTCTAGTCGTTCGTCGATTTTTGTAGTCCAAAGCGAGATGCTCGATAAGTTTTTTGCTGGGGTTAGAGTCGGTGGAATAAAAGTTTATCGCACCAAGCTTTTAAAGCGCGCTATTAAGTTAGTGGCGGACGAAGTTCGCCCGGAAGCTACAGTAATAAAAAACATGCATGCACGCGGCTTTTATGTTCATATATCGGATTTGGTCTGTGGGCTCCACGACTTCGAGCAGTACTACTCAGATATTTTCCGCAAGGGATTTACGCACGGAATCAAGCATGCCAAACTTATAGACATAATGATGCCCTACTGGCTAAGGGTCGCAAAAAAGGACAAGGACTTCGAGGTTCTCATAGCCGGCTACCAGCTAGGCAGCCAACACGCAGGCAAGCTAAAACTCGACAAAGACGAGACAGAGGATATGTTTAGAAGCTATATGCAAAAAACCAAACTGAAAGAAAAGCCCAAACTGGCTGCCAGCTCCTTTTCAACAGCAGAAGTGGGCAGTATGGTTGACAACTTTGCGCCTCCGCCAGAATACGCGAAAGTTAAAGCCGAAATTGATAGCTGGGGCAGGCCTTCAGTCCCGACCGGTCTGAACCTACGGCGAATTATTAGTCTACTTGGCCGTTAGGGTCGACTAGTTCTGGATATAAAGATTTTAGAATAAATTCTTGGGTTGAGACTTTGCCTCCCATTAACTCTGGCTGCCACCTGCCAGTTGGGATACTAAAACCTTTTTTATCCCGCTCAATGACTTCAATTGGTAGGTCTGATCGGTAGGCATATTTCATCAGTCCCTTGAGTTGACCGCCGTAATACTTGATGTCCTCGGGTAGCGAAAATAGGTATTCGATGAGCCGCGTCGACAGGAGCGGAACTCGACACTCTAACGCCACGGCCATACTGGCTCGATCTACCTTAGTTAGGATGTCATCTGGCAGGTATGTGTGGAAGTCCATGTACTGTAGACGGGTCATCAACGGCAATTCTTGCCAGTAATAGTTCCTAAAATACCAATAGTCGTCATAGTCAGCTGGAATATTAAATTTAGATCGATAGGTCTGCTTTTGTTGGCTAGTCAGGCCTCCCATGAGCTGACTGTAGAACTCTAGCTCAAGGTTAGCCCTGCCCTTCTTGCCGCCGAGCAGGCGCGAGCGGATACCAGATAACCTGCTTGAGTTTTGACGTACATAATCAGCTGCCTGGTCGCGGAATTTACCGTACCAATTGTAGCCGCCGAATACCTCGTCACCGCCGTCGCCCGTTAGCACCACGGTGGAGCTCGGCCTTGCCAGGGTTGAGATCAGATAGACTGGAAAAGCCGAGGTGTCTGCGAACGGCTCGTCGTACCACTTCTTAAGATTATTAAAGCTATTCTTAACTTCTTTCACAGACAGGTCGCGGGTCATGTGATTAGTTTTGAGAGCTTTGGCCACTAGCTCCGCAAAGTGTGTCTCGCTATGCTCTTTAACGTCAAAACCGATTGAGTAGGTGTTGAGTTTATTGTGTTTCTGTGCAGCCGCTGCGACTACCACACTAGAGTCCATGCCGCCACTCAAAAAGAAGCCAACTGGCACATCACTAATCAGTTGCTCTTCGACCGATTCAGCCACTAACTGCTTGACAGTCTTGGCGGCTTCTTCCACCGATGTGTCTATGGCACTGACACGCAGCTGCCAATACCGCTTCAAGCGAGATTGGTCGGTAGTTAGGTCTATCTCCAAATAGTGAGCCGGCTCGAGTTTTTGGACATTCTTGTATAGACTCTTCGGAGCGGGGATGTAGAGATATGTTAGATAGTCATACACAGCGGTATAGTCTACGCTCAACTCGTCTGAATGAAATACCTCCAGCGCTTTTAGTTCCGAAGCCCAGGCCACCTGCTTGCCTAGCATAGAGTAGTAGAGTGGCTTTATGCCCACCCTATCGCGTACCAAGTACAGTTTTTTAAGCTTCTGATCGTAAAGCGAGAAGGCATACATGCCTTCAATTCGCTCTAGCAGTCCATCAATACCCCATTCCATATAGCCATAAATCAGTACTTCTGAATCAGAGCCACTCTTGAACTTGTACTTCTTAGCTAACTCTTCTTTTATATCAAGGAAGTTATAGATCTCGCCGTTTGCTGAAATTACGACGTGGCCGCCGACCATCGGCTGTTTACCACGCACCGAGAGGTCGAGGATGCTTAAACGCCGATGGCCTAAATAAACTTTCTCGTCATACCACTCTCCCCATTGGTCCGGGCCACGATGCTTTAAGGTATTTAGGGCCGCGCGCGAACGCTCTATTGTGCCACCGGGTTTGGTGTGTCCGAATATTCCGCACATTATTTTGTCCTTAATAACGTCATGCCAGGATCGGTATAAATTTCAAAGTTGCTAATAAGATTATGTGCGGCTATTTCTTTCATCCGCACTGGGCTTATTGGTTTATCGTATTTTGGGCTAAGTGCATCAAAAGTATCATGGATACCATATTCAACGATAAAGCGATCTGATTTACTAGCGAATTTTTTGGCAGGTCGGTAATTTAAAAATGGTATAAATATGCGGTTGAGTCTTTGGCCAAACTTAAACTTATCCAATAAATTCGTTAGATAGAAAGCCGGCCACGCATATAGTTCAATGAGTCTATACAACCATTCAGGTGGCAGTTTGTTGGTTAGGGGAAGAAGCCAATATTTCCAGCGTCTAGTTTGGAACTTGCTATCAGAGTATGAGTGCACAAATACACCGCCGCCAGGCTTGACGAATTGAAGGATGTGATTGAGTACTTTTTCCGGATCGGGAGTGTGTTGTAAAACCCGGTGGCAAAAAACTATATCGAAGCTTTTTGGGCGCAAACGTAAATCGGCAATACTGTCTTGGACAAACTGCACATGGCTGGCACGTGGATTGCCAGACAGGTTGCGGCTGGCGATATCGACGCCAGCTATATCGACCGCCACTACATCGGCACCCAAATCAAGCAGTGTTTCTGTATCAGGCCCTGCCCCACAACCACACTCAAGAATCAGCTTGCCTTTAAAGCTCGAAGCTGGCCAGCCTGTACGGTTTAATATTGTGTCTCGCCGGTCTGAGGTGCCGTTGCTAGAATCAAGCTGCAGAGCCGCATGTTTTTCGCGTAGCTTGGAGAAGTTGCCGCTAGAATATGATCGGTCCGGCGTGAATCTCGGTATACCATCTCTTATTAAAACTTTCCTAAAGCTATCGGCCAGAATATCTTTCTTCCTGCCTAAATCTGTATTGAGCTGAAGATATTTAATAAAAAATGGCTGCAAGCGGTCCATCTTACACCTTCCTCATCCGACAAATAACCAGTTGGTTTACGTTATATGTCCCGCTGGTTTTTTTTGTTTTTCTCCTAAGCTTTCTTATTTCTCGACTAAATAGCGAGAACTTAGTGATTGGAATTAATTTTGACAAGACTACCTCGAACCCACGATTAGCCAGATACGCTTGGAGCTCTGGGTTATTCCATTCTCGGACATGTTCTTGTTTCGGGGATGATATGCAGTCTTCGCCGCGAAGTTTGTCCCGCTCGGGCGTTGATAACACCAAATAGCCACCCG
>Ga0265337_1001247_pt1 | contig 12851 bp, 9 predicted proteins | sample 42122metaG_FD_192441 | JGI IMG/M metagenome (GOLD analysis project Ga0265337, IMG submission 192441) | Rhizosphere microbial communities from Carex aquatilis grown in University of Washington, Seatle, WA, United States - 4-21-22 metaG | ecosystem: Host-associated > Plants > Roots > Rhizosphere >... | reverse complement strand
CCGGTGACCTCGTCTTCGGAAGGATCCACTGTGCGCGGCTGCGCTGCTTGCGGCCGAGGGCTGGGCGCGAAGCGGGCCAGGGCCTGCAACAGATTGCGCACGCCGAAATTCTTCAGCGCCGCGCCGAAAAACACCGGCGTCATGTGCCCTGCCCGATAGGTCTCCAGATCGAACGGCGAAGACGCGTGCCGCACCAACTCCACCTCTTCCATCAATTTCGCGCGCACATCATCGGGCAGCGCGGACAGATCCTTCATGCGCGGCTCGCCCAGCCCGAATTTCACGAATTCGTCCGTGAAGAGATCGAACACGCCGTGAAAGTTCAGCCCCGATCCGGCCGGCCAATCCATCGCGGCGCATTCAAGCTGAAGCTGGTCGGCGATCTCGTCGACCAGTTCGAAGGGATCGCGCGCCTCCCGGTCCATCTTGTTGATGAACGTCATGATCGGAATGTCGCGCAGGCGGCAAATCTCGAACAGCTTGCGTGTCTGGGTCTCGATGCCCTTGGCCGCGTCGATCACCATGACCGCGGAATCCACCGCCGTCAGCGTGCGGTAGGTGTCTTCCGAAAAATCCTCGTGGCCCGGCGTGTCGAGCAGATTGAACACCGCGTCTTCGAACTCGAACGTCATCACAGCGGTGGTGACCGAAATCCCGCGCTCCTGCTCGATCCGCATCCAGTCCGAGCGCGCGCGCCTCGCTTCGCCCCGCGCCTTCACCTGCCCCGCCAACCGGATCGCGCCGCCGAGCAACAGCAATTGCTCCGTCAGCGTCGTCTTGCCGGCGTCGGGATGGGAAATGATGGCGAAGGTCCGCCGCCTCTTCGCTTGCGCGCCAGGCGTCGGATCGGCAGCGGGAGAATGAAGGCTCATGACACGACCTTGCGGGGGCCCGCGTGCGTAGCAGCAGGTTTCGTTATCTGCAACCGCTGCGCGGAAACCGTTTGTTTACCGTGCTTCCTTCCGAAAAGGAAAACCGGCGTTAACTCGCGCCGTGTCACATCTGTGCGGTTGCAGATGGCCCTCAGCAAGCAAACCGATGTCGCACTGGATTGCCAAACTCAAAGACCACTGGGGTCGCGGAGCGGCCGCCATAGCGGGCCTGCCGTGCGCCGTCCGGGACTCCTTGAACCCGCGGACCGCCATGGACGCGCAAAGGGTCGAAGCGGCACTCGCCTATGTGCGGCCCAACCTCAGGGGCCTCGATTATGCGCTGCCGCTTGCCGGCACCGTGGTGATTTTCGTGCACAACGCACGCGCCCCGCTCTTTCATATGGCGGCGGCACTCCTTGCCGTTTTCGCGGCCAGCGCGTTCAACGAGACGATCCTGCTCCGCCGCTGCTGGCCGCGCGGCGGCGCCCCCGTAACCCACACGAAGAAGGCCGCTCGCCTGGTGGTGATCGCCACATCGTTCCTGATGGGGACATGGGGCGTGTTCGCGCTTTCGCTGTTCGCACCGCCGGGCAGCGACATTTTTCCTCTGCTTATTCTTTCGTGCAGTCTGGCGGCAGCAACCACGATGTTTTCCCCGCACGCGGCAACCGCGTTTGCCGCGGCCTTTGCGCTGTTCGCGGCAATCACCACGCTCGAATTCGCCAACAGCTACTACACCTATTCCCTGCTGATCGTGCTGGCGCTCGTCTACATGACGATGATGGGCATCCAATCCCGCATGATCCATGCGCGATTCCACCGTTCCTGGCAGCTTGAACACGACCGCGAGGACCTGATCGGAAACCTGCGGATTGCCCATGAGCGCGCGCTTGCCGCAAGCAGGGCGAAATCCGAATTCCTCGCCAATATGAGCCATGAGCTGCGAACGCCCTTGAACGCGATCATCGGGTTTTCCGATATCGTACAGACGCGCGCCTTTGGCAATGCGCCCGACCGCTATTCCGAATATGGCGGCTTCATCAATCAATCCGGTCACCATCTGCTGGCCATGATCGACGATATTCTCGATCTCGCCAAAATCGAGGCCGGCTGCAAGAAGCTGGACCGGGCGCCGGTCGATCTCGCAGGCGTGGTCCTGGAGCAGGTGCATCTCGCCAACGCCAGAGCCCAGGAAAAGGACGTCGGCGTCGTGGCGGTTCTCCCCAGCGTCTGTCCTTTGCTGAATGCCGATCTGCGCGCCATGCAGCAGATCCTCGCAAATCTTGTTTCCAACGCGGTCAAATTCACCCCGCCCGGCGGCGGGATCGAGGTGCGCGTCCGCGTCAACGAGGCTCGGGAGGTAGAGCTTACCGTCGCCGACACGGGTGTCGGTATCCGCCCCGAGGAACTGCCCCGCCTGTTCGACCGCTTCGGCCAGATGGACCCCGCCGTCACTACCGGACAGCGCGGCAGCGGCTTGGGTCTTCCCATCGTCAAGGGTCTGGTCGACATGCATGGCGGCCGCATCCGGCTCGACAGCCAGGTCGGCCAAGGCACAACCATCACGGTCGTCTTTCCGGCCGAATGCACCATGGGCGCGGCCGCACTTCACGCCGCCTGAAGCACCCCTTTCGCTTGCCGGTTCGAGACGCCGTGGCTAAGGTCCCGCGCGCCCGCACCCCCGCATCCGAAAAGGCCGCGACCCGTGAAAAAGATCGACATTTTCCCGCACATCTTCCCCAAGAGCTATTTCGACAAGATGGTCGAGGTGATCCCGAACAAGGGCGCCGTCCGCCGCTGGCTCGAGATTCCGGTGCTCTACGATCTGGATGCGCGCCTGCGGATGATGGAGGAGTTCGGGCCGGATTATCAGCAGATCCTGACGCTCTCGATGCCGGCCATCGAGTATGTGGCTCCGCCCGAGACTTCGCCCGACATGGCCAAGCTCGCCAACGACGGAATGGCCGAAATCGTGGCGGCGCACCCGCAGAAATTTCCGGCCTTCGCGGCCTCCGTGCCGATGAACAACGTCAAGGCCGCCCTCGCCGAAATCCGGCGCAGCGTCGAAACGCTGGACGCGCGCGGCATCCAGATCATGACCAACGTCAATGGACGCCCGCTCGACGATCCCGAACTCGCGCCCATTTTCGAGTTGATGCATTCCTATGACCTGCCGGTGTGGATGCATCCGACCCGGCCGCAGAAATTCGCCGATTATCCGGTGGAGCAGGACTCGAAATACGACATCTGGTGGTGCTTCGGCTGGCCCTACGAGACAAGTGCGGCCATGGCCCGCATGGTGTTCTCCGGCTTCTTCGACCGCTGGCCCAATTTGAAGATCATCACCCATCATCTGGGCGCCATGGTGCCGTTCCTCGAAGCGCGCGTGGGGCTCGGCCTCGACCAGCTCGGCACGCGCGAGGGCGCGCTTCCCGAATATGGCGAAATCATCGCCAACATGAAGGCAAAGGGCCGCCGTCCGGTCGATTATTTCCGCATGTTCTTCGCCGATACCTCCGTCAACGGCTCGAAATCGGGGACGCGCTGCGGCATCGATTTCTTCGGCTGCGACCACGTGCTGTTCGGCACGGACTGCCCGTTCGATCCGCTGGGAGGACCGCTCTTCATCCGCGACATCATCAAGGTGCTGGACGAGATCGACGTCACCGAAGACGAGCGCAAGAAGCTCTATCACATGAACGCCGAACGCATGCTGAAGCTGAAATCCTAGGTGACGAAAGACGCATGCTCTGCAGGTCCTCCAGCCATTGCGTCTTATAAACTGTTCACTGCATGTCATCCCGGACGAGCGCATCCGCGCGAGCTCCGGGACCCACCCTGCAGCGGCTCGGTGGGTCCCGGCTCACGCGTTGCTATCGCAGCGCTGGCCGGGATGACAACGAAAGTTGAAAGTTCAGCACTTCCCCATCAGCGGCAGGGGCTGATCCTTCAGCATCGCCTCGACCGCGAGCCGCGCGTCATGCAGGTCGAGCCCGTGGGCTGCGATAAGATCGGTGCAATCGGCGAGAATCCCATCCACGTCCTGCTTCATCTTGAGCCGTTTGTGGATGTCCTCGTGCCGCAAACCCATGCCGGCGCCGGCGATCTCCAGCACGTTCACGATCTCGAACGGCCAGTCGCGCTCATGCGCGCAAAGCTCGCGATGATCGGCATGATAGACCGTGACCAGCGCGTCCAGCCCCGCATCCCGGGCCGCCTCCAGTTCGTGTAGCTGCAACTCGCGCTTGTACGCGGGCAGCGCGCGCAGATAATTGCTCATCAGCCCCGGTGACGGCTGGCCCAGATCGACCAGCTCGATTCCCTCAACCGCCGACACGATTTCGGCCGCGGCTTCCATCACGCCGGCAACGCCCGTGTGGCGGTGAAGCGCGATCCGCATCGGCACGGGCACGCGCAACAGCGGACGCAGCGCCTCCAGCCGCGAACGCAGGAACAGAAAGAACGGCGCCATGTCGAACGGCTTTGCGCCTCGCGTGCGCTCCGCGGTGGGCAGCGTGTATTCGTTGAACTGCACGAGGCAGGTCGGGCACCAGGCGATCACCTGCCCGCTTCGGCTCTGCCCGAGTTTGTCCATGGTGCTCTCGCCGAAGCGCCCGCTGACTTCGAGATCGCCGGTGCGCATCTGCCCCACGCCGCAGCAATGCGCGGGCCCGCCGATGACGCGATACGTCACATGAAGGGCATCCAGGATGTCGAGCGCCAGCAACGCGATATGCGGCGTCTTCAACACGTTGCAGCCGGTGTAGAACACCACCTCCGGAGGCTCGACGGAGGCATCTTCATCCGCGCCCGCCCCCTGCCCCAGCCGCGCGAGTTCGGCATCGGTCAATTGCATCCGCGACATTTGCATCACGTCGCGCGCGATGAGCCGGAAACCTTCCAAACCTAGTTGCCGCTGCTTTCGCGGCTCGTTCTGTTTTCGGGCCATGGCGATGCGCGCCATGCTGAGCAGGAAACGCGGATTGACGCCGTAATCGCAGGCCTTGAGACACTCGCCCGAGAGCACACAGGCGCTCGCCCAAACGCGCGACGCCTCCGGCCCTTCGCCCTCACGCACAATGTCGAGCACGCCGGCAATCGCCGCGCGCGGATCCGCGTCGGCGACACCTGCCGGTCCCGTGATCGGACAGACCTCGAAACATTTGCCGCATCGCGTACAGGCGTCGAGCATCGCATCGGCGCGGGCATTCAAAGCGGTCTCGAAGTCAGCCGGCATGCACTCTCCGTCTCACCCCACGAGCTGCAGGAAGATCAGCAGCATACCAGCGACCGATACGGCCCATGCCACCGTGCGCAACCATGGGATTCCGGCCAGATAAATGACCGCAAAACCGACCCGGCCCCAGAAGAACAATTGCGCGCCCAACAGCGTCATCGCGTTGTGCACGCCGGCGGCCTGCCCAACCAGCACGAGGGCTGCGAACAGAGGCAGATTTTCCAGCATGTTGCGGTGGGTGCGCACGGCGCGGCCCGCCCAGCCGGTCATTTCCGGCATGTGCTCCCGGTTGCCGGCGAGCTTCGGCAATCCCACCTCCAGCGTAGCGCCCGAAACCGCGATCAGCACCAGCACGAATGTCAGGGCGACCGACCATACGAGATACATCAGTTCTGCCGTCATTGGCTTCCCCCTCCCAAAGGAGCGCCGATCTTAACCCCATTCGGGCCAAACGCCCTCTCCCAAGGCAAACCGCCGCCCGCACACGACAGTCTGATGGGACAGGCCGCGCGGGCATGATATATCTCCCTTTGAGCGGCGCTTCGGGTGGGGGGTACGCCCCATCGGCGCCGGGGGCTTATCTATTGGGAGGGACACATGGCACGTAAGAATTCAACGAGCGGCGTCGACCGCCGCAAATTCCTGGCGGGAGCCGCCGTCGCCGGCGCAGCAACCGCGATTCCGGGCGTCGGCGCGCGGGCGCAGAACGCCGCGGGACCACCGACGGCCGCGTTTGTGCGCCGCCCCTCGACCGCCGCGGCGCAGGCCGAGATGGCCGGTCAGGTCGACACCTCTCCCGGCACGCTCTCCGGCCCGCCCGGATCGGACTTCATGGTCGACGTGCTGAAATCGCTCGACATCGATTACGTGTTCTCGAACCCGGCCTCCTCCTGCCGCGGCATCCACGAATCGATCGTCAATTATGGCGGCAACAAGAAGCCCGAATTCATCACCTGCATGCATGAAGAATCCGCCGTCGCCATGAGCCACGGCTATTTCAAGGTTGCGGGCAAGCTTGCCGGCGCCCTCTGCCACGGCACGGTCGGCCTGCAGCACGCCGCCATGGCCGCCTACAATGCGTGGTGCGACCGTGCGGGCTCCTTCATCATGGTCGGCAACCGGGCCGACGCAGCCACCCGCGAGCCGGGCGTGCCCACCATCCACGCCGTACAGGACCCGGGCTCTCTCATCCGCGATTTCACGAAGTGGGACGACAACCCGCAATCCCTCCAGCATTTCGCCGAATCCGCGGCGCGCGCCTACAAGATCGCAATGACCCCGCCGCATGAGCCCGTGCTCATGGTGCTGGAGGAGAAGCTTCAGGAAGAGCCGATCGAAAAGGGCGCCAAGCCGCTCGTGATTCCGAAGCTGAACATGGTCTCTCCGCCTGCGGGCGATCCCAACGCGTTGCGCGAAGCCGCCAAGCTTCTCGCCATGGCCGACAATCCCGTCATCGTTGCCGACCGGGTGGGGCGCACGCCCGCAGGCGTCAAGCACCTCATCGAACTTGCCGAGAGCATCAACGCGCCGGTGATCGATCAGCTCGGCCGCATGAACATGCCGAACAATCATCCTCTGTGCGTCATCGGGGCGGGCGATCTGATCGCGAATTCCGATTGCGTGCTCGGCCTCGAGCTCACCGATTTCTGGGGTACGGTGAATTCGATGGACGACAGCGCCGCCGGCGAGCAGCGCCTGAAGATCAAGCCCGGCACCAAGCTCATCAGCATCGGCGTCGGCGATCTTTACATCCGCGCCAATTACCAGGATTTCGAGCGTTATCAGCCGGTCGACATCGCCATCGGCGCGGACGCCGAAGCGACCCTTCCCATGCTCACCGAATATGTGAAGCAGGCCATTCCCGCCGACCGCAAAGCCATGATCGCCGCCCGCGGCGACAAGGCGAAAAAGGGCCAGGCCGCGGCGCGCGAGCGCACGCTGAAGGCGGCCGCCGACAATGCCTGGAACGCGAGCCCCATCAGCGCGGCGCGCTTCTCCGCCGAAATCTGGAACCAGATCCGGAACGAGAACTGGGCGCTGGTGTCACGCGATTCGAGCCCCTCCAACTGGCCGCATCGGCTGTGGACCTTCGACCAGCATCATCAGTTCATCGGCGGCCCCGGCGGCGCGGGCATCGGCTACGGCCTGCCGGCCGCGGTCGGCGCATCTTTTGCGCACCGCTCGATCGATCCGACACGTCTGTGCATCAACATCCAGAACGACGGCGATTCCATGTATGCGCCGGGCGCGCTGTGGACGGCATCGCATCACAAGCTTCCGATGCTGACCATCATGTGGAACAACCGCGCCTATCATCAGGAGATCATGCACCTGCAGCGCATGGCCAACTGGCGGCAGCGCGACGTCACGACAGCCCATATCGGCACCACCATCTGGGACCCGTATGTGCAGTACGAAAAGCTTGCCGAAGCGCTGGGACAGGTCGGCATCGGCCCGATCACCGACCCCAAGGATTTGGGCGCCGCCATCAAGCGCGGCATCGAAGCGGTGAAGATGGGCGAGCCCGTCCTCATCAATGTCGTGACCCAGCCGCGCTAAGGGAGAACATCATGCGCATCGCGATTTTCCCTGCTGTCGTCATTGCCGCGCTGTTCGGCGCGTCTTCGGCGTTTGCCGCTGCTGCCGCGCCCCAGGGCGACCCCGCAAAGGGCAAGGTCAATTTCGAAACCGTCGGCTGCTATCAATGCCATGGCTTCCAGGGCCAGGGCGGACGCGAAGGCAAGCGCATCGGCGATCCCATGCCGCTGGCGTGGCCAGCTTTCCTGGGCTGGGTGCGGACCACGAGCGGCGACATGCCGCCCTATACGCCCAAGGTGCTGTCCGACCAGCAATTGGCCGACATCTACGCCTATCTCCAATCGATCCCGAAGGCGCCCGATTACAAGACCATTCCGCTGCTCACGGGCATGCAGAACACCGCGTCGAACACGCGCTGATGTTGTTCCTCGCGCCTGTTCCCCCTCCCTTTGCGGGAGGGGGCCAGGGGGAGGGGTAAAGCGGGCATGATAGACCGGCGCGCAGTCCTGGCCGGCGCGGCTGCGGGTGCGCTTATGGCCGCGCCTTCCCGCCTCGCCGCACAATTGCCCAAAGGAAGAACCATGCCGACGCGCTCATCCCGTGATCGCCTCGAAGAGGCCCTCGCCAGGATCGCCGATCCCCAAGGCGAAGGTGCCCGTGCCTGCCTCACGGTTTACCGGGATGCCGCCCGCGCGGCCGCCGACGCGGCCGATGCAAGGGCGCGTGCCGGCACGCCCCTTGGCCAGCTCGACGGGGCCATCGTCAGCATCAAGGACCTGTTCGACGTCGCGGGCGAACCGACGCGGGCTGGCTCGACGATTTTGCGCGATGCGCCGCCGGCCGTGAGCGATGCCGTCGTGGTCCGCCGCTTGCGCGCGGCGGGCGCCGTCATCGTCGCCAAGACCAACATGAGCGAGTTCGCCTTCACCGGCACCGGCCAGAATCCCCATTACGGAACGCCGGCCAATCCCGCGGACCGCGCCCGTGTCCCCGGCGGGTCTTCGGCGGGCGCCGCGGTCGCCGTAGCGGACGGCATGTGCGAAATCGCCATCGGCACGGATACCGGCGGCTCGACCCGCATTCCGGCGGCGCTGTGCGGAATCACCGGCTACAAGCCGAGCAAATTCCGCGTGCCGACCGATGGCGCCTTTCCGCTCTCTTTCACGCTCGATTCCATAGGCCCGCTTGCGAAAACCGCCGCCGATTGCGCGGCGGCTGACGCGGTGATGGCGGGCGATGATCCCTGGACGGTTGAACCCTTCGGACTGCAGGGATTGCGGCTCGGCATTCCGCAAGGGCTGCCCTTGGGCGGTCTGGATGCGACCGTCAGCGCGCGCTTTGCCGCGGCCACCGCCGCCCTGAACCATGCCGGCGTGCGGCTTTCCGACGAGGCGCTCCCGATCTTCGACGACATGCTGCGCGTGCAGGCGAAAGCGACGTTCCCGTCGGTCGAATCCTTCGCCATTCATCGCCAATGGATTGCGGCGCGCGCGGCGGAATACGATCCCAATGTGCGGCCGCGCATCGAGGCCGGACGCGATATCTCCGCCGCCGACTACATCGCCATGCTGCGTGGACGATCGGAACTGGTGCTCGCCATGGATGCGCGTCTTGCCGAACTCGACGGGCTCGTGCTGCCGACCACGCCCATCGTCGCGCCCACCATGGAAGAAGTTTCGGGCGCGGAAAATTTCCGCCCCAGGAACCTGCTTCTTCTGCGAAATCCTGCCTTGGTGAATTTCTTCGACCTCTGCGCAATTTCGCTGCCGCTGCCGCGCAATGGCGGTCTGCCGGTGGGCCTGATGCTGGTGGCGCGCAACGGCCAGGATCGCAAGCTCTTCCGCATGGCCGCCGCGGTGGAACACCTGTTCGGGACGTAGCACTCCCGCCCCCTCCGCTCGCTCCGCGAACACCTCCCCCGTAAACAGGGGAGGAAACATTGGCGCGGTCTGATTTCTTCGCCCGTTTACGGGGACGTCCGGCCGCAAGCCGGGAAGGGGCGATTCGAACCACATCGCGCTTGCCGAGCCTCGCAATAACCGTGAACCTCGTCCTATGACCGGTGCGCCGCTCATTTCGATGCTCGTCGTGGGTTTGGGGCTGGCCTTCCTATTCGGCACGCTCGCAAATCGGCTCAAGCTTTCGCCGATTGCGGGCTATCTCGTGGCCGGCGTGGCGGTTGGGCCCTTCACGCCGGGCTTTGTCGGCGATCCTGCGCTCGCCCAGCAATTGGCGGATATCGGCGTCATCCTTTTGATGTTCGGCGTCGGCTTGCATTTCTCGCTCAAGGATTTGCTGGCGCTGAAACGCGCTGTCATCCCCACCGTCGTCCTGCAGGTGGTGCTCTCGGCCATGCTCGGCGCCTCGGCGGGTGCGGCCCTCGGCTTCCCGCTCGGCGAGAGCATCGTCTTCGGCGTCTCGCTGTCCATCGCGAGCACGGTCGTTCTGCTGCGCGCGCTGCAGGGCGGCCGCCTGCTCGATACCGAGCGCGGCCGCCTCGCGATGGGTTGGCTGATCGTACAGGACTTCGTCACCGTCATGGCGCTGGTCCTCATTCCGGCGCTGGCGCAATTGCTGAAAGCACAAGACACCGGCGCCGCGTTCGACGCAGCCGGTTTCGCCGAAACGCTCGCCCTGACCTTGGGTAAATTCGTGGCCTTCATCGCTCTGATGCTGCTGGTCGGGCGGCGCGTGATTCCCGCCGTCCTGCATTATGTCGCGCATACGGGTTCGCGCGAACTGTTCCGGCTGGCGGTGCTGTCGGTGGCGTTGGGCGTGGCCTTCTTCGCGGCCGAATTGTTCGACGTGTCGTTCGCGTTGGGCGCGTTCTTCGCCGGCATGATCTTGAGCGAATCCCAGCTGAGCGCGCGCGCCGCCGAGGAATCCCTTCCTTTGCGCGATGCGTTCGCGGTGCTGTTCTTCGTATCCATCGGAATGCTGTTCAATCCGCTCGTTCTGGTGAACGACACCGGCGTGCTCGCCCTATCCGTGCTCGTGGTGATGGCCGGCAATGGCGCCATCGCGTTCGGCCTTGCGCGCGTTCTCGGCTATTCCCTCGAGACCGCTCTGATGGTCGCGGCGGGGCTGGCGCAAATCGGGGAGTTTTCCTTTATTCTGGCGGATCTCGGGATCGGCCTCGATCTCCTCAGCGGGCGAGCGCGCGATCTGATCCTGGGTTCCTCCATTCTCTCGATCATCGCCAATCCGTTCCTGCTGTCGCTAGCCGCCCGCATCCATCCCGCACATCCCCAAGGCGAGCCGGTCAAGGAAGATGTCCCGCCAAAGCTGCACAAGACCGCGCTCGCGCACCACATCGTGCTCGTCGGCTATGGCCGCGTCGGCAGCCTGATCGGGCGCGCGCTGCAGGAGCGGCACGAGCATTTCCTCGTCATCGAAGACGCGGACAAGCTGGTGGCCGGGCTGAACGAGGCCGGGATCGAGGTCATTCCCGGCAACGCGGTCAAGCGCGCAGTGCTGGAGGCGGCCAATGTGAAAGAGGCGCGGCTGATGTTCATCGCCATCCCCAACAGCTTCGAGGCGGGAACCATCGTGGAGCAATCGCGCGCGCTCAACCCGGACCTGCATGTCGTGGCGCGCGCCCATTCCAACGACGAAGTCGACTATCTCCTGAGGCTGTCGGCCGACGAAGTCATCATGGGCGAGCGCGAAATCGCCCGCGGCATGATCGAGCACGCCTTTGGGACGCCCCAATCACCCCCTACCGCCGGAGCGCTGGCCAGCGGAGCGGCGCCTCTCTAGAATACGCATCCGGATTTGAACGCCGCCCGCGGGGAGGGAAATCGTCATGCGCAAGCTGTCATCGCCGCATCTTCTTCTTGGGTTTTCGGCGCTCCTTGCCGTCGCAAGCCCCGCCTCGGCCGATGACGGACAGCGCCTCCTTTCCATCGACCATTATGTGCTGACCAAATCCATCGTCCCGGCGATCAAAGGAGAACCGGCCGAGATCTATGTCCATGAGCGCACCACCGCCGCCGCAGTCGCACGCGGTGCGGCCTCCGACCGTGTGGTGCTGTTCGTCCACGGCGCCGGCACGCCGGCCGAGGTCGCCTTCGATGTTCCGTACCAGGATTATAGCTGGATGGCGTATCTCGCCCGCGCCGGCTTCGACGTGTTCTCCATGGATACCACCGGCTATGGCCGTTCGACGCGTCCGGCCCCCATGAACGATCCCTGCAACCTTTCGCCGGAGCAGCAGGCATCCCTCGGGCTCAAGGCCTGCACGGCCAGCTATCCCTATCAGCTGACCACGCTGGAATCGGATTGGAACGATGTCGGCGCGGCGGTCGATTATGTGCGCGCGCTGCGCCATGTCGACAAGGTGAGCCTGGTGGCATGGTCGCTCGGCGGACCGCGCTCGGCCGGCTATGCCGCGCAGCACCCCGACAAAATCGCCAAACTGGTGCTGCTCGCGCCCGCCTATAACCGTGCGGCATCCGCCAAGCCACCGGGCGATATTCCGCTCAAGGGCGTCGCCATGAACACCCAGTCGCGCGCCGATTTCGATGCCAATTGGGACCGGCAGGTCGGTTGCGCCAACCAATACGAACCGGCCGCCGCCCAATCGGTGTGGACCAGCATGATCGCCTCCGATCCGGTGGGCGCCACCTGGGGACCGGGCGCGCGCCGTGCGCCGAACACCACAAGCTGGGGCTGGACCTCCGACGTCGTGAAAACCACCATGATCCCGACGCTGATGGTGTCGGGCGCCCACGACAAACAGGTCGATCAGAGCCGCGTGAAAGAGATGTATGCCGACCTTGGCTCACCGCAAAAAGTGTTCATCGATCTCGCCTGCTCGTCGCACAACGCGATGTGGGAGAAGAACCACCTGCTGTTGTTCCGCGCTTCGCTGGAATGGCTGCAAAAGGGCACGGTAAACGGGAGCAAAACGGGAATGCTTCGCCTCGGCTATTCGGACTGATCGGCGCCTCACCTCGGTTTTCCCATACCCCCGGCATGTCGCTTGCACGTTTCAGGATGAGATGTGCCAGAAGGCGACACTATGCCCGACGAGCCCTATTGCCCGAATTGCGCAGCCACCGATAAGCAGTCACGCCTCACCGTTGCCGCGTTCAGCAAGCTAAAAGCCCATTTGAGAGGGGAGGCGGCGGCACATTTCGACACTGCCCACCGGTGCGGCATTTGCGGAGCGCATTACTCGTTTCGCGCCGGGAAAAGCTTCG
>Ga0265337_1001245_pt1 | contig 12858 bp, 7 predicted proteins | sample 42122metaG_FD_192441 | JGI IMG/M metagenome (GOLD analysis project Ga0265337, IMG submission 192441) | Rhizosphere microbial communities from Carex aquatilis grown in University of Washington, Seatle, WA, United States - 4-21-22 metaG | ecosystem: Host-associated > Plants > Roots > Rhizosphere >... | reverse complement strand
CTCGTCGGTTTCCACGATAAACGTGCTGCGCCCCGGCGCGTAGCGGTAGTGATGCGCGTTGAAATCGCCGACCGGCGTGTGGCGGAAGGTCTGCGTCAGGGTGTCGTAGTGCTTGCTGGTGCCAAACCAAGCGAAATGATTGGCGAGGTAAGTGACGCTGGCACCGAACGCGTCGGCGAAGCTGCGCCGCACCAGCGAATTGACGCCATCGGCGCCGACCACAAGATCGGCGTCGCCGAATTCATCGAGCGAGGTCACCGTGCGGGAGAAGTCCGGTGCGATGCCGACCGAGCGCACGCGCTGCTGCAGCAATTGCAGCAGCTTGAGCCGGCCGATGGCGGCAAAGCCGATGCCGTCGATGACGACGCGCTCGTTGCGGTGAACGAGCGTCATGTCGTCCCAGGCTTCCATCTGCGGCGTGATCGTGGCGAAGGTCTCCGCATCGCTTTCGCGCAAAAATTCGAGCGCGCGGTCGGAGAACACCACGCCGAAGCCGAAGGTGGCGTCAGCTGGATTCTGCTCGACGATTGCTACTTCAGCGTCCGGCCGCCGGCGCTTGAGCAGATATCCGAGATAAAGTCCGGCCGGTCCGGCACCGAGAATGGCAATGCGCATGGATAGGTCTTACTCGATCCGCCTCATCCTGAGGAGCCCGCCGCAGGCGGGCGTTTCGAAGGATGGGCGGCCCCATGCTTCGAGACGCGTTCCTTTGGAGCGCTCCTCAGCGTGAGGCCGATCCTCAAATCGTCTGATTGTACGCGCCCACTTCCGGATGCGTGCGCAGCACGCCGTCGACCGCCTTGAACATCTCGCGCATGCGCGCCTCCGACACCGGGCTTTCCACCACCACCGCCAGTTCCGGCTTGTTCGATGAGGCGCGCACCAGTCCCCAGGTGCCGTCCTCGACGGTGACGCGCACGCCATTGACGGTGACCAACCCTTGAATCTTCTGGCCGGCGACCGGCTCGCCCTTGGCCATGGCGCTCTGGAAATGCGCCAGCACCGCGTCGACCACGCCGTATTTCTTCTCGTCGTCGCAGTGCGGCGACATGGTGGGCGAGCCCCAGGTCTTCGGCAGCGCCTTGCGCAGGTCCGCCATGCTCTTTCCCGGATTGCGGTCGAGCATGTCGCAAACGGCGAGCGCGAAGATCATGCCGTCGTCATAGCCGCGCCCGTAAGGCTTGTTGAAGAAGAAATGGCCGGACTTCTCGAAGCCGGCGAGCGCGCCCAATTCGTTGACGCGCCGCTTGATGTAGGAATGGCCGGTCTTCCAGTAGTCCGCCTTGACGCCGTTGGCCTTGAGCACGGGATCGGTGAGGAACAGGCCGGTCGACTTCACGTCCACCACGAAGGTCGCGCCCTTGTACAGGGTCGACATGTCGCGCGCCAGCATCACACCTACTTTGTCGGCGAAAATCTCCTCGCCCTCGTTATCCACCACGCCGCAACGGTCGCCGTCGCCGTCGAAACCGAGCGCCACGTCGGCCTTATTGGCCAGCACGGCGTCGCGCATGGCGTGCAGCATTTTCATATCTTCGGTGTTCGGATTGTAGCGCGGAAAAGTGTGATCGAGCTCGCAATCGAGCGGCACCACTTCGCAGCCGATCGCTTCGAGGATCCTTGGCGCAAAGGCGCCGGCGGTGCCGTTGCCGCAAGCGGCGACAACTTTCAGCTTGCGCTTGATTTTCGACCGCTTGGTGAGGTCGGCGATGTAGCGGTCGGGGAAATTCTCGACGAAAACGTAAGAGCCGCCGCCCTTGAGATCGAACCGCGCCCCCAGCACGATCTCCTTGAGCCGCGTCATCTCGTCGGGTCCGAAGGTGAGCGGCCTATTGGCGCCCATCTTCACGCCGGTCCAGCCATTGTCATTGTGCGAGGCGGTGACCATGGCGACGCAGGGCACGTCCAGCTCGAACTGCGCGAAATAGGCCATGGGCGTGATCGCCAGCCCGATGTCGTGCACCTTGCAGCCCGCCGCCAGCAGGCCGGTGACCAGCGCCAGTTTCACCGAGGCGGAATAGCTGCGGAAATCGTGGCCGGTGACGATTTCGGGCTTGACGCCCATCTCGCGGATCAGCGTGCCCAGTCCCATGCCGAGCGCTTGCACGCCCATCAGGTTGATTTCTTTTTCCAACAGCCAACGCGCGTCGTATTCGCGAAAGCCGGTCGGCTTCACCAGCGGCGAGGACTCATAGGCGTAGGTATTGGGCGTGAGCGCGGATTTTGGCGTGGGAAACATCAGGTCCTCGAAATCAAGCGCGGGCAGTCGAATTCAATACTCCAATGCCGGAACCGCGCAAAGCGGTCCATTCGCCGGCCCGTGAGAGAGATAATTGCGACGGAAGCCTATTGCTCCAGCATCATGCGGCCGTCGGCGTATTCGTAGCGCCGCAGCCGCGACAGAAACGACACGCCGAGCAGGTTCTGCGACAGCACCTCGTCGGGCAGCACCAGCGTCGGCACGTCAAAGACCGTGATGTCGCCGACCTCGATGCGGTCGAGCGTGGCGGGCGCCGCCTTGATCCGGCCGTTGGCGGTGGACACGGTTGCGGTGTAATCGCGCGGCATCGGATGCAGGCCGGCATTGGCGGCGTCGGTCTCGCGCAGGATCACCAGCGAGGCGCCGGTATCGACCATGAAGTCGATGTGGCGGCCGTTCACGCGGGCATCGGCATGGAAATGGCCGTCGCGGCCGCTCGCCAGCTCCATCTTGTGCTGACCGACTGAGGACTGCCTCGGCTGTTCGGTGACCTGCACCGTCGCCGCCTGCGGCGACGATTGCACCGCCACCGTCTGATCGGCGTAGCGCGCGAGATAGCTGCCGGCAGCCAGCGCCGCAATGGCAAGGATGAGGATCTGACGCATACGAACGACCGTCGCATGCGGCTGCCAAATACCGCCTTAACGCCATCGCGGGCTTTTGGGGATGGTGAGCGGCCGGTTAAGGCAACAATGATAATTTTACATTGCGCATGATCTTGTCCGAAAACCGGTTCCCACTTTTCGGGATCATGCGCTATTTTATTCGCCGCGCCGCTTGGCGCGCCGCGTCGCGGGCGCCGACAGCGGATCGTCCGGCCAAGGATGCTTGGGATAGCGTCCGCGCATCTCGGATTTCACGTCGGCATAGCTGCCGCGCCAAAAGCCGGGCAGGTCGCGCGTCACCTGCACCGGCCGGTGCGCCGGCGACAGTAATTCGATCACCAGCGGCACGCGCCCGCCGGCAATCGCCGGATGCCGGGCCAGCCCGAACAATTCCTGCACGCGGATCGACAGCTTCGGCCCCTCCTCCGCTTCGTAGTCGATCGGCACATGGGAGCCGGACGGCGCGGTGAAATGCGTCGGCGCCTCGGCGTCGAGCCGCTTGCGCAGCGCCCATGGCAGCAGCGCCGTGATGGCGTCCGACAATTGGTCAGCGGAAATGTCGTTGCGCGCGGTTTTGTCGAGCAGCAAAGGCTCGAGCCAGTCGGCGGCGTTACGCGCCAGCCCCTCGTTGGACAGGTCGGGCCATTCCTCTCCCTCTGTGCCGCGCAGGAATCGCACGCGGTTACGCCATTGCAGCGCCACTTTGCTCCATGGCAAACGATCGAGACCGAGGCCGACAAGACCCTGCGTGAGAATGCGCGCAGTGTCGGAGTCGGGCGTTACCTGCTTGATCTGTTCAGCGAGCAGGACCGCGCCGAGCCGGCGGCTGCGCCGCGCGCGTAACGAGGCGGAGGCGGCATCGAAGGTAACCGCTTCGCGGTCCTCGATTTTGCCGGCGAAGCGCGCCTCGATTTCATCAAGTGTGATGGGCGCAGCCAAAATAATGCGGCTCGCCGCCGCCGCGCCGGTCAGTTCGGCCACGACCAGGAACGGCTCGCGCGCCAGCGCCGAGGCCGGATCGACCATGCCGCCGCGGCCATTGGCGAGCAGGAATGCGCCGGCCCCGCCGCCGCGGCTCTTGGCGATGCGGTCGGGGTAAGCAAGGGCGAGCAGCGAACCGGCCGATTGATCGCCGCCGCGCGCTTTGCCGCCAACCGTATCAGCCCACCTCTTCACCATCGCCCGCGCATCTTCCGCCCGGCGCGAGCGGTCACGGCGGAACTGGTCGAGCCGGTGGCGCAGATCGGGATCGTCGCCGCCGAGCCCGCGTTCGGTAAGAAGCGCGGCGATCGCCGCGGCTTGCGCGCCGGCGCCTTCACCTGCCGCATCGACCACCATGCGGGCGAGCCGCGGCGGCAGCGGCAAGGCGCGCAGCTTTTTGCCTTCCTCGGTGATGCGGCCCTGCGCGTCGATGGCGCCAAGCTCGGCCAGCAGCGCCTTGGCTTCGCTAAGCGCGGCCGGCGGCGGGGGATCGAGAAACGCCAGCTTGGCCGGATCGCTGACGCCCCATTGCGCGAGGTCGAGCACGAACGACGACAAATCGGCCGACAGGATTTCCGGCCGCGTGTAGGGCTCTAATGATCCTGTCTGCGGCTCATCCCACAGCCGGTAGCAGACGCCCGGCTCGGTGCGCCCGGCGCGGCCGCGGCGCTGGTCGGCGGCCGCGCGCGACACCCGCACAGTTTCCAGCCGCGTCAGCCCGACGTCCGGCTCGTAGCGCGGCACACGCGACAGGCCGCTATCGATCACCACGCGCACGCCCTCAATGGTGAGCGAGGTTTCCGCGATCGAGGTCGCCAGCACCACCTTGCGCCGCCCGGCCGGCGAAGGCGTTATGGCGCGGTCCTGCTCGCGCGCGTCGAGCGCGCCGTAGAGCGCGACGATGTCGACATTTGCGTCCGTGACGCGCTCCTTGAGTTGCGTCTCGGCACGCCGGATTTCGGCGGCGCCGGGCAGGAACACCAGCAGCGAGCCTTGCTCGGCGCGCAAGGCGCGCTGCACGGCCTCCACCACCTGGCGCTCGATGGGCGCGCGTTGATCGCGCCCGAGATAGCGCGTCTCGACCGCAAAGGCGCGGCCCTCGCTCGCGACCACCGACGCATTGCCGAGCAGCGCCGCCACGCGGGCGCCGTCCAGCGTCGCCGACATCACCAAAATCTTCAAATCCTCGCGCAAGCCCTGCTGCGCATCCCTAGCAAGGGCGAGCCCGAGATCGGCATCCAAAGACCGCTCATGAAATTCGTCGAACAGTACGGCGGCGACGCCGGCGAGCGAGGGATCGTCGAGCACCAGCCGCGTGAACACGCCCTCGGTGATCACCTCGATGCGTGTGCGCTTGGAAACCTTGGAGCCGAAGCGCACGCGCAGGCCGACCGTATCGCCGACCTGCTCGCCCAGCGTCGAGGCCATGCGCGCGGCGGCGGCGCGCGCCGCCAGCCGGCGCGGCTCCAGCACCAGGATTTTTTTGCCTGCGGCCCACGGCGCGTCAAGCAGCACCAGCGGCACGCGCGTGGTCTTGCCGGCGCCGGGCGGCGCCACCAGCACGGCGGCATTATTCGCCGCGAGCGCGGCGGTAAGCCGCGGAAGCGCACCGTCAATCGGGAGCTGTGTATCGAAAATTTGCATGTGTAACGTCGTCACCCGGAAAACGGATGGGAAAAGTTCAGCTAACAATGGGGAAATTTTCTGCCTGCCCCGCGCGCTGGCGCGGGGCCAATCAACGTCTCGATGGACTGACGCTGGACATCATTTCTTCGCCCGCCCCACGCTCTCATAGACGAAGCCGTGGCGCGCGACTTCCTCCGGCCGGTAGATGTTGCGCAGGTCGACCAGCACCGGCCGCTCCATCACCTTCTTGAGCCGCGCGAAATCGAGCGCGCGGAACTGCTCCCATTCGGTCACGATCACCAGCGCGGACGCGCCCTGCGCGCAATCATAGGCGTCCTTGCAGAAGACGACATTGGCGAGCACGCTCTTCGCCTGCTCCATGCCGTTCGGATCGTAGGCGCGCACCTTGGCGCCCATGTCTTGCAGCGCGGTGATCAGCGGGATCGACGGTGCTTCGCGTATGTCGTCGGTGTTCGGCTTGAACGTCAGCCCGAGCACGGCAATCGTCTTGCCGCGCAATTCGCCGCCCAGCGCGGCCGCCACCTTGCGCGCCATCGCGCGCTTGCGCGCATCGTTGACCGCCACCACCGCCTCGACGATGCGCAGCGGCGTATCGTGATCCTGGCCGGTCTTGAGCAGCGCCACCGCATCCTTGGGAAAGCACGAGCCGCCGAAGCCCGGCCCGGCATGCAGGAATTTCGCGCCGATTCGATTGTCGAGCCCGATGCCGCGCGCGATCTCCTGCACGTCGGCGCCGACTTTTTCGGCGAGATCGGCGATCTCATTGATAAAGGTGATCTTAGTGGCGAGGAAGGCGTTGGCGGCGTATTTGATCAGCTCGGCGGTGCGCCGGTCGGTGAACATGATCGGTGAACGGTTGAGGTAGAGCGGGCGGTAAAGCTCGGTCATCACCTCGCGCGCGCGCGCATCTTCGCTGCCGACCACGACGCGGTCGGGAAGCTTGAAGTCCCGGATGGCGGCGCCTTCGCGCAGGAATTCCGGATTGGACACCACCGCAAACTCCGCCTTCGGGCGCGCTTCGCGGATGATGCGCTCGACTTCGTCGCCGGTGCCAACCGGCACGGTCGACTTGGTGATCACCACGGTGAAGCCGCCGAGCGCACCGGCGATCTCGCGCGCGGCGTCATAGACGAAACTCAAATCGGCATGGCCGTCGCCGCGGCGCGAGGGCGTGCCGACCGCGATGAACACCGCGTCGGCGGCTTTCACCGCGCCGGCGAGATCATTGGTGAATTGCAGCCGCCCGGCCCGCGTATTGGCGGCGACCAGGTCATTCAAGCCCGGCTCAAAGATCGGCACCTCGCCGCGCGTGAGCGCGGCGATTTTCCCAGTATCCTTGTCGACACAGACCACCTCGTGGCCAAAATCGGCAAAGCAGGCCCCGGAGACGAGGCCGACATAGCCGGTGCCGATCATGGCAACGCGCATTTCTTAATCCGTCCGCGAAAGATAGTTAACCGTTTAACATTTACGGCCGAAGCCGGTGGCGTCTGCATAGCAGAGCCGATATCGAGAGGCGAGAGCCGCTGCGAAGGTCGAACTTTCTACCATCGCATAAAGACGTTCGAAACGGCTGTTTGTCATAACCGCATCATGAACGGCATGAAAATGCATGACGGTCGAGTCGACTGGGTCGACTACGCCAAGGGCTTCTGTATCATCTTTGTGGTGATGATGCATTCGACGCTCGGCGTGGAGATGGCCGCCGGCCGGGACGGCTGGCTGCACGGCCTGGTCGAATTCGCGCGGCCGTTCCGCATGCCCGACTTCTTCATGATCTCGGGGTTGTTCCTCGCCAACGTCATCGATCGCCCCTGGCGCCAATATCTTGATCGCAAGGTCGTCCACTTCGCCTACTTCTATCTGTTGTGGATGACGATCCAGTTCGTGTTTAAGGCGCCGGGCATCGCGGCCGAAAGCGGTGCGAGCGAAGTCGTGCGGCTTTATCTGCTGGCGCTGATCGATCCGTTCGGCACGCTGTGGTTCATCTATCTGCTGCCGATCTTTTTCGTGGTGGTGAAGCTTGTGCGCCGCGCGCCCGTAGCGGTCATCTGGACCATCGGCGCCGCGCTCGAGATCGCGCACGTTTCGACCGGCTGGACGGTGATCGACGAATTCGCCGCCCGCTTCGTCTACTTCTACAGCGGCTATATCCTGGCGCGGCAGGTGTTCGCGTTTACCGCACGCGCGCAGACGCAGCCATGGCCGGCGCTCGGCCTGATCGCTTTGTGGGGCGTCATCAACGGCGCTGCGGTGTTCGCGGGTTATGCGACGTTTCCGTTCGCCTCGCTCGCGCTCGGCTTGGTCGGCGCCGCCGCGGTGGCGACGGTCTCCTCGCTCATGGCGATGCACGATGTCTTCCGCCCGCTGCGCTATTGCGGGCGCAATTCGATCGTCATCTATCTCGCTTTCTTCCTGCCGATGGCGGCGATGCGCGCGCTGCTGCTAAAGACCGGATGGGTCGCCGACGTCGGCACCATGTCGGTGATCATCACCACCGCCGGCGTGCTCGGCTCGCTTGCGCTGTTCTGGGCGGCGCGCGATAGCTGGGCCGGCTTCCTGTTCGCGCGGCCGGCGCGGTTCTCCCTGGCGCCCAAGCGCACGGCGCTGCAGCCGGCGGAATAAGTCCACAGGCTCGCATCGGCGGATTGATAATGCGCGGCTGACGGCCCACATTCGGGCCATGCCGACAAGCGCAAAATCCAAAGCCAAAGCCCCTGCCGCATCGAACCCGGCGGCGCGCCCGCTGAAAAAGGGCGACCACCTCTTCCTGGTGGACGGCTCCGGCTACATCTTCCGCGCCTATCACGCGCTGCCGCCGCTCACCCGCAAGTCGGACGGCCTGCAGGTCAATGCCGTGCTCGGCTTCTGCAACATGCTGTGGAAGCTCCTGGCCGAGATGAAGGACGACAAGCCGACCCATCTGGCGGTGGTGTTCGACAAGTCGGAAAAAACCTTCCGCTCTGAATTCTATCCCGAGTACAAGGCGCACCGCCCGGACGCGCCGGAAGATCTCATTCCGCAATTCCCGCTCATCCGCGAAGCGGTGCACGCTTTTGAGATCCCCTGCCTGGAGCAGGCCGGCTTCGAGGCCGACGACCTGATTGCCACCTATGCGCGGCTCGCCAGCGAGGCCAAGGCGACGACGACCATCGTCTCCTCCGACAAGGACCTGATGCAGCTCGTCGGCAACGGCGTCACCATGTACGACACCATGAAGGACCGCCGCATCGGGCGCGCCGAGGTAATCGAGAAATTCGGCGTCGGCCCCGAGAAGGTGATCGAGGTGCAGGCGCTGATCGGCGATTCATCCGACAACGTGCCGGGCGTGCCCGGCATCGGCGTCAAGACCGCGGCGCAATTGATCGGCGAATACGGCGATCTCGAAACACTGCTCAAGCGCGCCGGTGAGATCAAGCAAGACAAACGCCGGCAGTCGTTGATCGACAATGCCGAGATCGCGCGCATCTCGAAGCGGCTGGTCACTCTCGACCAGAACGTGCCGCTCGATGTGCCGGTCGCCGAACTCGCCGTGCACGAACCCGACTACAAGCACCTCATCGCGTTTTTGAAGGCGATGGAATTCAACACCATCACCCGCCGCGTCGCGGAAAAGGCCGAGATCGACGCGTCGCAGGTCGAGGCCGACGCGAAGCTTGTGTCAGGCGCGCCCTCCCCTGCGCGTAGCGCACCGACCGGGAAAACCGGCGATTTGTTTGCGCCGCCACCTCAAGCCAAGGCGGCTGGCAAGGGCGCACCGGATAGCGCTCTCACCCCGATCTCGCTCGCCGCTGCGCGCGCCGAAGCCGCGCGCAAGCAAAAAATCGACCGCGGCAAATACGAATGCGTGCGCACGCTCGCCCGCCTGAAGGAATGGATCGCGCGCGCGCATGAAGTGGGCGTGGTGGCGGTCGACACCGAGACCACCAGCCTCGACGCCATGCAGGCCGGCCTGTGCGGCTTCTCGCTCGCGCTATCGCCGAACGAAGCCTGCTACGTGCCGATCGCCCACAAGAAGGACGGCGGCGGCGATGGCTTGTTCGACGCCGGTCTCGCGCCCGACCAAATCAAGGAACAAGACGCGCTGAAACTCCTCAAGCCGCTGCTCGAGGACAAGAGCATCCTGAAAATCGGGCAGAACCTAAAATACGACTGGCTGGTGTTCGCCCAACGCGGCATCGAGATCGCAGGCTACGACGACACCATGCTCATTTCCTACGTGCTGGACGCCGGCAAGGGCGGCCACGGCATGGACGATCTCGCCGAGAAATGGCTGGATCACAAAACCATTCATTTTGCCGACGTCGCCGGCACCGGTAAATCGCAGGTCAGTTTCGACTGCGTCGCCATCGACAAGGCGACCGAATACGCCGCCGAGGACGCCGACGTGACGCTGCGGCTGTGGTCCGCGCTCAAGCCGCGGCTGCCGGCCGAACGCGTCGCCACCGTCTACGAGACGCTGGAGCGCGCCATGCCCGCCGTGCTGGCGCGCATGGAGCGGCGCGGCATTTCGATCGACCGCCAGGTGCTCTCAAGGCTATCCGGCGAATTCGCCCAGAAGCAGGGCGCGCTCGAGGAGGAGATCAAGACGCTGGCGGGCGAGCCGCTCAACCCGGGCTCACCCAAGCAACTCGGCGACATCCTGTTCGGCAAGATGAACCTGCCCGGCGGAACCAAAACGAAAACCGGCCAGTGGTCGACCGGTGCGCGCGAGCTCGAGGAACTGGCCGAGCAAGGCCACCAACTGCCGCGCAAAATTCTCGACTGGCGGCAGGTGTCGAAGCTGCGCTCGACCTACACCGAAGCGCTGCCGACCTACGTCAACCCGACCACCCACCGCGTGCACACGTCTTACGCGCTCGCCGCCACCAGCACCGGCCGGCTGTCGTCGTCCGAGCCGAATTTGCAGAACATCCCGGTGCGCACCGAGGAAGGCCGTAAAATAAGGCGCGCCTTCGTGGCCGCGCCCGGCATGAAGCTGGTGTCGGCCGACTACTCGCAAATCGAGCTGCGCCTGCTCTCGGAAGTCGCCGAAGTCCCCGCGCTGCGCAAGGCGTTCCAGGACGGCGTCGACATCCACGCCATGACCGCCTCGGAAATGTTCGGCGTGCCGGTGAAGGACATGCCGAGCGAGGTGCGTCGGCGCGCCAAGGCAATCAATTTCGGCATCATCTACGGCATCTCGGCCTTCGGGCTGGCCGCGCAGCTCGGCATCGACCAAAAGGAAGCCGGCGCCTACATCAAGAAATATTTCGAACGCTTCCCCGGCATCCGCGACTACATGGACGAGACGCGCGAGTTCTGCCGCGCCAACGGCTATGTACTCACGCTGTTCGGCCGCAAGTGCCACTACCCCGACATCAAGGCTTCAAATCCGTCGATCCGTTCGTTCAACGAGCGCGCCGCGATCAATGCGCGCTTGCAAGGCAGCGCCGCCGACATCATCCGCCGCGCCATGATGCGCATGGAGGGCGAGCTCGCTAAGGCCAAGCTCAGCGCGCAGATGTTGTTACAGGTGCATGACGAATTGATCTTCGAGGTGCCGGAGAGCGAAGTGGCCAAGACCATGCCGGTGGTGAAGCGCGTCATGGAAGACGCCCCGCACCCGGCGATCTCGCTGCACGTGCCGCTGCAAGTCGACGCCCGCGCCGCCCACAATTGGGACGAGGCGCATTAGCGCTTTTTCTTGCCCTTCTTTTTCGCCGATTTGCTGCTTACGGCCTTCCCCGCCTTCGCCGGCAGCACCGCGATCGCCTCGACCTCGAACAGCGCGCCCGGCCGCGCCAGTTGCGAGATCGCCACCGTGGTCGAGGCCGGCGGCGCCGCCGTGTTGACGAACTCGTCGCGCACCTCGCGGAAAATCCCCATGTGCGACATGTCGGTGAGATAATTGTTGATCTTCACCACGTCCTTGAACGTCGCGCCGGCCGCGGTGAGCGCGAACTTGAGATTCTCGAAGGCCCTGAAAGCCTGCGCGCGAAAATCGCCGGACGCGCCGACCAGCTGGTTATTCATATCGATACCGAGTTGACCGGCGATGAAGATCAGCCGGTTCGGCCCGGTCGCCTCGACCACGTAAGTGTAGCCCGGCGGCTTGGCCATGGTTTTCGGGTTGCTGAAGCGGACATTGGCAGCCACGGTTATCCTCCCTGTTGTTCGCAAGCCTGTTACTTTTCTTCTAATAGTCCCAAGCGCTTTCCGAGCCACTTTGTGGTCGGCGCTTGGATCAAGATTGTCATCAGAATGGCGATGAAGGTGACCGATGCGATCACCTGGGCCCCCGGTGCCTTCATGCCGAGCAAAAGTCCGGCGAGCGCGGCCGGAATGACGCCGGTCTCGCGCGTCCAGCACATGAACAGCATCTCATTGAAGCTCCACTTCGCGCGCCGATCCGGCAACGCACACAGAAATACCGTCACCGGCCGTGCCACCAGCATGAAGATGACGATAACGATGACGCCGCCGAACCAGTATTGACCCATCAGGTGGAAATCGACCTGCGCGCCGAGCAAGATGAATATGAACAGCCGCATGATGAAGGCGGTCGTCATCACATATTCGTCGAGTTTTTTCGCTTCGCCCGGCGCCATTTTGAAACCGAACGAGTCTTTGTTGCCGATCACGATGCCAAACACGAAAACCGCCATGAAGCCGCTGGCTTGCAAGCCGTCGGCCGCGAAATAGGCGCCGATCACCGCTACCAGCGTCACCACCGGCGCGTACTCGCTCAGGAAGGCCCAACGCTCGTGCGCGATCAACAGCGCGGCCACATAACCAAGCACGGCACCCGCGATAATTCCGATAAAAGATTGCTTGAGCAGATCAAATAAGGACGCCGTCAAAGAGAACTCCCCGGTGCCCATCGCCACCGCCAGCACACCGAAGGTGACGATTGCGCCCATGGCGTCGTTGAACGCCGACTCGCTCATCACCGTCTGTGCCACGCGGTCGCGAATTTTGACCTGCCGAAAAATCGGCACCAGCGTCGCCGGATCGGTCGAAGCGAGCGTCGCGCCCAGCAGCAGCGCCACGATCACAGGAACGCCGAGCACGTAATAGGCGGCCAAGCCGGTGATGGCCGCGGTAATCAAGACGCCAACCGTCGCAATAACGACAATCGTGATCCAAACCTGCTTCAAGACGCTGAATCGCAGCGAGGCGCCGCCGTCGAAAAGAATGTAACTGGCGCCGAACAGAAGGATGATCTGGTTGAGCGCCGAATCGGCCTTGATGTTGATCAGCCCGGATACTTCCGGGCCGATCGCCATGCCCACAATCAAAAACAAGGCGACATCGGGAATCTTGATCTTCTGCGCAAACAAGCCAGTGAGGGTCCCAATAGCCAGAATAAGCCCGCCGGAAAGC
>Ga0265337_1001244_pt1 | contig 12862 bp, 15 predicted proteins | sample 42122metaG_FD_192441 | JGI IMG/M metagenome (GOLD analysis project Ga0265337, IMG submission 192441) | Rhizosphere microbial communities from Carex aquatilis grown in University of Washington, Seatle, WA, United States - 4-21-22 metaG | ecosystem: Host-associated > Plants > Roots > Rhizosphere >... | reverse complement strand
GGACCACGGCATGTGGAGTTTCCAGCGCTATGCCAAATGGCTCGACAGCCGGACCAACTTTTTTGTGCCGGGTAAAAGCGCGGAACCGCCCGACGGTGAGCCGGTCGAAAACGCCCCGGCTACGTCGGCGTTGCCGCCACTGGCCGCCGCGCCGAAAGCGGAAAGGAAGGCGCCTTCCTCCAATCCATCCCGCGCGCCGGGCGCGGGCGAAGTTCACCGGATTGAAATCGAGCCGGACGATACCGGCTTTGGAAAAATCCTGAAGCAGCCGTAAGGGGATGAATCTTCGCGGAAAACCTGTTTTCGTTTTTGCGCTTACAGTGATAGCGGCCGTGTTGCTCTCCGGCTGCACGACAAAATCAACGGCGCAGGCGAAAGCGCAGCAGGCTTATCTCGCCGGCCAGAACGTGGCGTTGCGACAACAGCAGGCGTCGCAGCTTTCAGGCGTCACCATTGTCGGGCCGGTGCAAAATCCGCAGGTGCCGTGGGTTGCCGGGCTGACGCTGGCGCAGGCTGTCGCCACGGCCAACTATCTCGACTCGCAAGCGCCGAAAACAATCATCATCACGCGCCAAGGCGAGAGTGCGAGCCTGAACGGGGACGTTTTGCTGAATGGCGCGGTCGTGCCGCTGGAGCCCGGTGACGTGATTGAGCTTCGGCCAGACGATTGAAAACCAGCTTGGATTGGCTGACTTTCCCCCTCGGAAATAATTTCAGAAATCTTTTGGCTTGGACAGCCTTTGTCCAACCCCTCCTGTAAAAATGTCGCGCAAATGAAAGGCTCATTATGACAAATGCGACAGACAAACAACTCGAACTCGGATTCAACGGCCTCCCGCCGCGTGCTCCTGCCGGACGCGAAGGCCGCATCGCCCGCGCCGACTGGTGGTTCAACCGGATGCGTGCCATTGTGGAAAACGCGATGGACTGGAATGCCGTTGCCGAAGCGCGCCCGGAACAAATCTGGATGCCCGGCGTGAACCGCGAAGTGAAGGTCTGAACTCCGGTGGGGCAGACTAGCGGCGAGCCGATTCACCCGTTCGCAACACGGCTCGCGAGGACGCTCGCCCCACCAACTGGGCTGACATCTTCCAAGCCCGCGCGACTGCGCGGCCTGCCGTCGCGCCGGCTATTTCCCCACAACAGGATAGCCGGCGCGCACAAATTCACGGAGCACGGACAGCTCCTGCTCGCCCGCGATGGTGTGGTCCTTGGCAAATTCGCGCCATTCCACATTCATGCCGGCGGCCTTGAGCAGCGGGATTTGGGGGCGCACCCTTGCAATCGGCACCATCGCGTCGCCGGTGCCGTGCGTCATGAGAATCCGCTGCTGGCGCGCGGCGGGCGAAAGCTCCTTCGGATATGTCTCAATCTCAAATACCCAGCCGCTGATGCCGACCACGCCGGCGAACCGGTGCGGATAACGCAGGCCGGCTTCGATGGCCATCAAGCAGCCCTGCGAAAACCCACTGATGGTAATTTGCTCCGTCGGGAAATCCTTCGTGCGCAAATCATCGAGCAAATCAAAGAGCAGTTTCCGGCTGCGCTGGATTCCGGGCGCCATGTCGTTCAAATCGAACCATGAATAGCCGCCGTAGTAATCGTCCGGCGCGTTCACTAGCAGATAATTCAGCCATGGCAAATCCATCGCCTCCGGAAGCCAGCGGTAGCCCTCAATACTGTCACCGAGGCCGTGCAGCATCACCATCAGGCGTCCCTTGCCACCCGCGCACGATTCGGTGGCGGGAATCAATTCGGAGTGCAACATAAGTCAAAACTTCTCAAATAATTGTAGCGGCGCTCTGTGAGCGCCGACAGGACGTCAGTCCGCGAAAAAACAACGGCGGTCACAGACCGCCGCTATGACTATAAAAATAGTGCGCGAGCGTCTCAATTTAATTCCCCGCGCCCGCGCTCGCCGCCTTCAATTTTGCCGCCGTGTCGTCCGCCCAATGAATCAATTCCTGACGCTGGGCGTCGGTGAGCCGCGCGTCGGGATGCATCAAGGTGTATTTGCCGGGTGGCATGTTCTTGTAACCCACCTCCTCGCTCATCCGCTCCAGTTTTTTTGCAGCGCGTTCGGAATCCTTCGGCCAGTCGGAGAGGTTCAAATGCGTGCGTCCCTCGTTCACGTCGCTGACGATGAGCCACGATGCCGGCGCGATATGACTGTCCCACGGCCATTTGGTCTCGTAGGAATGGCAATCGTAACAGGCGACGTGGAGCAGCGCGGCGATTTCCGGCGGTGGTGGATTGGTCGCGGAGATGTCGCCGCCCGGCGGCAAAGGCGGGTTCGTGTGGGCGGGCTGCACGAACTGCGCCACGACAAAGACCGCGACGAGCGCGATGAAAATCCATTTCAATTTCTTTTTCATTTCAATAATCGGACACGCCAACGATGGGAAATATTCCCGCGCGAAGCAAACTTGAATTGTGCGATGCATCCCAGAGGGATATCATGAAAATAGCCCGGCGTTTCAACGCCGGGAATCAGGCCGCATCGCATATAAGTCCCAAAGGGACGACAGACAATTCGGTGATTGCTCTGCCGTCCCTTCGGGACTTGACGTTATTCCAACCCATCCCGGCATTGAAATGCCGGACTATTTTCGCTGGTTCCTTCGGAACCAAATGTCTGCTGCAATTTTTCTGCTGGACAACAATTTTAGTCAGGCTTTCAATTCTTACGTGAAGCAGTATAGGCTGAACTTGGAAAAGGACAGGCTGAACAATCAGCCTTCTACTAATTCTCAGGCCGCGTTCGCAAGCCATGAAAAAAATCTTTAGCTCTCCGATTGTTGGCGAAATTCCACACCTTAGAAACATGCTGGAGAGCGCCGGGATTGCATGCATATTACGCAACGAAATATCTGCAGGGCTTTCGCCTGAAGTGCCAATGGCTGAAAGCACACCGGAACTTTGGATTCAAGATGATGACAGACTAGCGGAGGCGTTACAAATAAAGGCCGATTTCCAATCTTCTGCGACGGTAGTTGGAGAAGATTGGCAATGTCTGAAGTGTGGCGAGACATCCGAGCCGCAGTTTACCTCGTGTTGGAAATGTGGTGCAATCAGATCAACACAGATTCCAGTGAAATGGATACAACGCAAGATGACAGCGCCAGCACCCGATAGGAAAGAGATTGTCGAGGAAGTTGAAGGCGGGACGCCATGTGTTGCTTGTGAAAAGCGCATTGCGGTTGGTTCAAAGCTTTGCCCATTCTGCGGATGGACGCAACCATGAGGGTGTTATGAGGCGTCGCCTGATATGAGGATAGGCTGAACTCCCCTTTCACCGCGCGTTGCCGAGTTCGTTCACCAAATCTTCCACCACCCAGTTGGCGCGCTTGGCCTGCAATTCGTCCGCCGCGATCCCGTGCTGCCAGACGGCGTAGCGGATGGTTTTTTCCACGTCCGCCTGCAACGCCGGTTGCGCCAGCAGCCCGGCCATGAATCCCGCCAACAAGTCGCCGGTGCCGCCCTGCGCCAAGTGCGGGTTGCCCGATGAATTCACAAAGATGCCGCCTTCGGCGCGGCCAATCAAGGTCTGGTGGCCTTTCAGCACCACCCAGCAATTGCCGAACCGGCGAGAGAGTTCGCGCAGCGCGCGCGGACGGTCCGCCTGCACCTGCGCCACGGACATGTGGAGCATCCGCGCGGCTTCGCCCGGATGCGGCGTGATGACGCGGAGTGTATTGCGCGCCGTCGTCTGTTGTGTCAACAGCCAGTCCAACGCGCTCGCGTCCACGACCAGCGGCAACTGCAAATCGCGCCACAACCGCCGGACTGCCACCTTCATCTCCTCCGGCAAATCCGACGCGGCAAGCCCCGGCCCGGCGAGCACCGCGCTGATGCCGTCGTGGAATTTCGATGCCGGCTGCCACACGTCCACCATGACGGCCTGCAACTGCGACGCGATGGGGTGATAAACATTTTCCTGCGTGAACAGCGTGACGAGGCCGGGTTGCGCCCGCTGCGCCGCGCGCGCCGCCAGCACCGCCGCGCCGTGATATCCCACGCTGCCCGCGACAATCGCCAGATGCCCGAACGAACCCTTGTGCCCGGCAACAGCGCGGCGCGGCGGGAAATTCTCGAAATCGTCCTGTAGCGTCCAGTTCAATTCGCTCGCATGCGGACAAGGAATCAAGCCAACATCCCCGGCGACTTCGAGCCGTCCGACGAACGGCCACGCAGCTTGCGCGAGCATCCCGGTTTTGGGGGCGCCGACGGTGAGGGTGACAGAGGCTTCAATCGCCGCGCCGAGATTGTCGCCCGTGTCCCCGTTCAGGCCGGACGGCACGTCCACGGACAGAACCGGAATTTTTGATTGATTGACCGCCGCGATGAATTTTTTCCAGCCGTCATCAAGCGGTCGGTTCAAGCCGATGCCGAACAGGCCGTCAATGACGAGCGCGGGTTTTTGTTGCAACAATTGTTCGAGTCTCGGCAAATCGGCTACCGGGTCGGGGACGGCAAGCATCTCGACACGGCGACCGTCCAGAAATTCCTCCGCCGCGCGGGTGTCATCGCCATTGTGGCCCTTGCCGGCGAGAACCAGAATCAAATCGTCCGAGCGCGTGAGTTTGCGCGCGCGCCGGGCTACCTTCTTGCCGACGCGCCGGACGACCTCGGTCTCGGTCTGACCCGCGGCCCAGGTGGCGCTTTCCCATTCGCGCATTTGGGCGATGTTGATGACTGGAACCGACATGGCGGGAGCTTGGCAGAATTGTTTATCGGGCAAAAGGAGAATGTCGTGATTGATCGTCCTCGTCCTCGATTTGACAGCTTCGAGGACGAGAACGAGAAGAAGGACGAGGACGCATTGTTGTCACCGAATCGTCACACGGTTGTCACGCGATTGAATTTGTGTGACGATTGGCCGCATGTTATGCAGAGAACCGTGAAGCCTCGAATCCTTGTGGTGGATGATGAACCCGAAGCGGTTGAACTGGTGGAGTTCAACCTGAAGCAATCCGGTTACGCCGTCATCACTGCCGCCGACGGCGCCGAGGCGCTCAAGAAAGCGCGCGGCCAGACGCCGGATTTGATCGTGCTGGACGTGATGCTGCCGGAAATGGACGGGTTCGAGATTTGCAAGACGCTGCGGCTCGAACCGGCGACCGCCAAGGTTCCCATCCTCATGCTCACGGCGAAGGCGGCGGAGATTGACCGTGTGCTCGGCCTCGAACTCGGCGCGGACGATTACCTGACCAAGCCGTTCAGTCCGCGCGAACTTCTGCTGCGTATCAAAAAAATCCTATTACGCGGCCAGACCGAGGAAAAGCCGAAGGAACAAATGCGCTTCGGCGACCTGTTGATTGATTTGCCGCGCCACATTGCGAGCTGGAAGGGCAAAATGATTGAACTGACGGCGACGGAATTCAAGCTGCTCACCACGCTCGCCCAGCGCGCCGGGCGCGTGCAATCGCGCGATCACCTCCTGCGCGACGTCTGGGAATATGACAGCCTGATTGACACGCGCACCGTGGATACGCACATGCGCCGGCTGCGCGAAAAGCTCGGCGCGGCGTCAAAGCATCTGGACACCGTCCGCGGCGTCGGCTATCGCTTCGTCGAATAAATCAACCACGGATGGACACGGATATACACGGATTATTGAGACGTGAACTCACACGAATTGAATTCGTGTTAATTCGTGAAATTCGCGTCGGAGTTATTTATCCGTGTCCATCCGTGTTCATCCGTGGTTAAATCAGCGCTGTGTGGTTTGTCCTATTCATTCTCGCACTCGTCACAGCGGTTGCCGTTCATTTCTGGTGGCGGCAACAATTCCGCCGCCAGCAAAAGCAATTGCTGGCGGACATCGAGGATTTCCAGCGCCGGCAGCAGCAGACGACGGTTGATGCCAAGGCGCAGCAGCAGGTGTTGTTCAACTCCATGCTGGAAGGATTGCTGTTGCTCGACCGCAACCGGAAAATTTATCTCGCCAACCGCGCCTTCAAAAATCTTTTCGGCATCAAGGCCGAGTTGCGCGGCAAGACGGTGGTGGAGGCGCTGCGCATCACCGAGATCGCCGAACTGGTGGAACGCGCCGAAACCAAGGGTCAGGTTTTCGATTACGAGCTCAAGCTGCCGGAATTAAGCGAACGCTGGTTGCAGGTCAACGCCGCCGTCATCACCAACTCCGCCGGCGAACGCGAAGGCACCATCCTCGTCTTCCACGACCTTACACGGCTGAAGCAGCTCGAGCGCACGCGCGAGGAATTCGTCGCGAACGTCAGCCACGAATTGCGCACGCCCCTCTCGCTCATCAAGGGTTATGTGGAAACCCTGCTCGACGGCGCGCGGAACAACCCGGAAGTCGCCGACCGCTTCCTCAAAATCATCGAACGCAACACGCAACGGCTGGATTTGCTCATCCAGGATTTGCTGACGATTTCCGCGCTGGAGGCCGGGCGGATGAAGTTGAATCCACAAACGGTCACGCTGCGCCCGCTCGTCGAAAAAATCTTTACCGATTTGAAGCCGCCGGCGGACAATAAAAATGTCGCGCTCGTCAATGAATTGCCCGACCTGACCGCCATGGCGGACGCCAGCCGGCTCGAACAGGTCCTCGCCAACCTCGTGGACAACGCCATCAAATACGGCCGCGCGCAGGGACACATCAGCGTTGGCGGGAAAAAACGGGATGACGGCAAGCTGGAAATCTTTGTGCGGGATGACGGGCCGGGCATTCCCGCCGAATCACTGGACCGCGTTTTTGAACGGTTTTATCGCGTGGACAAGGCGCGCTCGCGCGAGCAAGGCGGCACCGGCCTCGGCCTTTCGATTGTGAAACACATCGTCCAGGCGCACGGCGGCGAGGTCTGGGTGAAAAGTGAGCCAGGCAAGGGTGCTGCGTTCTTCTTCACGCTGCCGCAGGAAAAATCCGCCGATTGAAAAATCAAGCCGTCGAAGAACAGGAGTTAGGCCGAAACCATTCATGAGATTCAGTGTTAAATCACGCCATGAGGACATCCTTCGCACTCGTAATCGCGACCAGCCATTGTTTCTCGATGGTGGTTGCACCACCAACTATGAGCAAGCTAACACGAAATGGGAATATCAGGAGGCAACGAATAGCGTGGAAGCAAATCAGATTGCAGATAAGGGATGGATTGTTGCGGGTTTCAACAAGTATACCGACGCCACCGGTCAGTCCCAAGCTGATTACACGATGAAGAGGCCACAGCAGTGAGTTGATTTTTCGAACTAATCCGGTGCTAGGCTGCAAATTTCGTTTGTAATTTATTTTTCATCGCTTTCCGCGCCCGGAATTTTTACACTGCGGCATGGTTCACGTTGGCATTGGCTACGATGTTTTTTTACTGCTTGATAAAATCCTCCATGGAAATTAAGGTTGAACCATGCAGACGTGGAACGCGCATTTTGACGGACGGGTTGTCGTGCTGGACGAACCGGCACGGTTGAAACCCAACGAAAAAGTCACGGTCGTCGCGCCGGACGCGAACGACGACGGCCTGGTGGATGGCTGTGCGCGTCTCTCCGAGTCCGCCTTCCAAAAAATCTGGGACAATCCACTAGATGCGGATTATGACCGGCTATAAACGCGGCTCAATTGTCCTGCTGCCGTTCCCATTTTCGGATCAATCTTCCGTAAAAATCCGCCCCGCAGTCGTGGCAAGCCCGGATTATCCGTCGGATGATTTGCTTGTGGTGGCGGTGACGTCCGTGGGCGACACGCTGCGTCCGGGCGAGTTCGCCATTCAATTCTGGCGCGAGGCGGGGCTGATTCATCCTTCATTCGCAAAACGCGCAATCGCCTCAGCGACGGGCAATCTGGTCAGGAAACAACTCGGCCAGTTGCAGGAATCCGATCTGGCAAAGCTGAATGCCGCGCTGAAGGTTTGGTTCGGACTTTGAGCCGGACTGTTTCAAGTTATTTATTTTTCTTCGCTTTCCGTGCCGGGAATTTTTACACTGCGGCATGGTTCACGTTGGCATTGGCTATGACGTTCATCAACTGGTCGCCGGGCGCAAGCTCATCCTCGGCGGCGTTGAGATTCCGCACGCGAAGGGCCTCGACGGCCATTCGGACGCCGACGCGCTCCTGCACGCGATTTGCGACGCGCTCCTCGGCGCGCTTGGCGAGCCGGACATCGGCCACTTTTTCCCGAATACCGACCCGCGCTGGAAAGGCGTGCCGAGCAAAATCTTCCTGGAGGAGGCCGCGCGTATCATCGCGCTCCGGCAGGGAAAGATCGTGAACGTGGACGCGACGGTCATCGCCCAGCAACCGAAGATTTATCCGCACATCAAGGACATGAAAATTCACATTGCAGACGCCTTGAAAATCAATTTTGAACACATCGGCATCAAGGCGACCACGAACGAACACATGGGCTTCATCGGCCGCGAGGAAGGCATCGCCGCGATGGCGGTGGCGAGCGTGGATTTGCCATTATGAGTCCACAGTCATTGCGTCGCGCGATGATTGGACTCCCGACTGAAGACTCGGAACTGTGGACTGTGGACTAATCAAATGCCCAAAGCTGAAATCAGTTGGAAGCGCGTCACCGACGAAGGCGTGAAGTTGCAGGTTTCTGCCCAGCACGTCGGCCGCGAATGGAGATTCTTCCATCGCGAAAAACGCTTTGATATCTGGCAATCCGTCCCCGAACCGCCGCTGGAGGACTGGCTGGAACTGCTCGACGCGGTGCAACGGCTCATCACCCGCCGCCGCTACCAGCCGGACGACGAGGAGCGGCTCCGGCGGAAAATCCGCGAGCGGTTTCCCGAAGCGGAAATCTAGGGGGATTGCGTTCCGGCGGGCAGCCTGTCGAATTGCACCGCGCCCTCGGTGATACCGGGCCGGCCGCTTTTATCAATCAGGATCATCTCCGCACCGGCGAGCAATACCGGGCCGTAACCGTGCGCGGCGAAGGCGCTCGAGGGCCGGGAATAATAAAACGCGGGATCAAAGGCCATGCCTGTTCCCACGCAAGTGCCTTCGACCTGACCCTGCGCGTTGACCTTGGTGGTGACGGCGTTCCACCCGAGCTGCGCCACCGGGCCGTAGGCGAGCGGGTCAATCCAGCCCTGGTTGATGCCGTGCGCGATGCAATAGGTGTATATAGCGGTCGCGGAAGTTTCGAGGTAGGAATCATTGCGGTCCAGGAGCTGGTGCCACATGCCGTTCGAGGCTTGCAGCGCCACCAGACCGCGAACGTGGGCGCGAAAAAGTTCCAGCACGGCGGGGCGACCGGGATGATCTTGCGGCAGCACGTCGAGCAGTTCCGTCATGGCGAGGAGCGCCCAGCCGTTGGCGCGCGCCCAGCGGAATTCAGGATGCACCTCCATGCCCGCAATCCAGCCGTGCATGTAAAGGCCGCGATCCTTGTTGAACATGCGCGCGGAGAATTGCGTGACCTGTTTCACGGCGTCGTCGTAATACTTGTTGTCGCCGGTGAGCTTGCCCATCTGCGCGAGCGCGGGCACGCTCATGTAAAGGTCGTCCAGCCACAGGGAGTCCATCATGGGCCGTTTGCGGGCGAGCGTGCCGTCGGCGAGGCGATACTGTTTCGTGCTGATGTAATTGATGTAATTGTCAATGAGCGGTTGCGCCTGGATGAGTCCGGCGCGCTGCGCCTTGATAAACGCGGCGCACATGGAACCGGAATCATCGAGCGCGGCGGGATGCAGCACCGAGCGGAAAGGATTGGCATTGCCCGTCAGGCCGCCTTCATCCAGCGCGCGAAAATACGGCGTCCGATCCGCGACGAATTGAAGCCGTTTGGCGACGTAATCTTTGAAGCGCGGGTCGCCGGTGGCTTCCGACGCTCGCAACATGCCGGAGTAAGTGACACCCCATTCGTAGGCGATAATCGGGAACGCGCCGCGCTCGACGATGGCTTTGGGATCCGGCGTGGAAAAATCCGTGATCTCCGCGCGGGTCTGGCTGTCAATCAGCCGCGCCGGGGTGTTGGCCTCGAGATAGGCGTGGACGCGATTGAGCACTTCGGTCACGGACTCGACGGTCGTCAGCCCGTAGGGAACGGGATAATTCGGGGGCGTGCGACGGGCCGCATCCGCCAATTGCGCAATGGAGGGCTGGTCGGTTGACGTTTGCGCGCGAAGCGGCGGGATACAAATGGCCGTGAGCGCGACAATGGCGGAAAGGGAGCGAAAGATTGGTTTCATGGTGGGGAGAGTTTGGAAAATTAGGGCGGTTAGGACAAATGTTTTCAGAACGATTGTTTGTCAGTTGGTGTGGGAGCGGCGAAAATCTCATCGGTAAGTTCGATGAAAGACCGGATCTGTGATTGCACCTCCACTACCGCTGCCTGCTGAAGATATCCAAAGCAAACGCCCGGGAACTTCCCGGTCAAGACGGAGGTGCCGGATGGAAAAACCGATTCCCCCGCTACGGCGCTTTAAAATAAGGTCTTCCCCCCTGGCTTCCCAAACTCCGCGCTCATGTCTGGAGTCGGGAGACACTTCATAAGATGCCTCGTATGTCCCATCTTGCCAGATGGCCAGATGAATCGGAACATCATTGCAAACATAAGCTCCGGCCAATGAATTAGTGGAAATGGCGCTGTCCACGGGAACGGTCACCGAGGCGTCACAAGCACAATTCAACCCAACCAGAGACAAAATGACAGCGAGTCGGAGCAAGGTTTTCATGGCTTGAGTTGGCTAATTACCCCCCGCACCCCGACTTGTCCAGCGCGAATTTCCGCTGACAATTTCCCCGGACGACTTTACATTTCGCGCATGGCCAAGCCGCCTTTGATTCTCGTTTCGCCCAGCATCGAAAAGCGTGGAGTCGAGTTCCACGATTTGTCCGCGAGCCTTTCGGTCAAATACGACTTCGCCGTCACCCAGGCCGGCGGCATCCCTGTCACTGCGCCGACGACGACCGACCGCGCCCTGCTCGCGGAAGTTGTCCGCCGCGTGGACGGCGTCCTGCTCACCGGCGGCGACGACATCAATCCCAATCTTTACACCAAAAACCTGCCGCATGCCGTCCGCAAAACCGTGGAGACGACCCCCGACGGCGGCGGGCGCGATTTGCGCGAGCTGGTCTTGATTGAGGAGGTTTTCCGCCAGCGCAAACCGCTGCTGGCCATCTGCCGCGGTCATCAATTGCTGAACATCGCGCTTGGCGGTAAGTTGATTGCGGACATCCGCCACCAGGTGCCCGGCGCCCTGAACCACCAGCGAATGGACAAGGCGGGTGAAATTGTCCACGAAGCACCATTGACACCGGGTTCGTTGCTGGCCAAAATCACGGGGAAGCGGATTCTTGGCGTGAACAGTTCGCATCATCAGGCCGTTTTGGAACCAGCGGGGCCGTTGACGGCGGTGGCGCGGACGCGGGATGGAATCGTGGAAGCGATGGAGTGGAAGCCCGAAGTGGCGCGGCGGATGCCGTTTTTATTGAGCGTGCAATTCCATCCCGAACGACTCGTGGAGCGTCACGCGGAACATCGCGCGATTTTTTCGCGGTTTGTCAAGGTCTGCTCACAGAAGCGCAATATATGAAAGCCAAAGTTCTGATCGTGGACGATGACGGGCAACTCCGGACATTGCTCTCCGAAATCCTGCGGGCGGACTACGAAATCGCCGAGGCCGACAGCGGCGCCGCGCTGCAAAAGTCCTTTACCGGGCTGCAGCCGGATGTGATTGTGCTCGACTACATATTGAAGGATGACAACGGGCTGAATTTACTGCCTCAAATCAAACGGCGCTGGCCCGACACAGAGGTCATCATGCTCACGGGCAAGGGAACGATGGAGGTCGCGGCGAAGGCCGGCAAGCTCGGCGCCTACAATTTCCTTTCCAAGCCCTTTGAAACCGAAAAGCTGCTCGCCGACGTGAGATGCGCGCTGGAGCGCAAACAGCAAAGCGAGGAGAACAACACCCTCCGCCGCGCGCTGGAGACCATGAGCGGCTCGGCCTCGCCGATTTTCCGCAGCGCCGCCATGCAGGAAGTCGTGCGCACCGTCGAGCGTGTCGCGCCGAGCGATGTGGGCATTTTAATCACCGGCGAAAGCGGCACCGGCAAGGAGGTCATCGCCGACCTCATCCATGCGTTGAGTCCGCGCAGCAAGGGCAGGATCATCAAGATCAACTGCGCCGCCCTGCCCCGCGAACTGATCGAAAGCGAATTGTTCGGCTCCGTCAAGGGCGCCTTCACCGGCGCGCATTCCGACCGCGAAGGGCTGTTCCGGCAGGCCGAAAACGGCACGCTGCTGCTCGACGAAATTTCCGAGATGCCGATAGACACCCAGAGCAAGCTGCTCCGCGTGTTGCAGGACCAGGAAGTCCGGCCTGTCGGCGGCAAGACCACTTACAAGACGAACTGCCGCATCCTCGCCGCGACGAACCGCCGGCCGGAGGAGGCCATCAAGGACGGCAAATTGCGCGAGGATTTGTTCTACCGCATCAGCACCATCTCCGTCCACCTGCCGCCGTTGCGCGAACGCCGCGACGACATCCTGCCGCTGGCCAACGCCTTTTTGAAACGGTTCGCCGCCCAAGCCAACCGCCAGCTCAACGGGTTCAAGGCCGATGCCATTGAACGGCTCACCGCCTTCGACTGGCCCGGCAACATCCGGCAATTGCAGAACGAAATCCAGCGCGCCGTGCTTTTGTGCGAAGGCGGCGAGGTTTCCTCCACCGACCTTTCCATCGCCAACGCCCAAATCGGCGCCATGCAGCAAGCCCAGGAACTGGACACAAACTTCACGCTGCTGGAGGGAGTCGAACGCAACGTCATCATCCAGACCCTCAAGGAAACCGACGGCAACAAGGTCGAGGCCGCCAAACGCCTCGGCATCGGCCGCCCGACGCTTTACAACAAGATCAAGGCCTACGGGATTGAGGTCTGACAGAA
>Ga0265337_1001243_pt1 | contig 12878 bp, 17 predicted proteins | sample 42122metaG_FD_192441 | JGI IMG/M metagenome (GOLD analysis project Ga0265337, IMG submission 192441) | Rhizosphere microbial communities from Carex aquatilis grown in University of Washington, Seatle, WA, United States - 4-21-22 metaG | ecosystem: Host-associated > Plants > Roots > Rhizosphere >... | reverse complement strand
GGCGGATATGGCGAGGTGTTCAAGCGCAACGTGCTCGCCTCGGGCGTCATCCCGCAGATCAGCGTCATCATGGGACCTTGCGCGGGCGGCGACGTCTATTCGCCGGCCATGACCGATTTCATCTTCATGGTGCGCGACACCTCTTACATGTTCGTCACCGGGCCGGACGTGGTGAAGACCGTGACCAACGAGGTGGTTACCGCCGAGGAGCTGGGCGGCGCCAGCGTGCACACCACCAAATCGGGCGTTGCCGACGGCGCCTTCGAGAACGACGTCGAATGTTTGTTGCAGATGCGCCGGCTGATCGACTTCCTGCCCGCCAACAACGAAAGCGGCGTGCCGGAATGGCCGACGCAGGATCCCGCCGACCGCATGGATGAATCGCTCGACACGCTGATCCCGGACAATCCGAACAAGCCCTACGACATCAAGGAGCTGATCCTCAAAGTCGCCGACGAGGGCGACTTCTTCGAGATCGCTTCTGCGTATGCGAAGAACATCGTCACCGGCTTCGGCCGCATCGCCGGGCGCACCACCGGCTTCGTCGCCAACCAGCCGATGGTGCTGGCCGGCGTGCTCGACAGCGACGCCTCGCGCAAGGCGGCGCGTTTCGTGCGCTTCTGCGACGCCTTCGCTATTCCGATCGTCACCTTCGTGGACGTGCCCGGCTTCCTGCCCGGCACCGCGCAGGAATACAACGGGCTGATCAAGCACGGCGCCAAGCTGCTGTTCGCCTATTCCCAGTGCACGGTGCCGCTGGTGACGGTGATCACGCGCAAGGCCTTCGGCGGCGCCTATGACGTGATGGCGTCAAAGCACGTCGGCGGCGATTTGAACTACGCCTGGCCGACCGCGCAAATCGCGGTGATGGGCGCCAAGGGCGCGGTCGAGATCATCTTTCGCGCCGACATCGGCGACAAGGACAAGATCGCCGCGCGCACCAAGGAATACGAGGACCGCTTTCTGTCGCCCTTCGTCGCCGCCGAGCGCGGCTATATCGACGACGTGATCATGCCGCACTCGACGCGCCGGCGCTTGGCGCGCGCGCTGGCCATGCTGAAGAACAAGCACGTCGAGATGCCGGCCAGGAAGCATGATAATTTGCCGGTGTAGTCGGTTCTCGGCAGTTAGAACTTGTCAGTTTGATTATTTCTCTCTATGGTTGCAATCGGTAAGGGCCTGCATTTAATGAACGGCTGAGCGATGAGCCACTACGAACCGGTGCTGTTTCGGAATTGTCATCAGCGCGTCTTTGATCTGCGCGTCGATGACATGGGTGTCTCAAGCCCGCGCCGCGGAGCCGGAAATTCGCAAGCCGGACAAAGCCGAGCCGGACAAGGTTCGCAGGCGCGACACAGTTCGTAAGCCCGATACAACCTTTGAGCCTGACGCGGTCACCAAGGGTGACGTCGAAATCAGTCCCTGTAAGTACGCGAAACCGCCGCCGTATTGCAATGGCAACAAGTAATCCTCGCCATCGTGACGATCCTTTGGGACGGATACTTTCTTATCTCGTCGCGATCACAACTATTATCGGCATTCCGGCGGGACTGTACGGCTATTATGCGGGCGAACGCACAAAGCGGGTGGAGAGGACGGTTGAATTTTATAAGGATTTTCGCGCGGAGGCGTTTCAAAAAAAGTGGGGCTTATTAACAGATCGATGGAATAAGAAAGCGAGCGAAGTAAATAAATTGTTGGATGAGAGTAATTATGTCGACCTTCGATTGTTGGTTACCAGCCTAGTGGAAGACGAAAGCGGCAGAGGGGCTTTAACCCAAGTTATTCTATTCTTTGATGGGCTTTCTGCGTGCGTCGAAAACTCATTGTGCGACGGTAACGCTGCTGTTGCCTTGTTCAAAGACCCAGCGAGTGAATTCTTCTCAATTTTCGGGTCGCATCTCATCTATGTCAGAGGCCTTTATGGTAACCATGACTATGCAATAGGCATATCCAAAGTGCGCGCGTTGGAGAAAAGGGCGTCAATTTTCTAGGTGCTGCGATAGTGAGCGGCCGTCGAGCTCAGATGCGCCTAACCAAGCTTGTCGCCGCCGAGCGCGGCACGATCGACGACGTGATCATGCCGCACTCGACCCGCCGGCGCCTGGCGCGCGCGCTGGCGATGCTGAAGAACAAGCATGTCGAGATGCCGGCCCGGAAGCACGACAATTTGCCGGTGTGAGAGACCAGCGACTAGCAAGATGTACAAGCAGCTCAAGGACAAGTCGACCGGAGGGAAGTGCGATAGCCTCTAATGCGGGGCCGAAGTCTCAAAATTGTGGGGGAAGTTATGCAATTAGAAGAGCGCGAAGGTGGCTCACGAACTGTGGTGTTGCCGTGCGAGCCTGATCAATTCAGAGATTTTATCGCAGGATTACTCGGGCGGCCACAAACAATAACGCGCCGTCTCGCGGGACCGTTTGAACTCAATCATGCGAATGCGGAGAATCTTTTTCATCTTCTTGAACAAAGGCTCAATTCGCAAAACGGAGCGCAGCTGATACAGTTTACCGCTCGCATCACGTTTGATGATAACTCGTCGGTCTTGTTGAATACATTCGAAGAGTTTCAGGCATATCGAGAAATAAAGCCGCTAATTTCGACTGGAGCGCATTTCAGTTGGATATATCTAATTAAATTTCAAGATAAGAAATTTCCAGAGAAACAGCAGATCGACATAAGTTTTACGACTTCAAGCGCACTTCAAATTGTTGAAAGGGGCACTTTCGAAATTGCAAGGCGGTTAGGACAATCCATCAGAATTCAGATTAATCACACTAATCGGACATGGGGTACGGATATTGAGTCGCTTCTCGTCGGCCAGTTGAAGACGTTAATTAAATCGGAAACCGGTTTAAGGGCGCTCGTTGCACGATGGGCCGGCCGAATTGGATTTGGCGTTGCGGCCTTGACGTTCGCCTCCACTCTAGCGATGGCGTTTCAGGTGACAGATGGTTTCATAAACCGTTATTTGGCGGCGGCTAAACAATTTGCTGATAGGGATGTTGCTACATTCGAAATAATTGCAAAAAAGGTCGACTTTCTAACTCAGGTAATTGCTTCGGGAATGTGGACTCGGTACGCGTTTTTTATAATTAGCGCCTTTATTATTGCACTTATCGTCTCGATTGCTTTGGGAATTATGGTTGGAACAAACGCCGGTGCTGATCGGCCAAGTTTCGTTCTTCTTTCTGAGCGCGCAGTAGACGCACGAACTATCGCTCTAAAGAGCTATAGAAACAGTTGGTTGATATTTCTGATTACTTTGATGGGGTCGCTGGCGATTTCCATCGCAGAAAATTATTTGTTCTACAAACTCAGCCAATTGTGGACCTTATAGTGCGAGTATGGGTCGGAGTGCGCGCCGCGCCAAGTTCAGAGTAACGCCATGCACACCACACTTTTCCTCGTCCGCGCCGTCGTCGCCGAGCCGTTGCGCGATAAATTCGACCATTGGACTTCGACCGGCCACCTGCCGTGGGCTTGTCGGATTTTCAAATGCGAGAAGGCTCGCCTTCGCTAAGGCTTCGGCGTGGAGAGCCTGGCGCATCTGAGGCCACCCACGCGGCTTAGCCCTAGAACCAGCCCTTGCCCGTTGCAGCCGGCTTGCTAGCATCGTCCGCGACTGGGGAGGGCGCGATGAAGGATCTGATCGACAAGGTCCTGAAATTCCTGCCGCGATATTTTCTGCTGTTCGGGGCGATCTTCTCCGCGCCCAAGGCCTATTTCAAAAAGCACAAGGTCACCTCCGACGCCGCCTTCGGCGCGGCGCTGAAGTTTGTCGGCACGTCGCTGGTGGTGGTGCAGTTTCTGCAAATTCAGTTGATTGCCGGCGGCGATCTGTGGACTTACGTGGCCGCGCAGGGAGCCTTTTGGGCGATCTATGTCATTATCGGCGGCGGCGCCAATGTGCTGATCTGGCGGCTGGTGGGCGGCAAAGCTCCGCCGCGCGCGATCTTCGTCATCTATGCTTATCTTCTTTCGATTAGCCTTGTCATCGTGGCTTTTTTTCAGATCCTGTTCCTCGCTGTCGTCCAGGCTTTCGAGCCGCACGACAAATACCTTGAAATCATCGCGGGCCTGCGCGTGCAGACGTTAGTGTGGGATTGGCAATATTGGGAAAAGGCGAAAATCGCGACGCAATTCGCGGGCGCGATCTTCGCGGGCGGCATCGCGCTCGTCTTCGTTTGGCTCATCATCGCCTGGGGCGCGTACCGCCATGTCAACAAAGCGGACCGGCGCACTTCGGCGTTCGCGCTGACGCTCGCCATTGTCCTGACGCCGCCGATTTTGGTCGTGCTCGGACAGATCGGCAAAGTGCTTTCTGGCAAACCGGGATAGCGCCATGCCCGCCACCTTCAAGGAACTGGTCGCCGATTTCAGCCGCACCTGGCCGGAAGGCGTCACCCGCGCGCGCGCTATTCTGAGCCTGGTCGAGGAACGGGCCGTCCCGTAAGGGCGCGCCTGCATCGACGCAGCTCCACGTCATTATTTGGTCATATATCCTGGGTTACAGCCTGCCACCATTCAAGCAGGGATTGTACACCGCTTTCGTCCGCAGTAGCCTTATTCCCGGCGGCCAGGGTGTGGCCGGAAGGGGGTATGTCATGCGAGCAGACCGCAAATGGGTTAAACGAAATCTCGGCTTCGACCCGATTGCCGAGCCGCCGCCGGCCAAGACCTTTGCTTTTATTAAAGAACCGGAGAAGGCCGAGCCGGAAGATTTCCAGCGCGAAATCATCGACTTCGACTCCGAAGGCCCCGCCGGCCTGCAGTTCATGGCCTTCAGCACGGCGACCGGCCTGTCGCGCTACAAAGACGTGCCGTGGCCCAAGGGCCTGGAGCCGAAGCCTGCGACCTCGCTCTCGCAAAGTCCCGACAGTCCGCTGCCGCGGGCCGATGTGCTGGTGGTGACCTGGACCGTCGATGAAGGTCATGCGTTGAGCCGCGTGCTCACGCCCGGCAAGGATAGCCATAACGATTATCTCTCCTACACGCACAACTTCGCGACCATCTCCAAGAAAATGCGCAACTTCTGTCCGGCGATCGAGGCCAAGCGGCTGGGTGCCTATTGGACCATGACCATCGGCTCAAAGTCGGTCGTCGTGTTCAAGTCGGACTCGCACATGTCGCAGGACGGCCCGCAATTGCCGAACATCGACGTGTGGACGCAAATCATAAAGGAAGTGCAGCCCAAGCTGGTGATCACGACCGGGACCGCGGGCGGCATCGGCAAGGAATTCGAAGTCGGCGACGTGATCGTGAGCTCGATCATCCGCTTCGATTGTATCCAGAAGTTCAAGGCGGAACCGTTCGCGCTCGCGCACTACACCAGCGCGGCGGCGAGCACGAAGCACTTCGCCACGGCGCGTTCGCTGTTTAAGGTCAACGCGCCGCAGCTTCCTCCGGACAACACGCGGCAGCCGAAAATCGTCCGCGTGCCGCCGACGCCCGAAACGACCAACCTGAAATCGTCGGTCGTCACCACCGACTTCTTCGGCTTCGACACGTCGGACAACCATTACAAGCTGCAGGGTCTGGGCGACGTCTCCGAAATGGGCGACGCGGTGCTCGGCTTGGTGATCGCCAAGATGGGCGCGGGGGCGCCGCGCTGGCTGGCGATCCGCAACGTGTCGGACCCACAGATCAAAGCCGAAGGTACGCTTAGACAGCAAGCGGCCATCGCGGCCCAGATCTACAAGGGCTTCGGCCGCTGGAGTTCGGTCTGTAGCGCCATCACCTGCTGGGCCATCATTGCCGCGGAGTAGGATTGCTCGGCGCTTCAGCTGGTGAAATAGGTCGCACCGTCCGGAAAGGCGCGGAACGCACCAAGCCCGCGCATGACAAAGGTTAGGCGATTGGCCACTATTAGACGCACTTCCTCAAGCGTATAATTCTCTTCTCACGCAGGGGGAAACGCCAATGTTCAAAAAATCGCTCATCGTCGCCACGCTCGCCGCGCTCGCGCTCGGCGGCATTGCCATCGCGCAGGAAGTGAAAGCGCCGGTGTCGCCGTCGCCGGTCAAGCGCACGATCATCGGCAAGGTCGAGGTGCCGGGCGCCGATTACGAGGTGATCACCGCCATCGTGGAAATCGCGCCGGGCTTCAAGGCCGGCCGCCATTTCCATCCCGGCATCGTCGATTTCCAGGTGCTCGACGGCGAGTTCTGGCTCGCCCGCGACGGGCAGCCGGAGAAAACCTACAAGACGGGCGAGTCCTACGAGATTCCGATGAAGGCGATCCACAACGAGGGCTCGACCGGCACGGTGCCGGCAAAACTGGTGGTGACTTACGTCGTGGAGAAGGGCCAGCCGCTGGTGCAGCCGGTGAAGTAACGCGCAGCGGCCGGCGTTTGAACCTGCCGGCACTTCCGCGCGACCCACAAAAGCGGCAATCTCGCCGCTTGGGGGTGATGCAATGAAAACGCGCCTTTTACTCGCGGCTCTGGCCGCCACGGGTGTCGCATGGCTGGCGCCGCCCGCGCAGGCCGGTTGCGTCATCGCGCCGGACGGCAAATCGATCAACGTCGTCACCGACAATCCGTCCAGCGACGAGAAGAATTGCGCGGTGAGTTGCAAGGTCGACACCAAGATCGGCGTCGTGCAGGTGAGTTGCGGCGGCAACACGCCGCCGCTCGCCAAGGCCCATTCGCTGTGCGACTACGACAAGCCGGAGCCCTGGTACAAGAAAGTCATCTCGTCGGAAGACAGCTGCAAGGGCGGGGCCGCGGCGGCCGCGCCGGCCGTTCCTGCGCCCGTCGCCGCCGTCAAACCCGGCACCTTCATCTGCCGGATTTCCGCCGACGGTCATTCGTTCGATGCGATGATCGCCAATCCCTACAAGGTGGAAGCCAGTTGCCTGGTGAATTGCCAGGTCTCCACCACCGTGGCCGGCACCACCGTGCAGTCCACCTGCGGGAAGAACGTCGCGCCCGGCGTCGGCGAAGTCGTGCTCTGCACGCACACCATCGACAAGGGAAAATTCGTGAAAGTGGTCGGCGGCAGCGGCGACTGCACGGATCCGACGCCGAAGCAGCCCTCAGACGCCGAAAAGGCCGCCGAAAAGGCCGCCGAAGACGCCGAGGTGGAAAAGCTCATGAACCAGCCGATGCCGAAACCCTCGGCCGCCAGCAAGGCCGACGAAGAAGAATTGAAAAAACTCATGGACGATCCGGCCAAACTGCAGGACTACATCCGCAAGCAACTGGAAAAGCCCTAGCGCATGATCCCGAAAAGTGGGAACCGGTTTTCGGATAAGATCATGCGCACGAAATAAACCTACCGCCAGCCGCCGCCGCCGTTCACATAGACCGTGTCCGCGGTCATGAACGCGCAGGCGTCCGAGCACATGAACAGCACCAGCTCGCCGATCTCCTCCGGCTTGCCGAAGCGTTGCATCGGCACGTCGTTGAGCATTTGCTTCGCCATCTCCGGCGTGGTCGCCGCCGCGGCCTGAAACGCGGTGTCGATCGGCCCCGGCGAGATCGACAGCGCGCGGATGCCTTGCGTTGCGAATTCGCGCGCCACGCCCATGGTCATGGTCACCACCGCGCCCTTGGCTGCGGCGTAGTGCACGCCAGTGCCGGGTCCGCCGCGCCTATGCGTCATGCTGCCCATATTGACGATCACGCCGAATTTGTTGGCCAGCATGTGCGGCAGCAGCGCCTGCATGGCGTAGAGCGTGCCTTTCACGTTGAGGTCGAAAGTGCGGTCGAAAAGATCGTCGTCGATCTCGAGGAATTTGGAACGGCGCAGCGCGGCGCCCGCCGAATTGAACAGAAACTGCACGCTGCCGAAATCGCCGAGCGCGAGTTGCACCATGTCGTCGACCGCCGCGCGCCTGGTCACGTCGATGGTGAGCGCCAGCGCCTGGCCGCCCAAATTCCCGAACTTGGCGTTGACCTGCTCGACGGTCTGCGTGACGCCGGCCTCGTTGATGTCGGCGCACACCACGTTGGCGCCTTCGCGCGCAAATATAAGGGCGGTGGCCCGCCCGATGCCGCTGCCGGCCCCGGTGATGACGATGGTTTTTCCTGAGAAATAGTCCGGCGTCTTCGGCATGGTGTCCTCGCTCAATGGCCGTCAGTGCGGCCGCGGGCGAAGACTAGCGCATTTATTAACCGCCGTACGACATCCCTCCCATGCGGATCGCCGCTTGGGTTCCGAGCAGGATGGCGCGCGACAGCAGCGCGATATCGGCCGGCATGTCCTTGCGCCAGACGTCGAGCAGCAGCGCGATGCGCACCTGGTCGCTGCGGTTCCACACTTCGTGCGGATAGGTGTCGTCCCACAGCAGGCTTTCGCCGTCGCCGAGCCGGTAGGGCACGCCGTCGATGTTCATCACGCAGGCGGGAACGCCGTTGCCGTCGCGCGGCATCGACAGCATCAGATGAAAGCGCAGGATTCCGCGGAACGGGCCGCGGTGCTCCGGGACGTGCTTGCCGGGCGCCAGAAACGACAAGATCGCTGACACCACTTCTGGCGCCTCGTGCAAGAGCGCGGCGACCGTCGGGCAGCGTCGCAGGTTCTCCTGCACCGTCACGCCATAGGCCTTCATGATGAACACGCGCCAGTCGCGCCCGTCATTGGCCGAAATATTCGCCTGCGCCGGCATGATGTCGTGGAAGCGCGGCACTTGGTTGAGCATGCCTGCGACGGCCAGCGCTTCGTGGCGGATGTCGGTCCAGCGCTCGGTGAAGCGTTTGGCGTTGGGGAAATAATGCGCGGAGTCGAGCGTGGCCGGCGTCGCGATGCGGCTATCGTAAATGGCGCGCACAACGCCGGTGGCGCGATCGTAGAGTGGCACGGACTTCTCTCCCCGGACGGGCGCCCTTGTTGTGAATATAGTCCCGCGTGGGGTAGTCTTGCAAACGCGACGAGAAAGGCCGGGTGCCCCATGTGCATACGAAAATTAATGTTGGCGCTGTTGCTGGCGCCGCTGCTGAGCGCGCCGCTGCACGCCGATGAAGGCCTGGTGACGTTCAAATCCATGAGCGTGGATCTCGCGCTGGCGCTCGCGCGCGCCGCGCTCGCCGATTGCCAGAAGCAGGGCTACCAGGTGACGGTCGCGGTGGTCGACCGCTTCGGCGTCACGCAAGTGCTGCTGCGCGACCGCTTCGCGGGCGCCCACACCGTGCCGACGGCGACCGGCAAGGCCTGGACCGCGGTCAGCTTCCGCACCAATACCGGCGAACTGGTCGCCGCCAGCGGGCCGGGCTCGCCGCAGGCCGGCATCCGTTCGCTGCCGGGCGCCACCATCATCGCCGGCGGCGTGATGGTGGAGGCGGGCGGCTCGCTGGTCGGCGGCATCGGCGTCTCCGGCGCGCCGGGCGGCGACAACGACGAAGCCTGCGCCAAGGCCGGCATCGCCGCCGTACACGACAAGTTGGATTTCTAAGAGGTTGATCATGAACCCCATCGAATACGCCGACGCTTCTGTTGCCGTGCGCGCGGTCTATGACGACATCAAGAAAACCAGAAACGTGCCGGACGTGAACAATTTCTGGAAATATTTGGCGCGCGACCCGGCCACGCTCAAGCGCACCTGGGAAAGCATCAAAGAGATCATGGCGCCGGGCGCGCTCGACCCGCTCACCAAGGAGATGATCTATCTGGCGGTCAGCGTCACCAATGGCTGCCCCTATTGCATCGCCAGCCACACGGCGGCCGCCCGCAAGGCCGGCATGACCGAGGCCATGTTCGGCGAGGTGATGGCGGTCACCGGCATGGCCAACGAAACCAATCGGCTGGCCAACGGCTACCGGGTTCCCGTCGATCCGGCGTTCCAGACTTGACGCGATTGCCCAGACCGGGCAGGCCGTGACAAGATAAGAAAAAACGCGCGGGGGCGCGGGGGAAAAGCCATGATCGATCGGTCACTGATTATCAAACTGCTGTGCGTCGCGCTGGTCGCGGCGGTCATGCTGCCGGTCGGGCACATGATGTTTCCTTACGTCAGCCACGTCTTGAGCGGCATGCAGTTCCAGGCGATCGAGGCGGTGATCAGCGCCACGGTCGGCTTCGGCCTCTCCGTCATCGTCGGGTAGCGGGAGCATGATCCCGAAAAGTGGGAACCGGTTTTCGGACAAGATCATGCGCAAAAAATGATAAGGCGGATTCAGTTTCTGCAACGGTTCTCATGCGCCTGAGCAAACTGGCGATCGCAGCCGCGCCGATGCTGTTCGTGCTGTTGTGGAGCACCGGCTTCATCGGCGCGCGTTTCGGGCTGCCCTATATCGAGCCGATGACGTTCCTGGCGGTGCGCATGGCGTTCGTCGTGCTGATCATGGCGACAATCGCGCTGATCGGGGGTGCGCGCTGGCCGGATACGCCGGAAATAGGCCACAGCCTGATGGCCGGCGCCCTGGTGCACGGGCTCTATCTCGGCGGCGTGTTCATTGCCATCAGTCAGGGCGTGCCGGCCGGCATTTCGGCGCTGATCCCGGGCCTGCAGCCGATTCTCACCTCCACCATCGCCAACCGCTTCATGGGCGAGACGGTGACGCGCCTGCAATGGCTCGGCCTGGTGCTCGGCCTGATCGGCGTCGCGTTGGTGCTGCACGACCGCGCCATCGTGGCTGCCGGCTCAACCGTCGGCTGGGTCGCCAGCTTCGGCTCGCTCTTCGGCATCACGCTCGGCACGCTCTACCAGAAGCGTTTTTGCGGTGCCATCGACTGGCGCGCCGGCAACACGGTGCAATATGCCGGCGCACTGGCGCTGTTCGGTCTGGCCGCCTTCGCCTTCGAGACGCGCACGATCCACTGGAGCTTTGATCTGGTCTTCGCCATGGCTTGGCTGGTGCTCGTGCTGTCGATCGCGGCGGTCGGGCTGATGTATTGGCTTATCCGCCGTTCGGCGGCGACTGGCTTCGCCAGCCTGTTCTATCTGGTGCCGGTGGTGACCGCCTTGCTCGCCTTCGCATTGTTCGGCGAGAAGCTGGACGCGCTGTCGGTCGCCGGCATGGTGGTCTGCGCCGCCGGCGTCGTGCTGGTCAACCGCGGCGTCGGCGGCGTGAAGCCGGTGGCATAGAACTAGGCCGCGCATAGCTCTCCGCGCGGAGTTCGCGTGAGCTTATTTTTCAAGCGCCTCGTTGAGCGCCGAAACGATCGTCCGAAATCGCTCGACCGTATAATGATGCACAACCGCGCTATTCCGCGCATTGTTGAACCTCCCATAGCACTTGCTCGCCTGTTCAAATCTAGGAACGGCACCGCATGCCTATTGACGAGAATCAATGACAGGGCCGGCAGCCTTGCTATTCGAAACCATTGGTCCTGTTTCGCGTGGAGGATGACGATGGTCTCGCGACGGCAAATGATGATGGTTATGGCGGCAGTAGCGGCGGCAACATCTGTGCGTACGCCAGCCTACGCGCAGCAGGTCGTGCATATCGCAAGAGATGCGCCCGAGAGAATGGCGATTCTCGACGTGGCCCGCGTTCCGGTCGAACGCCGGCTCGGCATCAAGGTCGTTTTTGTGGTCGAGCGGATGACGGTCTTCGGCGATTGGGCCTATGCCGCAATGCATCCGCGCGATGCCGCGGGAAATCGCATCGATTACCGGCGGACGCTTTTTGCCAAAGAATTCGATCCCGAACAGGACAGCGATTTTGTCGGCGTCCTGTTGCAGCGGAACGGCGCGTCCTGGTCGCTGGTCGAAGAGGCCTTCCTGCCGACCGACGTGTTCTGGGAGGAATGGGAGACGAAATACAAACTGCCGCGAGCGATGTTTTTAACCGAATAGCGGGCCGAAGCGATCGCGCGCATATCTCCCACGCGCGGCCGGCGTGGTTTTGCTCAACAGCGGTGCCGGTGGCGGTTTCTGATAGTCACCTGTCTTAAAGTTCCGATGGAACTTTTGACGGAAAAAATTGCAGCGCCGGATATTTCGAGCTGGCGCGGAAATGACGAATCAGAACTAATAGGCCTTACCAAAAAAATCAGCCGGCGTCCGATAGGTCAACCACGTTTTGGAGGGCACTCATGTCCATTGAGAAGGCGACGCTTGCGCGGCCCGCACGGGTCATCGTTGTGGGCAATGAAAAGGGCGGATCGGGCAAATCCACCGTCGCCATGCATATTGCGATGGCGCTGATCAAGTCAGGCCAAAGCGTTGCCACCATCGATCTCGATTCCAGGCAGCGAAGCTTCACCCATTATATCGAGAACAGGCGCGCCTGGGCCCGGCATGTCGGCCGTGATCTCGAAATTCCCAACCATACTTGTTTCGATCCGCAGGTCGATTATCCGACTGAGGAGGACGAGACGGCAGGATGCCAGGCTCTCAGCGAGGCCGTCGATGCATTGGCGCAAAGCCACAGCTTTATCGTGATCGACACGCCCGGTCATGATAGCGATCTGATGCGGCGGGCTCATGCAATGGCCGACACCTTGATTACGCCGCTGAACGACAGTTTTGTCGATCTCGACGTGCTGGGCACCGTCGATCCCGAGACCCTCGGCGTCACCGGCACCAGCCACTACGCCCAGATGGTGGAAGATGCGCGTTCGCAGCGCCAGCTTCTCGACGGTATGACCCCGGATTGGATCGTCTTGCGCAACCGCCTTTCGACGCTTGGTTCACGCAACAAGCGCCTGGTGGGCGAGGGGCTGCAGGAGCTTTCGCAGCGGCTTAATTTCCGCTGCATCGAAGGATTGGCCGAGCGGGTCATCTTCCGCGAGTTTTACCCACGCGGATTGACCGCCGTCGATGAACTCGATGAAATCACGCTCGGCACGCGCCCAACCATGTCGCATGTCACCGCCCGGCTGGAGATAGAAAACCTGCTCGGTGCTATGGGGTTGGCCGACGCGATGGCCAGCGGCGACATGATGGGCCAGGCCCGCGACGCGGCTTGAAGCAAAACCCTACGCGGGCG
>Ga0265337_1001242_pt1 | contig 12879 bp, 10 predicted proteins | sample 42122metaG_FD_192441 | JGI IMG/M metagenome (GOLD analysis project Ga0265337, IMG submission 192441) | Rhizosphere microbial communities from Carex aquatilis grown in University of Washington, Seatle, WA, United States - 4-21-22 metaG | ecosystem: Host-associated > Plants > Roots > Rhizosphere >... | reverse complement strand
GGAAGAAAACCAAAAACAGCAAACCGGCACACGAAAAACAAACAAACGCAAAACAATGCCCGCCGACCTTGTAGCGTAATTACCCCGCGCTTGAGGTCATTGATTCAAAAACGCGCCGCGTTATATCCAAAGTTATTCCGACATCTGAATTTGTGCCGTCAATCTGAACCGCTTTTGTGATTGATACAGTCGCTTGATTTCCAGAAGTAACAACAGCTCTTGGTGTGCCCGTATATTGGACATCCGGATATTGTTTAAGCAAATTTTGGAACGCCGGGGAGTTCTGATTGATTGTGGCGTTGGGTTTGGAAAAGTCGGCGATAACCGCATCAACTTTTGCCGTCGGCGTCTTGAGAAAAAGAGTGGTAATCAAAACTTGTTGCGCGTTTGTAATCGTCTGAATTTGACTGGAAGCTGAACTGGACGGATTGTCAGACAGAGCAATTGTTGCCGTGCCGCCAACCAGCAAAGCCGCCGTTCCAGCAATAATTGCGAATTTGATTTTTAACCAAGTCATAGTTTTCATAGTTCCTTTTACAAGGGTTAAGGTTGATGCCGCCGCAATTGACCCTTTCACAATTGCCACGGCCGTCACGGATTTTGCCAGCGCCACGGGCGCGGCTTGAACGGAATTGGCGGAAATCGCCCCGGCAATCGTTTCCGCCGTCGAAGCGATGCCGCGTTTCAGAAAAAACTTCCGCAGCTTTTCCAAGGCGCGGGTGACCCGTTTCTTCGCGGCATTTTCGCTGACACCGGCGGCCGTTCCCACTTCGACAAAACTTTTGCCGCCAAAAAAACGCAGCACGACAGCGGCGCGGTCCTTGTCGCCCAATTGCCCCATCGCGTCCTCCAACAGCGGCGCGAGTTGTTGCCAGGTTTCATCCGCCTCCGTTTCACTTCGGCGCGACAAGTCCGTTTGCGATTGCATATAAGCCTCTTGTTCACGGCGGGCACGACGGATTTCACGCTTAAAGAAGTTTGCCGCCGTCAGCCGCGCCGTTTGATACAGCCAGCCGGGCAGGATGGTCCTGTCCGGGATGCGTCCGGCCTTTTGCGCGAGGATGATGAAGACCGCCTGCGTGATTTCCTCGGCGGCGTGGGGATTGCCGGTCTTCCGCAGCGCGGCGGAATAAACCAGGTTCACGTGGCGCGAAACCAGGGCGGCAAAGGCGGCCTCGGAATTCCCGCCGGCGTATTGCCGCAACAAATCCATGTCGGTCGCGTCGTGCATCCATCTATCAATGTCCGACGACGACAAAAAGTGCCAACAAATTTTGATTCAATTTTCGGCGTCATTTTTCCCCTCAAAAGCCAGCCCGTCATTTTGGACCGTGACCTTGATTTGATCCTCTGGTTTGCATTCGAGCAGTTGCAAAGTTGAAAACCATTGCCAGTGGTTGTTCTTCCAACTAGCATGTTTGCTCCCGTGAAAGCAAATTTTCTTCTCCTGTCTCTCTTGACAATTTTGTCGGCGGGTTGCGCTTCAAATCGTGTTTTGGTCAGCACCCGGCATGATGCCCATTTCTCGCCGACGCCGGCTGACAAAATCAGCATGGCGCTCCGCCCGAATCCAAGCGCGGAAGATGCCGCGCTGGGTTCCGTTTTGCTGGCTGAACTGGCGCGGGAAAATTTCAACATCGTCACGAACGTGGACGCGGATTACGTGCTCGCTTATCTGGTGGAAGACGACTCGACAGAAAATTATGTGCCCGCCAGAGATTACGCCATATCAGCTCCATCTCAAACCTCGAAGGATATCATTGCCTCAGGACTGCCAGCGCCGCCCGGTTTTACGCGGGCACCGTCAGGGTTTGCACCATCTGCCGGCGCAACGATAATCGTTTACCACAATAAAGGCATCCGACTGTATCTCTACGCGAATCCAAAAAAGTATCCGGGCCTTCAAATCGCGTGGGAAGGGTGCATCGAAGCCGGAGAATCCATTCCGGCTGAGCGCGAGGCGGTTCTCATCAGGACGTTGCTCGGTTATTTCGGACAGGATTATATCGGCCGCGTCACCCCGCCCCAATGACGCGCTGACAGTCATGCAACCTTCGTCCGCAAGCGGCGGCTTGACGTGAGATGGCGCTTCGCCGAAGCTGTCCGCGTGCTGCGATTTATTGCAGCCAATTATTATGATTATTCTACGATTCTCGGCGATTGCTGCGGCGTGCCTGTGTTTGTTGGGTTGCAACAAGGCAACGCAAACCAGCGGCGACAATAAAACCACCATGAATGTTTCCAATGCAGCAGCTGCCCCGGCAAGCGGCAGCGAAATGACAACGACCGCCAGCGGTCTGAAGTATCAGGTGTTGAAACATGGCACGGGCACGGTTTCGCCCAAGGCCACGGACACGGTGAAGGTGCATTATGAGGGCAAGTTGCTCGACGGCACGGTATTTGACAGTTCCATCGCGCGCGGCCAGCCGATCAGCTTTCCCTTGAATCACGTCATCCCCGGCTGGACGGAAGGGCTGCAACTCATGAAGGTGGGTGACAAGTTCAAGTTTGAGATTCCGGCGAACCTGGCTTACGGTGCGAACAGTCCGTCCCCGGCAATTCCGCCGAACAGCACGCTCATCTTCGAGGTGGAATTGCTCGGCATCGAATAAGAGAACGCCGGCATCTTCGTCGCGTTCAGCCAATCACCGCGACTTCGTGGTCCAGAATCGTTGGGACATCGAAATGAAGCCAGCCATTCTTTACTGCGGCTTTCGTCGAAGCTTTTGAAACGAGAAGTTGAATGTGATTCTCGCGCACCCCGGCCGGAAGTTGCACGCGCACGCTCAACGGGCCTACGCGGATCAGTTCATCCACCGGCGCGCGCCATGTTCCTGCGCTTGTGAGGTTGACGAGATGCAACACCAGCTTGTTCTGTTGCTGATACAAATGACAGTCCACAAATCCCGCGCCCCCGACCTGCAACGGCAAATTCTCCCGCGCCGTCCAATGCACGAGGTTCGCCAGCAGATTGCCGTGGTCCGGCAGATTGTCGCGACCGTAGCGGCGGTCGAGATCGGCTGGCAGAAATGCCACGCGACCATGACCACCGGCCTCGTTCACAATGAGTCCGGGAATGTCCGTGTGCGGCTGCCGCATCCATGCCTCCTCGGGCGGGGAGCTTGGAAAAGCGGGAACGAATGTCGCCAGAACCTTTGCTCCACTGTCCACGCGCAGCGGTTCCAAACTGCCGCCGAATGGGAGGATGTCCGTCTCGTCAAAATCCTTGAGCGCGAGATGCCGTTGACCGCTTGCCACCGGTTCGTTGCCGGCCTTCGGTCCATAAACCCGCGCGCGCAATTCCGGCGTCAATCGCAGGTAAGTTTGTTGCGTTTGCCCTGCTTGACGGCGATTGACCAAATCGGCAGAGGCAGCTGGAATGTGTGCGCCGAACAAATCCGCCAGCGCGAAATCGGATTGTGGTTCACCCAATTCATTGCAGCGACTCGCTTCGCCCGTGCCGATGAGGCCGCCGCCGCGTTCGACGAAATGCCGGATGGTTTCGATTTGCGCCGCGGACATCGCGGCAAGGTTCGGCAAAATGAGAACTGAAAACTGATCCGCATCGCGCGCGATGTGGTCAGCGTGAACCGGCAGATAGGGAATCCGCGCGCGGACGAGCGCGTCCGTCCAGCCGCGCCAGGGGAGTTCAACCAATTCGTCGGGGTTGTCGCGCCCGAAGAAGTCATAATTTTCCTGCGACCACACGAGACCGACTGTCGCAACAGGCTTGCGGTTGATGAGGTATTGCTGGTTCTCCGCGTGCCAGCGCATAATCGGCTCGGCGGTCTGGAACATGCGGCGGTCTTCCTGTTCAGCACCGACGTGATGCCACCACGGTTGAATGCCGCCGGCGAAACCTTCCAGCATCCAGAGCCGCGCTTCGGGTTCGGGTTTGCTGGCCAGCCGGAACGCAGGCCGTCCCGCCTGATACATCGCCATGCTTTCGGGAATGAGTTTGTCCCAGCCGAGCAGACCGTGGATGAATTTGCCTGCCTCGCCGTTGTGCTGAAATCCCGTGGCATCATTCCGCGCCTGCTCATCGAGCATCACAATCTCCGACCGCTCGCAGATTGCCTTGCAGTCGCGAAATCGCAGCGCCTGTTCGGCAATCGTGCCGCTGTTCATGCCGAGCCAGAGGCAATTCGGCCCACCCGCGTCGCGCGCGGTGCGATTGAACAAGTCCCAGATTTCAAGCCGGCGCGCGTAGTTCCATTGAATCCACTGGCGATAAACCGGGTCGTCCCAATTTTTAGCGCGCGGTATCGGCTGACCGGTCTGCTCGTGAAATTTGCGCTGGCAATTTTCGCAGAAGCAGATGCTGTTGCGATCCAGCCCGGCCCAACTGTTGTCCGTGATTCCCTCCGGGTGCGAGCGCTCGATGATTTCGCGCAGCACGGACGGGATGTATTCGTCATAGTAAGGACTGTTGACGCACGTGACGTAGAGGCCGGTGCTCCGATACGGCTGGCCGCCGGTGTCCAAGGCGAACCAGTCCGGATGCGCGCGATAAAAATCCTCATGCACACGGTTGGAATCCATGCGGGCGAGCACGGCCAATCCGTCCTCGTGTGCAGCGCGGGCGAGTTCACCGTAAAGGTCGTGATCACCAAGGCCAGAGGCGCGGTAATGCAGCGGGAACTTGCTCGGATAATACGCGACGATGCCGCCGGCATTGAAAATGGCGCCCTGAATCTGCGTGCGCTTCCAGTGCTGCCGCCACCAGGCGATGTCGTATCGCTGCGGGTCAATCTCCGTGATGTTCGTCTGCCCCCAGCGCAACGCGCGGCGATACCACGGAAGAACACCAACCGCATCGGCTTTGGTGGAAGCGGAACCAGCTTTTGTTGCACCCGCGGCCAGCGCGGCGAAATCAGTAACGGCGAAAACAGCCGTCGCGGCGGCGCTTTTTTTGAGGAAGGCACGGCGGGTTTCGCCGGGAGTTGTCATGCGGTGAGTATCCCGCGCATCAAACCGGATTCAAGACCAAAGCTTGCACAAGCAACGGTCGTTACACTGACAAAAACCAGGGCTGGCACATGCATTATTGGCAACCGCTAAAAAAGCTTTTGGGAAAGTGAATTCTTTCCGGTGTCGAATCCGAAACCACGAACAACATTCACTTGCATTTTCCCTCGCGGAGTGAAACGTTTCTCCAAGTTCAAACGAAAGGAAAATTATGACCAAACCGATTCCCGATGGATTCCACTCGCTCACCCCGCACATCGTCGTGACGGACGGCGCGCAGGCAATTGAATTATACAAAAAGGCATTCGGCGCGCAGGAACTGTCACGGCTCATGACGCCCGACTGCAAGACCGTGATGCACGCCCAATTGAAAATCGGCGGCTCCATGATCATGCTCGGCAGTGAATTTCCGCCGAACGCCCTGTCACCCAAAAGTCGCGGCGGCACGAGCGTCTTCCTCCATATTTACCTCGCGGACGCGGATGCCGCATTTGACCGCGCCGTCAAAGCGGGTTGCACCATCAAGATGCCCGTCTCCGACACGTTCTGGGGCGACCGCTACGGCGTGGTGGAAGATCCGTTTGGCCATCAATGGTCCATCGCCACGCACAAGCACGATTACACGCTGGACCAGATTGCCGCCAACGCCAAAGAATTCATGGCCAAGATGCCGAAAGGTTGACGCGGCGGATCGCGCACCAAATAATTCACGCGACTTAACACAAAGAAAGAATTCAAATATGCAAAAGCGCAAACTTGGAAAAAATAATCTGGAAGTCTCGGCTCTCGGTCTGGGCTGCATGGGCATGAGTTCCGGCTACGGCCCGGCAGGGGAAAAGCAGGCGATGATCGCGGTGATTCGCTCGGCGGTCGAAAGCGGCGTCACGTTCTTCGACACTGCAGAAATCTACGGTCCGTTCGCGAACGAATTCCTCGTTGGCGAAGCCCTCGCTCCCTTCCGCGGGCGCGTGAAAATCGCCACGAAGTTTGGATTCAAAATTGGACCGAACGGCGAGCGCATGGACGGCTTGGACAGTCGCCCCGCTCACATCAAGGAAGTCGCGGAGGCTTCGCTCAAGCGGCTCAAAACGGATGTCATTGATTTGTTCTATCAGCACCGCGTTGACGAAAATGTGCCCATCGAAGACGTGGCCGGGGCGGTGAAGGAATTGATCCAGGCTGGCAAGGTGAAACATTTCGGCCTTTCGGAAGCCGGCGCAAAAACCATCCGACGTGCCAACGCAGTCCAGCCGGTCACCGCCTTGCAGAGCGAATACTCCCTGTTTTGGCGGGAGCCGGAGACGGAGATCATGCCGACGCTCGAGGAACTCGGAATCGGCTTCGTGCCATTCAGCCCGCTCGGCAAGGGATTCCTCACCGGCAAGATTGACGAAAACACGAAGTTCGACGCCACAGATTTTCGGAACATCGTGCCCCGCTTTTCGCCGGAAGCCCGGAAAGCGAATCAGGCCGTGGTTGATTTACTCACCTCAATCGCCGCGCGGATGAAGGCGACCCCGGCTCAAATCGCGCTTGCCTGGCTGCTGGCGCAGAAGCCGTGGATCGTTCCGATTCCCGGGACGACGAAGCTGCCGCGCCTGCTCGAAAACCTCGGAGCCGCCTCCGTCGAACTGACGCCTGACGTTCTCCGCGAAATCAACGCCGCCTCCGATAAGATCACGTTGCAGGGCGCGCGCTATCCGGAACACCTTCAGAAACTGGTCGGACGTTGAGCGATATGCTGAAGCGGTGGCCTGTAACCACCGCTACAGTAATCCGTGTCCATCTGTGTCCATCCGTGGTAAATAATCGTAAGGAGAAAGGAATTCAAGATATGGAAATCAAACGAAGCGGCTCACAACCATCCACCAAAGGACCGGCCGACTGGTTTACCGGCACGGTGCGCATTGATCCCCTGTTCCAGCCAAAGGCTCCGGCCCGCGCCCAGGGCATCAGCGTCACGTTCGAGCCCGGCGCTCGAACCTTCTGGCATACCCACCCCCTGGGCCAGAACTTGATTGTGACTGCTGGCTGCGGACGCGTGCAGCGCTGGGGCGGACCGATCGAAGAAATCCGGCCGGGTGATGTGGTCTGGTTCCCGCCGGGCGAAAAGCATTGGCACGGTGCTGCGCCATCCACGGCCATGACGCACATCGCCATTTACGAACAGCTCGACGGCAAAGGGGCGGGCTGGATGGAAAAGGTCAGCGATGAACAATATCAGGGCTGATAAAAGGCTACATTGCCGCCAACTCCACGGAATTTATGGCCGGGGCGCTAAATGAGTAAACGCAGAGACGCAAAGGCACATTGGGCAGCAAAAAATTCCGGCAGAGCGCCGCTGGAATCCTTAGCCCGAACACAGCCACCACTCATTTTTCGAAAAGTCGCATCCGAAGGCATCAGTTTGGTTTGGCCGGACTGCTCGAACGGTTGCGGAGGTAGGATGCCATCGCGACACCCAATCGCTGGCCGACGGCCCTGTAACCAGTCGTCGTGCCGACCGGAGTGTTCCAAGCGGTCTCCACGGTAATGGCCACCGTTTGCGGATTGGCATGTTCGTAAACCCAGGGGCATGACAGTGTAGGCCAATGGGGTCCCGGGCCATCCCAATGCGGCTCGGCGGCGACGGATAGCGGCTCCGTCACTTCGCGGCTTACGATGGTGAAAAGTTGATTTTGGTTCGCCGCCGCCTGGGCTCCCAGATAGTTCGTCGGGGTTAGCCACAGGGTAACCTGCGTGGCGGTTGCGCCCGGATTGTGCAGGTCGAGCAACAAATCCATTCTACCTTCTTTGGCGAGCGCCAGGACACCTTTCTCCACTGCGGCCACTTCGGGCCAATGGGGATTCGCGCTCCAATCCTGGTTGGGGTCCTGCGGAATGCATTCCTTCCCGCCATCGCCGGTGGCAACATGGTCCACGTCCATCACTGGCACAAAGAAAACTTCGGCGTTCTGTCGCACCCATTGGGCGGATTCGCTGTTGCCGGCGAGCCACTCCGCCAATCCGACGCCAACCCAGGTGCCACCCGATTCCCAAGCATGCTGCCGGGCGAGTATCCAAACGCCGGGCCGTTGTGTCACCGGCTTGTCTCCTTCGATGAACCTCGCCGCAGGCACCTGACGGCCTTCGCGTGAGACCGCCAGCGTGAAGGGTTTCACAAACGGATGCGCGCTGGCCAGGCTGCTGATGAAATTAGCCGCGTCCGTTGGCCCGAACGGCGGCCCCCAGGCGATCCAGACCGTGCCGGAGGGCGCGGTCATTCGATAGGTGGCTGCGTTTCCGTGCTTTTCTCCGGGAGCCGTCTGGCTCCATGTCCGGCCATCGCTCGAAATTGCCGCGCACTTGGGCAAAGCCCATGCCGGAGCGAGCTTCCGGGCTTGCTTGCCGGGAATCGCCGGCAACGTCGCGCCGCTGGCGGTGACTTTCACTTCGAGCGGTTGTGATGGGTTCACACCGTCCACGCGGAGAAACCACCAGCAAGGCCAGCCGCGATCCGGATCGCCTCCCGGCTCAATTTGGACCGACTGCGGGTTGTCGCTAATCGCGAGCACGTTTGCCGAGCCGCCTTCGAAATTCGTGGATACGGTGAGCGCCGCCTCGCTCCGCACCGGCGTGAGCGGAAGAACAAAAGCCGCCGCAAATGCGAATGTTTTAGCATTCAGGTGCTTCATAGGTGTGATGACGAGACATGAATTGCACGAATTTGCGCGAAGCCTATGAAACGACGATTTCAAGAGCGAATTCGAATTTCTTTTTACGTGCTTCAAATATCTGCACAGGCCTTTCTCGCCGGTCGTTTAACGCAACGATTTCCGCACGTTTCTCAGGTGTCATTTTGCAACCAAGAATTATGCCTTCCAAAATCGGGTGAGGTGATTTTATGGCTCGGTTGGCATAGTTGGCAACAGTGATTCTCCACTCGGCTTCATGTGCCCAGCATTTCGCATTTGTGAGCAAAACCTTGTCTCCAAGCGGACCGACTTTGCCCACTGGATATTCATAAACGCTGAATTTTGGGTATGTAGGTTCATAGTTAATTTCGCGAGCGATACTTAAATAATTCTCTTTTGAACGCCTATATTTTAAGCAGTATCCGGTATGGTCCTTTGCATAATACGAAAACATCAATAAATCATCCGGCTTTCGAGAAAATGAAACCACGCCATATTCGTCAATACGTGCTTGCATTCTTTTAACGTGTCCGTCGTAACCTTTCTCCAGCTTTCGCTCTGTCAACTCACGCTTAATTATCTCCCACTTTTCCCGCTTCCTTATTTGAGGGATTTTGGCCTGAATGATTGAACTCAAATATTTTTTTCTCTGCTCAATCGTCCCTTCCATCGTATACATCACCTTCGAGTCGAAAGGGTCATTAAACCTACCGGGGCTTGCGAAGAAAAGTTCCTCGTTCAAAATCCATGATTCGCTGAATTGATCATGAGGGCGGTATTTATATAAAAATTGAGGATCGGGATTAAAATCCAGCCCTACAGCAGAAGCAATATTCCCACACCAGCTACACTTTATTAATTTCTGACCTGATTCAAGGTCAAAGACAACCCAAGCTTCTTCCCCACATTTAACACATTTTGCCGATAATTCCATCGTTGTGGGTTTAGGTTATGCACCAGTTACTTTTTTGCGAACACAAGCTCATCATCCTTCACCGTCACCTTGATCTTATCACCCGGCTTGAACTCGCCTTCAAGCAGTTTCGTCGCGAGCGGGTCGAGCAGATGTTCCTGAATGGCGCGCTTGAGAGGTCGCGCGCCGAATTGCGGGTCGTAGCCCTCGCTGGCGAGCAGCTTTTTTGCGGCAGCGTCCACGTCGAGCGAGAGATTCTGCTGCGTCAGCCGCTGCTCCAACCGCCCAAGCTGGATGTCCACGATGCGCGCCAGTTCGCTTTCGTCGAGGCTTTGGAAAATGATCACGTCGTCCACGCGGTTCAGGAATTCCGGGCGGAAATGCCGCTTCAATTCCGCAAGCACAGCTTGCTCCATCTTCGCCAGTTCGGAATTCGGAGTGCGGAGTGCGGAGTTTTTAGATTCCGCATTCCGCGTTCCGCGTTCCGCATTCGCAAAATATTCCTGGATGATCGGCGAGCCGAGATTGCTGGTCATGATGACGATGGTGTTTTTGAAATCCACCGTGCGCCCCTGCCCGTCCGTGAGCCGGCCATCATCGAGCACCTGCAACAGAACATTGAACACGTCGTGATGCGCCTTCTCGATCTCGTCGAATAGAATCACCGAATACGGCTTGCGCCGCACCGCTTCGCTCAACTGCCCGCCTTCCTCGTAGCCGACATAGCCAGGCGGCGCGCCGATGAGCCGCGCGACCGTGTGCTTCTCCATGTATTCGCTCATGTCTATCCGAATCATGGCGCTCTCGTCGTCGAAGAGAAATTCCGCCAGCGCGCGGGCGGTCTCGGTCTTGCCCACGCCGGTCGGGCCGAGAAAAATGAACGAACCGATGGGCCGGTTCGGGTCTTGCAATCCGCTGCGCGAACGGCGAACGGCATTGGACACGGCAGTGATCGCCTGCTTTTGTCCAATAATGCGCAACTGCAAGCGCTCCTCCATTTTGAGCAATTTCTCACGCTCACCTTCGAGCATCCGCGAAACGGGAATGTGCGTCCACGCCGCGACGACTTTGGCAATGTCCTCGTCCGTGACTTCCTGGCGGAGCAAGGTGGGACGGGCATCTTGCCTGTCTGATTTGACAGGCTGGAAGCCTGTCCCACTTTCCATTTTCGCCAGCTTCTTTTCCAAATCAGGAATCTTGCCGTATTGAACCTCCGCCGACTTGCTCAAATCACCTTTGCGCTGCGCCTGCTCCAATTCAATCTTCGCCTGCTCCAACTGCGATTGCACGATGCTCACGGCATTGACCGCAGTTTTTTCATTTTGCCATTGCGCCGTGAGCGCCTTGGATTTGTCCTTCAAGTTCGCGACCTGTTTATCAATAATTTTGAGTCGCTCCTTGCTCGCGGGATCTTTCTCCTTCGCCAGCGAGGTCCGTTCGATTTCCAACTGCAAAATCCGACGATCCAACTGATCCAGTTCCGTCGGCTTGGAATCCAGCTCCATCTTGATGCGCGACGCCGCCTCGTCCACGAGGTCAATCGCCTTGTCTGGCAAAAAACGGTCGGTGATGTAGCGGTGTGACAATGTCGCCGCCGCCACGAGCGCGGAATCCTGGATGCGCACGCCGTGATGCACTTCGTAACGCTCCTTCAATCCGCGCAGAATCGCGATGGTCGCCTCGACCGATGGCTCGTTCACCTGCACCGGCTGGAAGCGGCGTTCGAGCGCCGGGTCTTTCTCGATGTGCTTGCGATATTCGTCCAGCGTCGTTGCGCCGACGCAGCGCAGTTCGCCGCGCGCGAGCTGCGGTTTCATGATGTTCGCCGCGTCCGTCGCGCCTTCCGCCGCACCCGCGCCGACAATCGTGTGCAACTCGTCAATGAACAAAATAATTTTCCCCTCGCTCGCGGTGATCTCCTTGAGGAACGCCTTGAGCCGGTCTTCAAATTCGCCGCGATACTTCGCGCCGGCGATCATCGCGCTCAAATCCATCGCCACGAGCCGCTTGTTTTTGAGCGATTCGGGAACGTCGCCGCTGACGATGCGCCGCGCCAGCCCTTCTGCAATCGCCGTCTTACCCACGCCCGGCTCGCCGATGAGGACGGGATTATTTTTTGTGCGGCGCGTCAGCACCTGCATCACGCGGCGGATTTCCTCGTCGCGACCGATGACCGGATCAATCTTCCCTTGCCGCGCGAGCACCGTGAGATCGCGGCCGTATTTTTCGAGCGCCTGAAATTTTCCTTCGGGTGCCTGATCGGTCACACGCTGGTTGCCGCGCAATTCCGCGAGCGCCCTGAGCACCGCGTCGCGCTTGAGGCCGTGCGTGGTGAAGATTTTCTTGAGCGATGGGCTGGCCTCGTCGAGCAGGCCGAGCAGCAGATGTTCGGTGCTGACGTAATCGTCCTTGAGCTTGCCCGCCTCGGACTGCGCGGCGTCGAGCGCCTTCTGCAAATCGCGTCCGGCGTAGGGATCGTTGCCGCCTTGAATCTTGTGGCGGCGCGCGAGTTCCTTTTCCAGATCCGGCTGGAGCTTGGCGGGCGGCACACCGATGCGCGCCAGCAATTCCGGCACGAGGCTCTCTGCCTGGCCGAGCAGCGCGAGCAGCAGATGCTCGCCGTCCATTTCCTGATGCGAATGTTCCCGCGCGAGCCGTTGCGCGTCCTGCACCGCCTCCTGCGATTTGAGAGTCAGCTTGTCGAGATTCATGGCGCGAGTTTAACGCAAAGACGTAAAGACGCAAAGATGGGAAATGCAACCACGTTCAAATCCGCAGATTACGCCGATTTACGCAGAAAAGAAATCTGTGCCATCTGCGAAATCTGCGGATGTCTTAATATACGAGGATGAGGACGGCGGCATCCTGCGCCGACTTCACTACGTCCTCAAATTTCCGGTCAGCCGTCACCGGCGCTTTGAGCTTGGCCGAAACGGCGGGGACAGATTCCAGGAAGCTCAACAGTAGGCTGCTCTTGACCGCGTAATTCACATTCTCCGGCAACGCCCCGCTCGCCGCCAGCGCCGCCCCCGCATCCAGCTTGGCCGACACGATGCCGATCACGTTGCCCCGCTCATCCACCAGCGCCCCGCCCGAATTGCCCGGCTGCACCGGCACGCTGATTTGAAAATAGCGCGGGTCATCCCCCGCGCCGGACAGCGACGCGATTTCCCCCTTGGCCAGCTTGGGCGCGAACCCCTGCAAACCGATGTTGGGAAAACCCACCGTCGCCACCGTGCCGCCCAAATGTGCCGTGCGACTGGCGGCAATGGGCAGCGGTGCAAACCGCCCGTCCGCCTTCAACAAAGCCAAATCATTGGCCGC
>Ga0265337_1001239_pt1 | contig 12917 bp, 12 predicted proteins | sample 42122metaG_FD_192441 | JGI IMG/M metagenome (GOLD analysis project Ga0265337, IMG submission 192441) | Rhizosphere microbial communities from Carex aquatilis grown in University of Washington, Seatle, WA, United States - 4-21-22 metaG | ecosystem: Host-associated > Plants > Roots > Rhizosphere >... | reverse complement strand
CTCGATGCCCTCGAAGGCTACCGTTGAGACGCGCTGGACCATGGGATGCCCCTCACCCGCTACCTGCGAGTGTAATCGAGGCGATTAGGTTGCACAAGAACAATTAGCGAACGAATCGGCGGAGAACGGTTTTTCCTGGCCAATCCTTGCTTTTTCCCATCATTGGGGGAGGTTTAGAGCCATGGCCATTCGGTTATCCATGCTTGGCGTTGTCCTGCTGGCGGGGGCACTCGCCGCGGCGGCGCCCGCACAGGAGCTCAAGCCCTGGAAGCACGGCGTGATCGAGCCCAAGGGTGATGCCGGTTTCTCGCTGATGGTGAGCCGGCACGGCTTTGCCGAGCAGCAAGGGCTGCAGCTGGAAATCCTTAACTTCAAGAACGGCGCCACTGCCCACAAGGCGCTGCTGGCCGGAGAGATCGACAGCATCGAATCGAGCCCGGGCGCCGCTATTCTCGCCGGCGCGCACGGCGCCGATATCAAGATTCTCGGATGCGATTGGCCGGGTGTGCCGCACGGCCTGATGGTGCGCTCGACGATTTCGAAGGTCGAAGACCTCAAGGGCAAGACCGTGGCGGTGGCCGCGCCCGGCTCGCTGCCCAATTTGCTGATCAACGCGATCCTGGAGAAATACAAGATCCCGCCGAGCGACGTTCGCTTCGCCAATCTTGGCGGCGATCTCGATCGCTACAAGGCGGTGGTCGCCGGCATCGCCGACGCCGGCGTGGTGGCCGCCGAATTCATGTCGATCGCGCCTAAGGACATCACCATGCTGGTGGCTGGCCGCGGCATCCTGCCGAACTATGTGCGGCTGTGCCTGACCACGACCGGCAAGACGCTGAGCGACCGGCGCGCCGAGGCCATCGGCTTCGTGACGGCGGAAATGAATGCGTTGCGCTTTGCGCTCAGCCATCGCGACGAGACCATCAAGCTCACGCAAGATGTCATCAAGGCCAAGCCCGACGATCCACGGCCTGCTTACGCATATGACGATACCATCAAGTTTGGCTTGGTCGATCCGGAAGTAAGCCTGCCGATGGACAAGCTCACCTGGATGCAGAACGAATTGCTGAAAGCCGGCAACCTGAAAGAGGCGATCGATCTGGCCAAGATCACCGCGCCCGATATCCGCGCCGAGGCTGCAAAGCGCGTCGCAAAATAAATATTATATTTTGACAGACGCCATGATGCCGGCCGGGAAAATGTCTTCCGGCGTGGCGAGCCTGTGCGCGATGCCCTGTTCGTGCGCATAGCGCAGGAACAGTTCCAGCGTCGGCCGGTTGGCCTCGATGCCGTAGGGAAACAATTCGCCGAACATCTGCCGCATGCGCATGGCGTGGTTGGTCAGCCACGGCACCGGATAGCGCGACACCGCGGGATCGAGGATGCGCTCGAGGATGCGGCGTTTGGATTCCTCAAAGGCGTTAAAGAGATTGCGCGCCACCCAGGGCTGGCCGTCGAGGATAGCCTTGCGCAACGCAATCACGTGCATGATCGGGTAGACGCGCGTGTCCTCGTAATAGCGCTGCTCCATCGCCTCGTAATCGGGAAACAGCCGCACCACGTCGGGATGCTTTTCCCGAAACGAGTTCGGCGGCCGCGCGATGATGACGCAATCGAGTTCGCCGGAAGCGATCATGCCGCTCAATGTTTTCTCGGGCATCGCTGTCAGTTTGACGCCTTTGGGTAGCGTCAATTCGACCTTTTCGATGCGGCCGGCTTCGTTGGTGCCGGCCTGCACCCAATCGATGTCGGCGAGCGCAACGCCGCCTTCGTGCATCAGCCAGCCGCGCATATAGACCGCGGCGGTGTGCGCCCACTCCGGCACGCCGATGCGTTTGCCGCGCAGGTCCTTGGCGGTTTTGATGCCCTTGTTACGATTGACATAGAACGACGAAAAACGAAACAGCCGCGAGGCATAAACGGGGAGGCCGATGATGTCGGAATTCTCCCGCGTCACCTGCGCCGCAAACTTGGCGAACGACAATTCCGAGACGTCCCATTCGCGGTTGAAGGTGAAGCGCGAGAAGATTTCGTGGTGGCCGAGCGTGAGCCAGTTCGCCTCGATGCCTTCCGCGCGCACGAGCCCGAGCCGGAAATCGCGGAAGTGGTCGTAGTCGGTGGTGGCGATGGTGAGCTGGAGGCTCATGCAGTTTTCCTGCGCATGACCTTTTCCGAAAACCGGTTCCCACTTTTCGGGGTCATGCGCTACGCCGGCTTTTTCCGTTTCGCTTCGATCTTGTCCCAGATCAGTGCCGCGGCATCAGGTCCGCCGAGAGTCTTAACCGCCCGGATGCCGGTGGGCGAGGTGACATTGATCTCGGTCAGCCAGCCGTCGATCACGTCGATGCCGGCGAACAGCAGTCCGCGCTCGCGCAAGGCAGGCCCGAGCCGCTTGCAGATCTCGCGCTCGCGGGCGGTGAGATCGGTCGCCGCCGGCGCGCCGCCGCGCACCATGTTGGAGCGCAGGTCGTCGGCGGCCGGAATGCGGTTGACCGCGCCGGCAAACTCGCCGTCCACCAGCAGGATGCGCTTGTCGCCCTGCTTCACGGCGGGAAGGAATTTCTGCACCACCCATTGCTCGCGGAAGGTGACCGCGAACATATCGTAGAGTGAGCCGAAATTGAGATCGTCGCGCGTGATGCGGAAAACCGCGCCGCCGCCGTGGCCGTAGAGCGGCTTCATCACGATGTCGCCGTGCTCGGCGCGGAACGCTTTGATCTCGGCGAGGTCGCGGGTCAGCAGCGTCGGCGGCATCAGGTCGGGGAATTCGGTGACGAAAAATTTCTCCGGCGCGTTGCGCACATGCGCCGGGTCATTGACCACCAGCGTCTTGGGATGGATGCGCTCGAGCAGATGGGTGGTGGTCACGTAAGCGAGGTCGAAGGGCGGGTCCTGGCGCAGCAGCACGACGTCGAATTCGGCGAGTTCGACCCGCCGCGGCTCATCGAGCGTGAAATGGTCGCCGGCCTTGTCGCGCACGCTCAAACTCTCGACCGTGGCGAACAGGCGGCCGTTGAGTAAAGCCAGCCGGTCGGGGGTGTAATAGGAAAGCTGGTGACCCCGCTTTTGCGCCTCCAGCAGCAGGGCGAAGGTTGAATCGCCCTTGATATTGATCCGCCGGATCGGATCCATCTGAACCGCGATTTTCAGGCTCATGTCGGGGCTCTTGTCGGGCCTTTTGGGGACTTTTTAGGCAGCGAGAAGCTTAAGGAAAACAAACCGTTAACATATTACCGCCAGTATAGCCGCTTCGGGGACCTTTATTTCAAGGTGGGGGGCCGCTTTTGACTTTGCCGAAGCTTTCGATTGCCGCCAAGCTCTATGCGATCTTCGCCCTGATGGCCACCACGACCATCGCGCTGTCGGTGGTCGCGGTGCAGACCGCGCGCCATCACCAGGCGCTGACCGACGAATTCGAGTCCGCCAATGCCGGGACCTTGAACGTCGAACGGGTGAACGCGCTCATTTACGCCGTCGTGATGGAATCGCGCGGCGTCTACATGTCGACCGACATGGCGACGTCGAAAATCTACGCCGACGGCATTCTCAAATTCAACAAGCAGATCGCCAAGGTGGTCGTGGACTGGAAGAAATCCGTGCGTGGCGACGACGCCGAACTGTTTGTTCAGTTCTCTCAGCGCATCGCTACGTTCATCGACTTCCGCCGCGAACTGGCGCGCCTGGGCACCGAAGTCAGTCCCGCCGCCGGCCGCGAGTGGGGCGACAACGACGCCAACCGCTCGGTGCGCAAGGCGCTCAACAAGGATCTGGATAAGCTCACTGAGATTTATTCCAAGCGCGCCACGCGCGTCTACTCGGAAATCGACACCGGCATCGACAAGACCGCCATGTGGCTGAGCCTGCTCGCGTGTTTCGCGGTGCTGCTGGCGACCGTCGGCGCATGGGTGATTTCGCGCAACGTGGCCAAGCCGATCGCAGACATCACGCGCGTCACCGAGGCGGTCGCCGCCGGCGAGGCTTCCGTGGCGATTCCGTTCAGCGAGCGCAGCGACGAGATCGGCGCGCTGGCGCGCTCGATCGGCGTATTCCAGCGCGCCATGCGCAGCAACGAGGAACTCAATCGCACGGTGCGCAGCGACGCCGAAATGCGCACGCAGCGTCAGGAGCAGATGTCGAACGAGATCTCGCGCTTCTCGGCGGAAGTGGAAGCAACGCTGGCCGAGCTCGGGCGCATTTCCGATCAGATGCTGGCGGCGTCGACCCAGCTCGCCGGCGCCGCCGACGCGGCTACCGCCAAGACCGCCAGCGCCGCGGCCGCCTCGGCGGAGGCCTCCTCGAATGTGCGCGACATCGCATCGGCCGCAGACGAGCTGTCGGCTTCCGTGAACGAGATCGACCGCCAGGTGGCGCAGTCCAACGCCATCGCCACCAAGGCGGTGAACGAGGCCGGGCGCACCAATCTCGCGGTCAAGGAGCTGGACGAAGCGGCCGGCCGCATCGGCGACGTGGTCAAGCTCATCACCGGCATCGCCGAGCAGACCAATCTGCTCGCGCTTAACGCCACCATCGAAGCCGCGCGCGCCGGCGAGGCCGGGCGCGGTTTCGCCGTGGTGGCCGGCGAGGTGAAGGCGCTGGCCGGCCAGACCAGCCGCGCCACCGAGGAGATCAGCACACAGATCGCCGGCATGCAGCGCGCCACCGTGCGCTCGATCGAGGCGATCACCGCGATCGAGCACATCATCCGCGAGATCGGCGATATCAGCGGCGCCATCGCGGCCGCCGTCACCGAGCAGGGCGCCGCCACGGCGGAAATCGCGCGCAGCGTCGAGATCGCCGCCAAGCGCACGGTCGAGACCGCCGAAGGGGTCAATCTGGTCGGCACCGCCACCGACGACACCCGCACCAGCGCCGGCACGGTGAAGACGGTGGCCGACGATCTCGGCAGCGTCGCCGGCCGCATCCGCGGCCAAGTCGACGCGTTCTTCGAGCGGCTCAGCGCCTAATTTCAATTCGTCTCGAACGCCGCCGGGATGTGGCGCGGCAGCCGTCCGGGCGCGACCAGGATCGCATCGAAGCGCATGTCGCGAATGGCAGGCATGGGGTTAGCGGCAAGCCAGATTTCCGCCGCCGCCGCGATCCGTTGCTTTTGCCGTTCGGTGACCGCTTCAGCGGCATCGTCCAATTTCGCGCGCGCTTTCACCTCGACGAAGATCAGCAGGTGGCGGCGCGCGGCGATGATGTCGATCTCGCCGAGCGGGCTTTTCCAGCGCCGCGCCAGGATGCGATAGCCGTGCGCGAGCAGCCAGACGGCGGCGCCGCTCTCGGCGGAAATGCCGAGGCCGAAGGCCGCAATTTTTTCAGGACGCGCTTCGCGCTTTTGCCGCTTCGGCCTGGCTGCCGGCTTGGGCGGCCGCGGCGTGCCATCACGCCGCGTCATCGCCGCCATCCAAATTTTTTGTAGTCTCGGTCAGCGCGAGCGCGCGCTGATAGACCTCGCGGCGCGGCCGGCCGGTGGCGAGCGCCACTTCGCCGACCGCGTCCTTGACCGAGACGCGCGCCAGCGCGCGGCGCAGCAGATCGTCCACATCGTCGGCCGTCTCGGCATCGTCGGCGGGCGGCGCCACCACGATGACGATCTCGCCGCGCGTCTCGGCGCCGGCCTCGTAATGACGCGCCAGACCTGCGAGATCGCTGCGGCGAATTTCCTCGTGCAGCTTGGTCAGTTCGCGGCAGATCGCGGCTGCGCGCGGACCTAAGCCCGCTGCGAGATCGGCGAGCGCCGCGGGCAAGCGCGGGCCGCTTTCGAACAACACCAAAGTGGCGGGGATGGCGGCGAGCGCGGCGATGCGCTTTTGCCGCGCCGCTTGTTTGGGCGGCAGAAAGCCTTCGAAGAAGAAACGGTCGGTCGGCAAGCCGGCGACGCCGAGCGCGCTCAAAACTGCGGACGCGCCCGGCACCGGAACGATGGTGAAACCTGCGTCTACCGCTTCGCGCACCAGTCTGTAACCGGGATCGGAAATGAGCGGCGTGCCGGCGTCCGAGACCAGCGCGACTGCTTGCCCTTCGCCCAAGCGGGCGAGCAGCTTCGGTCGCGCTGCGGCCGCGTTGTGCTCATGATAGGGCGTGAGCGGCGTGGCAATTCCATAGTGTTCGGTGAGCTTGCGGGTGACGCGGCTGTCCTCGCAGGCGATCACGTCGGCGGCGGCGAGCGTCTCGAGCGCGCGCAGGCTGATGTCGCGCAGGTTTCCGATCGGCGTCGCGACCAAATAAAGGCCTGCCGCCACCGGCGGAGCTTCGACTTCGGTGCCCGCGACCGTGTAGCGACGCGGCCGGCCGGCGCCCGCGATTTTACTGTCCCTTTTGTTGTCCTTGGCCATGCCGGCTACTTTAGACGGCGGCCGCTGGCGCGTCATCGTGGCAAATTCCCTTTCTTTTTCACCGTCTTAACTTTTGCAGGACAAATTCGCCGATAATCGGTAGGACTGACATAGAACTGTCGCGTGGGGAGCCACCATGTCGGGGATGGGGCCAGCTGAGGAGGGGACGCCATCGCACGGGCGACGCCGGCTGTGCGCCGCGCTGTGCGTCGCCGCCACGGCCGCGCTCACTGCCTGCGCCGGCGGCAATTCCCAGTTTTTCAGCAACGCGCCGCCGCCGGAAATGGCCGAGCCGCCGCCGGCCGCCACGCTCGGCGCGGGCCAGGTTCGCGTCGGCCTGATCCTGCCGCTATCGGCGCAGGGCAATGCCGGCGTCGCCGCGCAGTCCATGAAAAACGCCGCCGACATGGCGCTCGCTGAATTCAAGAATCCGAACATCCAATTGCTGGTTAAGGACGACGGCGGCACGCCGCAGGGCGCGCAAGCCGCCGCGCAACAGGCGATCGGCGAGGGCGCGGAGATCATCATCGGCCCGCTGTTCGCGGAAGCCGTCAGCGCCGTCGGTTCGCTCGCGCGCACGCGCGGCATCCCGGTGATCGCGTTTTCGACCGACGTCAGCGTCGCCGCCCGCGGCGTCTATCTGTTGAGCTTCCTGCCGGAGACCGACGTCAAGCGCATCGTCGATTACGCCATCTCCAAGGGCAAGCGTTCGTTCGCCGCGTTGCTGCCCGACAGCGCCTATGGCGCGGTGGTGGAAGCCGCGTTCCAGCAGGAGGTGTCGCGGCGCGGCGGCCGCATCGTGGCGTTGGAGAAATATCCGCTCGATCCGAATAAGATGGCCGAGCCGGCGCGGCGCGTGGCGCAGGCTGCGAGCCAGGCCGACAGCATATTCATTCCCGACGGCGCCGACGCGGTGCCGCAAGTGGTGCAGGCGCTCGTCGCCAGCGGGGTGAATCTCAAGCGCGTGCAATTGCTCGGCACCGGCCTGTGGGACGATCCGCGCGTGTTCTCGACGCCTGCGCTCGATGGTGGCTGGTACGCGGCGCCGGAGTCGAGCGGCTTCCGCAATTTCTCAGGCCGCTACCGCGCCCGCTACGGGCAGGATCCGGTGCGCACGGCGACGCTCACCTATGACGCGGTCGCGCTAGTCGCGGCGCTGGTGAAGACGCAAGGGCAGCAGCGCTTCAGCGAGCAGGTGCTTACCACCGCCTCGGGCTTTGCGGGGATCGACGGCGTATTCCGCTTTCGCCCCGATGGGACCAATGAGCGCGGCCTGGCCGTGCTGCGCGTCACGCCGACCGGCGGGCAGCCGGTCAGCGCGGCGCCGCGTTCGTTCGCGCCGGGGACTTAGTTTTTTGCGCGTGATCTTGATCCGAAAACCGGTTCCCACTTTTCGGGATCACGCGCGTTAAGCCGCCAAATCCGCGACCACCGCATCGAGCACGGGAAAGCCGCTCGGCGTCACGCGCAGGCGGCCGTTCGCGGTGGTCTCCACCGCGCCTTCGTCGCGCAGAATCGAAATGCGCTTGGGATCGAGCGTGCGGCCGGCCAGCGCCGTAAAGCGTTCGGGATCGATGCCCTCGGTGAGCCGCAGCCCCATCAGCAGGAATTCGTCGGCGGTCTCAGTCGACGTGAGCTTGTCATCGACGGTCAGGCCGCAGCCTGCCGCCTCGACCCGCATCAGCCAGCTTTCCGGGCGTTTATCGGTTTCGGTCGCGTAGCGGCGGCCGTCGATATTGAGCCGGCCATGGGCGCCCGGTCCAACGCCGGCATATTCGTGGCCGCGCCAATAGACCAGATTGTGCCGGCACTCGGCGCCCGGCCGCGCGTGATTGGAGACTTCGTAAGCCGGCAGTCCGGCATCGGCGCAGGTCGCTTGCGTGAGGTCGTAGAGATCGCGCCCGGTGTCGTCGTCGGGAATGACGAGCTTGCCGGCCTTGTGCAGTCCGAAGAACGGCGTGTCCGGCTCGATGGTGAGTTGATAGAGCGAGAGATGCTCGGCAGCCTCGGCGATCGCGCGCTTGAGTTCGGGGCCCCAAGCGGCGGGCGTCTGGCGCGGCCGCGCATAGATGAGATCGAACGAATAACGCTCGAAATTCGCGCGCGCCACCGCGACCGCGTCGAGCGCTTCCTGCGCGGTGTGCAGGCGGCCGAGCTCCTTGAGCGCGCCGTCGTCGAGCGCCTGCACGCCGAGCGACACGCGGTTGACGCCGGCGCTGCGATAGCCGCGGAAGCGCGTCGCTTCCACGCTGGTCGGGTTGGCTTCCAGCGTGACTTCGACGTCGGGCGCGATGCTCCAGTGTTTGCCGATTGCATCCAGAATGGCCTGCACCGACGAGGGCTGCATCAGCGACGGCGTGCCGCCACCAAAAAATATCGTCGACACCGTGCGGCCGGGAACGCGCGCGGCGGTCGCGCCGATCTCGGCTTCGAACGCGCGCACGAAGCGCGCTTCGTCGACGCCGCCATGGCGTACGTGGCTGTTGAAGTCGCAATAGGGGCACTTCGACAGGCAGAACGGCCAGTGCACATAGACGGCAAACGGCGCGGCTGTGGTTAATGTCATGTTAAGCATCATAGGCCGCGCCGCTCAGGGCAGCCAGGATCAATTCAATTTCCGCGGGATAATTGATTACAATTTTAATGATCGCGCGCCGCGCTTAGCACTAGCGCAGGCACGCTTGCGCCAATTTGACGAAGGCGCGGGCACGGTGCGACAGGCCTTGGCCTTTCGGTGGCAGGCCGTGCTTCTCCTCGGCGCTCATCTGGCCGAAGGTGCGGTCGAAGCCGTCGGGCAGGAACAACGGATCGTAGCCAAAGCCGGCTTCTCCACGCGGCGGCCAAACCGCCACGCCATCGACGCGCCCTTCGAACTGCTCCACATGGCCGTCCGGCCAGGCGAGACACAGTGCTGCGATGAAATGCGCGCGGCGTTGCTCGGCGTTGCGCGCGCCGCGCTCGATCAGCAGTGTCTGGATTTTGTTCATGGCGAAGCGGAAATCCTTGCCCTCGCCGGCCCAGCGCGCCGAATGAATGCCGGGCTCGCCGCCCAGCGCGTCGACCACCAGGCCGGAATCATCCGCGAAAGCGGGGCGGTCGGTTGCCTTGGCCGCAGCCATCGCCTTGAGCGCTGCGTTCTCGGCGAATGTTCTGCCGGTTTCCTTCGGCTCGCTGAGCCCGAGCTCGCCGGCCGATTGCGCGGCGATGCCGAATGGCGCCAGCAGCTCGCGCAATTCGGCAAGCTTGCCGGGATTATGCGTCGCGATAACGACGGGGCCGGTGAGTTTTCGGCTCACATCACCGCCATTTTTTGCAGGCTCACCAGCTTCTCGATGCCCTTGCGCGCCAGCGCCAGCAGCACCTGGAACTGATCCTCGCTGAATGGGGTCTTCTCCGCGGTGGCCTGGATTTCGACAATATTGCCGGAACCCGTCATCACGAAATTGGCGTCGGTGTCGGCTTCCGAGTCCTCGGCGTAATCGAGATCGAGCACCGCCGTTCCCTTGCAGACGCCGCAGGAAACCGCGGCGATATGATCGCGCAGCACTTGATCCGAACTTTGGCCCTTGAACATATCGCGCGTCTTCATCCAGGTGAGACAATCCGACAGCGCCACCCAGGCGCCGGTGATCGACGCCGTGCGAGTGCCGCCATCGGCCTGAATCACGTCGCAGTCGATGGTGATCTGCCGTTCGCCGAGCGCCTGCAAATCGACCACCGAACGCAAAGACCTTCCGATCAATCGCTGGATTTCCACGGTGCGGCCGCCCTGCTTGCCGGCACTGGCCTCGCGGCGGGTGCGCTCGGACGTAGCGCGCGGCAGCATGCCGTATTCGGCGGTGACCCAGCCGCGCCCCTGGCCCTTGAGCCAGGGCGGCAGCCGTTCTTCCAGGCTGGCGGTCACCAGCACGTGGGTATCGCCGAATTTCACGAAACAGGAGCCTTCGGCGTATTTGACCACGCTGCGTTCGAGCGAGACGGCGCGCAGTTCATCGACTTGTCGGCGGCTCGGCCGCATCGGGCTTGATCCTCGTTAGACGTCGGCGCACACCATAACCATATGTCCGGCTTGAACAAGACCGCCGCGATGGCCATTGTTGGCTGGATGTAAGGAGTTAGACCGTGGCTTCCCACGACGTCCCGATCGGCGCGAACCAAGTGAGCCTGGCGGCGCTCAACGAGCGCTCGCGCGAGATTTTCCGCCATATCGTCGAAAGTTATCTCGCCACCGGCGAGCCGGTCGGCTCGCGCAATCTGGCGCGCCTGCTGCCGATCACGCTGTCGCCGGCCTCGGTGCGCAACGTGATGTCGGACCTCGAGCAGCTCGGCCTGATCTTCGCCCCGCACACCTCCGCCGGCCGGCTGCCGACCGAACTCGGCCTGCGCTTCTTCGTCGATGCGCTGATGCAAATCGGTGACCTGACCGAAAGCGACCGCCGCTCGATCGAAGCCCAAGTGGCGGGCACCGGCAGCGGCAAGTCGCTGGAGACCGTGCTGACCGAAGCTTCGCAGACTTTGTCCGGATTGACTCGGTCCGCCGGCGTGGTGCTTACCGCGCAAGCCAACGTGCGGCTCAAGCATATCGAATTCGTGCGGCTGGAGCCGGAGCGCGCGCTCGCAGTGTTGGTGGCCGAAGACGGCCAGGTGGAAAACCGTGTGCTCAATGTGCCGGCCGGCGTGCCGACCTCGGCCTTGGTCGAAGCGGGCAATTTCCTCAACGCCCGCATCCGCGGCAAAACGCTGGCCGAGCTGCGCCTCGAGATAGAAGGCGCGATGGAGGCGGGGAAGGCCGAGCTCGATCAGCTCACCAAGAAGATCATCTCGGCAGGTCTTGCGAGCTGGTCGGGCGGCGAAAGCGACGACCGCAAGCTGATCGTGCGCGGCCACGCCAATCTGCTCGACGACCTGCACGCGCTCGACGATCTGGAGCGGGTGCGCTCGCTGTTCGACGCCCTGGAGACCAAGCGCGGGGTGATCGACCTGCTCGGCCGCGCCGAGCGCGGCGATGGGGTGCGCATCTTCATCGGCTCGGAGAACAAGCTGTTTTCGCTGTCCGGCTCCTCGACCATCGTGGCGCCCTATCGCGACAGCAAGGGCAGCATTGTGGGCGTGATCGGTGTGATCGGGCCGACCCGGCTCAATTACGCCCGCGTCATCCCGATGGTCGATTATACCGCGCGCATCGTCAGCCAATTACTGTCATCATAGAGTTTGCGCATGATCTTGTCCGAAAACCGGTTTCCACTTTTCGGGATCATGCGCTGAGAGCTTGATTTTTCGTGTCTGAAGCCTGATATCCCCGGCATCCGAACAGTTTTGAGGATGTAGCCATTATGACGGACAGGCCCGCCGCTGACGACACGGCTGCCCAGCCTGAGGGCGACGCGGCCACTGCCGGGGCACCGGAATTGGTGCCGGCCGAGCAGGTCACCGCCGCGTTGGAAGCGGCTGCGGAATTCAAAGACAAGCTGCTGCGCACGCTGGCCGAGATGGAGAACCTGCGCAAACGCACCGAGCGCGAGGTCGCCGACGCGCGCGTCTATGGCGTTGCCGGTTTCGCCCGCGACGTGCTGGCAGTGGCTGACAATATGCATCGCGCGTTGGGCACAATCGAAGCCGAACTGCGCGAGCATGCCGATGTCAAGCTCACCGCGCTGATCGAGGGCGTCGAGCTCACCGAGCGTGAATTGATGAAGGTGCTGGAGAAATATGGCGTGACGAAATTCTCGCCGCAAGGCGAGAAATTCGACCCGAACGTGCATCAGGCGATGTACGAGGTGCAGGATTCCGATGTGCCGGCGGGCCACGTCGCGCAGGTCATCCAGGCCGGCTACATGCTCGGCGACCGCGTGCTGCGCCCGGCGCTGGTGGCGGTGGTCAAGGCGGCGCCGAAAGCCCCGCCATCCTCCGCCAACGACAATCCGCCGCCGGCTGGCGCGCTATAAAATTTAGTGCAAATCGATTCCGTCGCGCAGCGCGCGGAAGCGGGTGAACAGCGCGTCCCAATCGTCCTTGCGGCTGATGCCGACGACGCGCAAAAAATTGCCGCCGCTGAAACGCAGCCATTGCGCCACCATGATCGGCTCGTCATTGATCCCCTTGGCCTGCGCCCTGATCTCGTAGCCGGGCAAGCCGCCGATCCGCATGGTATCCGCCGACAGCACCATGATATCGCGCAGCGGCGCCGACGACAGCAGGTCGCGGGCAAACCTGGCGCGGTCGTCGGGCTGTTCCGGCGAGCCCTGCCCAACCGAGACGATCACATAAGGCTGCTTGCTGAGGTCATCGGTCGGTCCCTCGGTCAGGATCACGCCGCCTTGGGCAAGCACCTGCATCACCCGGAAGCCGGCCAGTTCTCCGAGCTTGAACGGCAGCAAGTCGAGTTGTTCCTGGATCGGCATCGGCCGGAACGTGACGCTCGCCAGCGCCTGGCGGATGACCGCGTCGGAATAAACCGCGCGCGCGGACTCCGGCACTTCCACATTGATCAGCACGGTAAAGTCCTTTTCGGCACCCGCGGTCGCCAACAGAATCCATTTATGCAGCGTGACGTCATTGATCTGGCCGTGGCCGGTGACC
>Ga0265337_1001238_pt1 | contig 12919 bp, 13 predicted proteins | sample 42122metaG_FD_192441 | JGI IMG/M metagenome (GOLD analysis project Ga0265337, IMG submission 192441) | Rhizosphere microbial communities from Carex aquatilis grown in University of Washington, Seatle, WA, United States - 4-21-22 metaG | ecosystem: Host-associated > Plants > Roots > Rhizosphere >... | reverse complement strand
AGGCGTCGCTGCGTTCGCGGCCGAGCCAGAGCAACAGTTCGCTGCCGGCCGTGTGCTGGTTGACCAGCCGGGCGAGCGATTCCTTGAGCAAATCCATCTTGCCTTCCGCAATCAGCAGATTCGCAAATTCGCGGCACAGTTTTGCGGAAACGAAATTCAATGAACCGCGCAGCACTTCAGCCCAGCGCTCCGGATTCGCGGTCTTGAATGATTGCAGGGCATGATGATGTTTCGCGGCGGGAATCTGTTCCATCACCGGGCCGAACTTGATGTCTTGCGCCCAGATTTGCGCAGCGGTGATTTCATCGGGCGCCGGCGGGAGCCCGGCAATTTCGCGTAATTCGTCGCGCGCAAAAATGGCTTCCAGCGCCACGGACGGCTGCGTGCGCTGGTGCGACACGATGTCGGCGTTCAACGCCGTGACGACTTCCCCGGCGGCGCCTTGTTTGTCGGACAGATCCGCCGCGTTCTTTGACAGTTCGCCGACCACCACCACCCGCGCCTTCAAACCTTTGGCCGCGCGGAAATTGGTCATCAGCCGGTTTTGCAGCGACGTTTCCTGCGCCTGAAAAACGACCGGCTCGGTTTTTTTCAGCGGCACAATGAAATGGCCGTCTTTTTTCATCTCGCGCCGCGCGGTTTCCCACCACTTCTTCCAATCGTCGCGAATGACGTCCGGCACGAGCGCCTGCTGGATCTGGTCCGCCGTCGCCCGGCCGCCGTAGCTGTTCAACACCAGCTTGATCAAATCCAGGTGATGGGCGGCCAGGTGGCGCACATTTTCCAGGTCGTTGGCCTTGCGCGCGAGGATGTGGTCCTTGGGAATCGGCTTGAGGCTCTCGACCGCGAAGCCCAAATCCATCGTGTGACCCGGCTTCCCGGCGAAATCGATGGTGAACCGCGCGAACACCGTGTCCACCGTCTTGATGCGCCCGAAGCCCCAACTGCGATGCATGCAGCAGCCGCTTTCCGCCAGCAAGGTCAGCGGCTCCACGTGGCGGCCTTCGATCTTTCCCGCCGCCGCCAATTTTTCGAATTCTTCTCTCATAAAAGCCTTTTAACTCGCGTCTAAAAAGTCGTATGGCAATATTAAAGTTGGTGAGCAGCCAAAAACCAAGACAAATCGCGGCACGGGTTTTGCAGCAACGGCGTATCGACGGTGAGTTTATCGAGGATTTGCTCCAGACCGCGCTGGCGGACTCGCCGCTGTCGTCCGCCGACCGGGGCCTTTGCCAGGAAATCACGTATGGCGTCGTTCGTTGGCAGGCCACCCTCGACTGGCTCATCGCGCAAAAGACTGACGGGCGCGCCCAAAAACCCGGCCTGCAAAATCTGCTCCGGCTCGGTCTCTACCAGATCTTCTGGCTCGACCGCATTCCCGACCATGCCGCCGTCCACGAAACCGTCGAACTGGCCAAGCAGAACGGTTTTGGCACCCAGGCCGGATTTATCAATGCCATTTTACGCGGCTACCTGCGCGCGCAGGACGAAACTCAAAAGCGGCTGGCCGGATTGAAAATTTCACAACCGGCGCTCGGCTGGTCGCATCCCGAATGGCTCGTCACCCGCTGGCAAAAACGCTGGGGTGCGGAAAAAACCGCGCAATTTCTGGAATGGAACAACACGCCGCCGAAGACGTTTGCGCGCATGAACGCTTTGAAAATCGATGCCGGCAAACTGCTGGAAACCTGGCGCGCGGAAAACGTCGAATATGATTTTGTCCGTCACGGCGGTCGGCAGACCGCCGCATCCCTTGCAGAATTGGAATCATCCGGCTTTCTGCCGAAAGCCCCTACGCTCGAAAACCTGGTCTTTGAGCTGAAATCCCATCCGCCGCTGCATTCGCTGGCAAGCTTTCGCGACGGCGGGTTTTATCTGCAGGATCCCAGCACCTTGCTCGCCCCGGGCCAGCTCGCCCCGCAGCCCGGGGAAACGATTCTGGATTTTTGCGCCGCGCCCGGGGGCAAGACGACGTTCATCGCCCAGTTGATGAACAACCAGGGCCGCATTGTCGCCCAGGACGTTTCGGAGGAACGACTGAAATTGATCCGGGAAAACTGCTCGCGGCTCGGCGTCACGTGCGTCGAACCTGTTTTACCCTCAACTCTCAACTCCTTGCCGGGTCAAAGCGAAGCGACGACCGGTCAACCACCAACCGGTTTTGACCGTATTCTGGTGGACGCCCCGTGCTCGAACACCGGCGTGATGCGCCGGCGCGTGGATTTGCGCTGGCGGGTCCAGCCGCAGGAAATCGAACGCCTGGGCAAAGCACAACTCGATTTGCTGAAACAGGCCGCGACCGGATTGAAACCCGGCGGCGTTCTGGTTTACAGCACGTGCAGCCTCGAACCGGAGGAAAATGGTGAAGTCGTAAAACAATTCCTGGACGCCCGCACTGATTTCAAACTGGAACACGAACACGAGTTGCTGCCTTTCGTGGACCATGTGGATGGCGCATATGTGGCCCGGCTGGTTCATCTCTGACCGACCGCGCCATTTGCCATTTCATCAAACCATGGCATTCTGCGCACATGGAACTGGACCTGGAAAAGGAATTTGCCGATCGCGCGTATCCGTTGCTGGCCAGCCTGGTCACGCCGCGACCCATTGCCCTCGTCACCACCGTCAGCGCCGATGGCCGGGTGAACGCCGCGCCGTTCAGTTTCTTCAATCTCATGGGGGCAAATCCGCCCATCTGCGCCTTCGCGCCCGGCGACCGCGACAACGGCACGCCCAAGGACACTGCCTTGAACGTCCATGCCACGCACGAATTCGTCGTGAACCTGGTGGATGAAGCGATTGGTGAAGCGATGAACCAATGCGCCGCGTCGCTGCCGTTCGGTGAAAATGAATTGGTCCGCGCCGGGCTGCACGCCGCGCCGTCCACCATCGTAAAACCGCCGCGCATCGTGGAATCGCCGGTAAACCTGGAATGCACCGAATGGGGCACGCTGCAGATCGGCGGCAATCGCATGGTGATTGGTTTGATCAAACACCTCCACTTGCGCGATGAGTTATTCGACGCGGAGAAAAAACGGATCCGCACCGACAAACTGTTTCTCATCGGCCGCCTGGCTGCGCCGCATTGGTATTGCCGCACCCGCGACCGGTTTGAAATGATCCGGCCGGCGTAAAAAAGGCTAAACGCTAAAGGCTAAAAGGAAGCAGAAAAGGGCCAGTGTTCAGGTTTTACTTTAGCCTTTAGCGTTTAGCATTCAGCCTTGGAAATCACATCCCCATGATTTGATAACCAGAATCCACGTAAATCACCTGGCCGGTGATGGCGGCCGCGCCATCGCTGGCAAGAAACATGCCGGTGGCGCCGAGTTCTTCGGGCAGCACATTGCGTTTGAGCGGCGACTTGGCCTCGTAATGCTTGAGCATGTCGCTGAAACCGGCAATGCCGCGCGCGGCGAGCGTGTTGACCGGGCCGGCGCTGATGCAATTCACGCGGATTTTCCTCGGACCGAGGTCGTAGGCGAGATAACGCGTGCTGGCCTCGAGCGCGGCCTTGGCCACGCCCATGACGTTGTAGTGGGGCACGACCTTTTCCGCGCCGTAATAGCTCATGGCCACAATGCTGCCGCCGTCGGTCATCATCGGCGCCGCGGCACGGGCCAGCGCGACCAGCGAATAAGCGCTCACGTCGTGCGCGATCCGGAATGCTTCGCGGCTGGTGTTCACAAATTCGCCTTCGAGCGCCGCTTTCGGCGCGAACGCCACCGAATGCAACAGCAGATGCAGTTTGCCGAATTTTTCGCCAACGGCTTTGAAGACATTCGCGATTTCCTCGTCCTTGGTCACATCGCACGGGAGGATGAGCGTGTCGGCGCCAAAGGTGCCGGCGAGTTCCTCGACGTTTTCCTTGAGCCGGTCACCCTGGTAGGTGAATGCAAGTTTTGCGCCCTCGCGCGCCCACGCCTGGGCGATGGCCCAGGCGATGGAACGCTGGTTGGCGACGCCGAAAACGACTCCGAACTTTCCTTCAAGCAATGGCATAATTTAAAATTGTTGACTGGTTAAATCGTTGAAATGTTAAAACGTTGCGGCGGCGGTGCGCAAAACAAATCTCCACCTTACGGAGTCCTAATCAGGCAGGGATGGCGCGCTGCGCCGTCCGCGCCGCGTATAGCGGCGCAAGCGTGAGGTGCGGAATTTGAGCGGTGGACCTGCTTCATTCCGCCCGCTGTTGCGCGGGCGGAGACATCGCAGCGCGATGTCCCTACCCAAGTCAAGACAACGCCCTCCGCGCGTCCAGCCTCGACGGGCGGGTTTGCAACCGGTAAACTGGCGGCAATGGACGCAAACACAGGCAATGTCATCGTGGAAGGGCTGATTTCGTATCTGGGTCTGATCATCCTGCTGACGTTTCACGAGTTCGGTCATGCGTGGACGGCAATGAAATGCGGCGATGACACGGCAAAATCGCTAGGGCGCGTCTCACTCAATCCCATTGTCCATATTGATCCGATTGGCACGGTGCTGTTGCCCTTGCTGATGATTTTTCTCCCGACCGGTGCCAGCCGGTTCATGATTGGCTGGGCCAAACCGGTACCGGTAAATCCTTATAATTTACAAAATCCCCGCGTGGATGACATCCTGGTTTCGATGGCCGGTCCGGCGATGAACTTGATTTTGGCGGTGGTGCTGGTGGCGCTGGCGCGCGTGGGATTGATGATTCATCAGGAACCAATGGCCAACGTGTGCTGGGATTTTGCCTCACTCAGCCTGCTGCTTTGCTTCTTCAATCTCATTCCCATCCCACCCCTCGACGGCTCGCACGTGCTGCGAAATTTAACCGGCATGAGTTGGGAAACTTACGCCAGCTATGCCCGGTTTGGTTTCATCGCGGTGATTGTCGTGCTGCAGATCCCGCAGGTGCGCCAAGTGCTCAGCCTCATGGTCAACGGAACGCTCATGTCGCTCGGCAAACTGTTCGGCGTGGTCTGAAACGGCCTATTTCTTGAAGTAAAGCTCTTCAACGTTCCAGCTCACGCGATAATAGCTCAGTGCTGTCGGCTTCAAGTTCCCGATGTCCGCGCGCGCCGCCGCATAATAGTATGGCGTGACGGTGAAAATCATCGGCTGTTTCTCGGCGAGAATCTTTTGCACTTCGTCAAAATCTCTTTTGCGTTCCGCAAAATCCAGCGTTTTCATCTGCGCATCCATCAATTCATCCATCCGCGCCTCCCAATCCGTCGAAGGCGTCTTCTCTCGCGGAAACCATTGATGCGTGAAGCCGCTGGACTTGACGACGTTCGCCTGAAACGCCGGGTCGGCACCGCCGCCAGCCAGGCCCATGAGCACGCACTCGTACTCATGGGTGTCATCTATTTTGTGAATCAACGTATTGAACTCGACTGGTTGGAAAATGATTTTGAAGCCGAGTTTCTGCAAATCCGCCTGGATTAAAACGGCGGCTTTGTTGCGCGAATTGTTTTCGATGTTCGTATTGAAAACGATCTCGATTTTGTTGCCGTTAGCGTCCTCCAAAACGCCGTCGCCGTCGCGGTCTTCGATGCCGATTTCCTTCAGTAGCGCGCGCGCCCTGGTCAGATCATGCGGAAATGTCGCCGTGTCCGGGTCATACCATTTTTTGTTGCCGGGTGTTACAAAACCGTAATTCGGGACTGCCCGACCGTTGTAGATGGACTTGATGATGGAGTCGCGGTCAATGGCATACGCGCACGCTTGCCGGAATTTTTCATTGCGAAACCACTTCAATTTTTTCGGATCAACACATGGTTGGCCGGTTTTGGAATTCACGTTCGTATTTTCGTTGAACCAGAAAAAATCCGTTTCCAATCCGATGCCTGGTTCAAGCAGGTTGAATCTCCCGTTCGCAGACTCGGTTTTGAAATGGTCGTATTCGTGGGCGTAAATGAAATCGTGCACGTCGCATTCGCCGCTCAAAAAACGCAGCGAGATGGCATTGCGATCAGGCACGATGGTGAAGACGATGTTGTCAAAATACGGCAAGCGCTGGCCTTGCTTGTCCACTTCGCAAAAATACGGATTGCGTTCGAGCAAAATGGAATCACCCGACTTGTATTCCTTGATGCGAAACGGTCCGCTGCAAACGATGTCCTCCGGTTTCGAATTGATGCCGTAGGCCGAAGTGAAGGTTCCATCCGCGACCGTTTTTTGCAGGATGTGCCTGGGCATGATCGGCACACCGGCACCAAACGCCTCCAGAAATGGCGCGAAAATTTCCGGGGTCACGACTTGAACCGTCAAATTGTCAATTTTCGTCACGATGAATTTTTTCCCATTCACCGTCAACCCATCCGCCATCACCGGGTTGATGTTGGTGCTGTAGATCAAATCATTGCAGGTGAACACCACGTCGTCCGCCGTGAGCGGCTGGCCGTCGCTCCAGAAAAGATTTTTGCGCAATTTGAACGTCCAGGTTTTGCCGTCGGGCGAATTCGTCCACGATTCCGCCAAGCCCGGGGTGATCTCCTGCTTAATGGGGTCGTCGCCGAGCAGCGACGCGAAGAAAAACCGGTAGATGTCCTGTGAAGATGACTCGTTGGCTGTGATGGGATTGAATGTTTTCGGATCACCTGGTTCGGCGATAACGAGTCGTCCGCCGCGAATGCCCGGAGTGCAGTCCGCTACCAGCGGTGGGTCGGGCAGGGGATAATTCGCGACGCTATTTCCGGATGCGGCGGTTTCGGTCTTCTTCCCGCAACCAACCAGGCAAACCATCAGCGCTGCAAACGTGACTGCGTTTCGAATCAAGGTTTTTCTCATGTACGTTTCCTTTTCCTTTCGCCGAAACATTCCGGTTTATTGGCCGAAAGTCGAGTTTTTCATCGCGTGCCAGCCGATTTTTTGCCACCCTTGTCATGGCATTGCCATGTGGTCATACCTTTTCAAGCGGCTGCTGCACATGATACCGCTCCTGTTGGGGGTGTCGTTGCTGACGTTTCTGCTCATGTCGCTGGCCCCGGGCGACTTTTACACCGCGCTTTCACAGAATCCACAAATCTCACTGGAAACCATCGCCCGCCTGAAGGCGCAATTCCACCTCGATCAACCTTGGTACGTGCAATATTTTTATTGGTTCAAAAGCGTTCTGAACGGCGATTTTGGTTATTCGATGGCTTATAAAATTCCGGCCACCTCGCTAATTGTCGGCCGCCTCGGCAACACCTTTCTGCTCTCATTTCTTGCCCTGATTATCGCTTGGGGAATTGCGATTCCACTGGGCATTTGGGCGGCAGTCAGAAAGGATTCCTGGGTGGACCGCGGTTGCTCGATGATTGCGTTCCTCGGATTGTCCATTCCCGATGTGCTGTTGTCGTTGCTGGCCCTGTGGCTCGCCGCCGCCACCGGCTGGTTTCCCGTCGGCGGCGCACAAAGTCCGCTCCACGATTTGATGACCCCGGCACAACAATTCTGGGACCGCGCACATCATCTTATCCTGCCCGCACTGGTGCTGGCGGCCGCTGACCTGGCCGGCATCATGCGCCAGATGCGCTCCAACCTGCTCGACACTCTCCGGGCCGAATATGTCACCGCCGCCCGCGCGCGCGGCCTGGGTGAAGGCTGGGTGGTTTACAAACATGCGCTCCGCAACGCCATCAATCCGTTGCTGACCATCTTCGGCTACTCGCTCGCCGCATTGTTGAGCGGCGCGTTCACCGTGGAAAACATCATGGCGTGGCCGGGCCTGGGGCGCCTCACCATGGAGGCGTTCTTCGCCAAGGACTCCTACCTGGTCGTGGATTGCGTGGTCATGGCCACCGCGCTGCTGGTAATTGGGAATTTCATAGCGGATCTGTTGCTCGCCTGGAGTGATCCGCGCATCCGCTTGAAGTCATGAACGAAACCGCGCCAATCCGGAACCCAGCCGCGGAACAGCCGCTGTCGCCCTGGCAATTGTTCTGGCGACGGTTGAAACGGCGGCGCATTGCGATGGCCGGGGGCGTCGTTTTGATCGTGCTTTACCTGGCGGCTCTGTTCGCCGGGTTTGTCACACCTTACAGCTATGACCGGCAGGATCGGGACCGCTTTTTCCATCCACCGACCTGGTTGAGATTTTCCGGTTTTCATCTGGTCGTGCCACGGTATGAACCGATGCGGGGCAGTTTCAATTATCGCGCCCGCCCGAGCGACACCAAACCCGTCCATTTCTTCGTTCGCGGCGACAAATATGAATTGTTCGGGCTGGTCCCGACCACGGTTCATCTGTTCGGCACCGGGGACGATCAATATCCGGTTTACCTGCTGGGCACAGACCAATTCGGGCGGGATGTCTTCTCGCGATTGCTTTACGGCTCGCAAATTTCCCTTTCGATCGGTGTCATCGGCATCCTGTTATCATTCGCTTTTGGCCTGATTATTGGCGGAATTTCAGGTTATTTTAGCGGTTTGACCGACACCGTCATCATGCGGTTGTGCGAATTAATCATGTCCGTTCCGGCGCTCTATCTCATCATTTCGCTGCGGGCGACGTTTCCGCCGGGAATGAGTTCGGCCCAGGTTTATGCCATGATCATCATCATTTTGAGTTTTATTGGCTGGGCGAGCATGGCCCGGGTCATTCGCGGCATGACCTTGTCGTTGCGCGAGCAGCAATTCGTCCTCGCCGCCCGCGCCCTCGGCCAGACTCATCTTAAAGTGATTGTGCGGCATATTTTGCCGAACACGTTTTCCTATGTCATCGTCGCCGCAACGTTGAGTGTGCCGTACTACATCCTGGGTGAGGTCGTCCTGAGTTTCCTGGGCGTGGGGATCCAGGAACCGAGTGCCAGTTGGGGCAACATGCTGACCGCGGCGCAGAACACCGAGTATTTGCGCAATTATCCCTGGCTGCTGGCACCCGGCGCGGCGATATTTGTCACCGTTCTCGCTTTCAACTTTCTCGGCGATGGTTTAAGAGACGCCGCGGACACCAAAGCCTGACGGCTCAAGGCAAAATGAAAAATGTAAAACAAAAAAAAGGCCGGCGCGGACGGCGTCTCCCTCCGGGAGAATTTTGCATTCTTAATTTTTAATTTCTAATTCGCATGGCCCTACTCGAAATCAAGAATCTCAAGATGGACTTCGGCTCCGGTGCGGATGCGTTGCGCGCCGTGGACGACGTGTCGCTGACCATCGGGGCAGGCGAGACGGTCTGCCTCGTCGGTGAAAGCGGCTGCGGCAAGAGCGTGACCGCGCTGTCCATCGCCCAGCTCGTGCCCATGCCGCCGGCCCATTACGTCGGCGGAGAGATTTTGTTGAATGGCCAGGACACATTAAAAATGTCGAGGGGTGAATTGCAAAAAATCCGCGGCGGCGTGGTGAGTTACGTCTTTCAGGAACCGGGCGCGTCGTTGAACCCGGTCTTCCGCATCGGCAACCAGATCAGGGAATCGCTCCAGTTGCATCGGCCCGAGCTTGGAGCGCCGAGCACCGGCTCGGCCCGTTCCGACCGCCCACAACATCGAGCCGAAGCGGTGCTCGGCGCTCCATCCAGAAGCAAGGCTCTCGACGAGGAGGTCGTCCGGTTGCTGAAGCTGGTCGGCATTCCGGCGCCGGAATCGCGCCTCCGGAATTATCCGTTCGAGATGTCCGGCGGCATGCAACAGCGCGTGATGATTGCCATGGCCCTGGCCAGCGAACCCGAGTTGCTCGTGGCCGACGAACCCACCACCGCGCTGGACGTGACCATCCAGGCGCAGATCCTCGATTTGTTGCGCGACCTCAAGCAGCGCCTGGGCATGGCGATTTTGCTCATCACGCACAACCTCGGCATTGTCGGCGACATGGCCGACCGGGTGGCGGTGATGTATGCCGGGCAGATCGTTGAGCTGTCACCCGCGACGGAGTTGCTCCGCCGTCCGTTGCATCCCTACACCCGGGCGCTGATGAATTCCGTGCCCAAGCTCAGCGGTGGCGCCAACCGGCTTTCGGCCATCCCGGGTAACGTCCCGCGCATCGGTAATTTCCCGCCCGGCTGTCGTTTCGCCCCACGTTGTCCGATTGCCAAACCGGAATGTTCTGAAAAAATTCCCGAACTGGTCGAGGTTGAACCCGGGCGTTTTGTGAGATGTCCGTTCTGGAAAACCACATGAGCCTGCTCGAAGTCAAAAATCTAAAAGTCTATTTCCCGGTGAAACACGGGATGTTCAGCCGCGTCCGCGAATTCGTGAAGGCGGTGGATGACGTGAGCTTCGCCATCGAGCCCGGTGAAACTCTCGGCCTGGTCGGCGAGAGCGGCTGCGGCAAGACGACCCTTGGCCGCGCCATCGTCCGGCTGGTCGAGCCGACCGCCGGCAGCGTTTTGCTCAACGGCGAGGACATCACCCAAATGGGCGGCGCGGCCTTGCGGGCGCGGCGCCGGAAGTTCCAGATGATTTTTCAGGATCCCTACGGCTCGCTCAATCCACGCATGACCGTCGAGCAAATCGTCGGCGAGGCACTCGACATCCATCAATTGACGGACAGTTCGTCGGCGAGGCAAAAGCGCATTGCGGAATTGCTCAAGGCTGTCGGCCTCGACGCGGTTTATGCGCAGCGTTATCCGCACGAATTCAGCGGCGGCCAGCGGCAGCGCATCGGCATCGCGCGCGCGCTGGCGGTCGAGCCGGAACTGATCATCTGCGACGAGCCGGTGAGCGCGCTGGATGTCTCGGTGCAGGCGCAGATCATTAATCTGCTCCAGGATTTACAGCAACAACGCGGCATCGCCTATCTTTTCATCGCGCACGACCTCGCGGTAGTGGAGCACATCAGCCGCCGGGTGATGGTGATGTACCTCGGCAAGATCGTGGAATTGGCGGACGCCAAATCCATCATCGGCGAACCCCAGCATCCCTACACGCAGGCATTGATCTCCGCCATTCCGGAAGTGGACCCGGAATCAAAACGGCAGCGCATTATTTTGCCGGGTGACGTGCCATCACCGATTCATCCGCCGGACGGTTGTCCATTCCATCCGCGCTGTCCGATTGCGGAAGCACGATGCCGGACGGAAGTCCCGGCGCTCCGGGAAGTCAAAAAAGATGAATTGGCCGCCTGCCATCTGGCGGGCACCAGGATCGCCGCGAAGCGGTAAATTCATTTTACTTCCGGCAGGCGGCCGCCGATTTCAAAATCGTGCTGGCCTTTGGCCTTTCCGGCGGTCACAAACAGGCGGTAGGCGACATTCGTCTGGAGCGTTTGGGCGCCGGAACCGGCGATTGCGGGTTTCATGCCGCGGATGGACTGGCCATAGGCAAAAATCTTCACCGGCTCGGAACGGGAGTCGGAGACCAGATGCCAGACGGGCAGGACGCTATGGTTCGTCTGCCATTCGGCGAGGGGAACAGCCTTGATTTCGGTGAGTTTGAACTGTTGGTTGAGGCTGAAGGTCAAAGATGGCGGCGCATTGGCCGGCTGGAGCCGCGAACGCAAATTGCGGCTGGCGTGGGCAATTTGAATGGTCTGGGGTTGAAACCAACCGGTAAAAAAACAGGCGTAAACGGTGCCCAGGACCAGCGCCACGATGATCAGCAACCGGCTTTCTTTTATCATAAATTAGTTGATTATTGTAACTCGACCGTCGCGCTGACCGTCGAATTAGCTGTTCAGACGCGCCAAAGGATTAAACGGTTATGAAAATAGCGGGGAAACGGTCATTGGCCAGGCGCGAAATCGTTTTTCGCGCTCACGGCGCCTTCACCCTGATTGAATTACTGGTGGTGATCGCCATCATCGCAATTCTGGCGGCGATGTTGTTGCCGGCGTTGACCCGGGCCAAGGAGGCGGGCAAACGCATTGCCTGCCTGAACAACCTGCACCAGTTTGGCATCTCCCTGAAGCTTTACATGGCCGATTACAGCGACCAGTTTCCCCATCGTAAGAACCAGGGCCGTTGGCCACAGCAGATGTACGAAAGTTACGGCCGGAATTTGAAAATGCTCCTGTGTCCCAGCGAGACCACCAACACGCCCAACACGTACGAGGCGGACACGATCCATTATCCTGCCGACGCCGCCCCGCGCAGCTATCTCATCAATGGGTTCAACGATTATTACGCAGGCGAGTTCAACCTTGCTCCCGGCGACTGGCCGGCGCTGGAAAACGCCATGGCCCAGAATGCCACGTCCCTGAAAGAAGCCAATGTGCGTTATCCTTCCGAAACGGTCGTCCTGGGGGAAAAGCGATCCGACGCGGGCGATTATTACATGGACGTTTATGAAAACGGCGGAAACGATTTCACCGGGGTGGCCGAGCAATGCCGGCATGACAGCCACGGTGCCAGTTCACAAACCGGCGGTTCGAATTTTGCCCTGGCCGACGGCAGCGCCCGGTTCATCAAGTTTCCCCAAGCCTTGGATCCGCTGAACATCTGGTGCGTCGGCGACGCCGACCGGACAGCCAATGCAGTGGCTTATTGAGTCCGGGTTGAAGCGTGGGGCGGGCGATGGGAATCGAACCCGCCGCTCATTTCACGCCTTGCGCCACAGCTTCACTTCCGCGCTGGCCAATCAAAACGTATCATCTGAATTGCGGATGAAGCTGACGGGCCACAAGACCGCTGGCGAACATCAAAAATACACACATCACGAAATGGACAATCTCCGCGCCGCCGTGAAAAAAATCCCGTCCCTTGGCTGATTTGAACGTAATTGACAACGGCAAACCTCTGTGATACCATCTTGATACTGAAATGCCGCGCAAAGTGCGACAACTGATAGCCGACCTGGAAAAAGCCGGTTTTGTGAACCGGGGTGGCAAGGGTAGCCATCGGAACTACATTCATCCGACCGGGGCGCGCGTCACCATTAGCGGACAGCCCGGTTACGATGCCCAGCCCTATCAGGAACGGCAAGTGCGGCGGCAGATTGAGGAAAGCCAAAAATGAAAAAAACCGAATTGAAAGCCAAGGCCGCCCGTTACTTGAAAATCGTGGAATGGACCGATGAAGACGGCTGTTTTGTGGGCA
>Ga0265337_1001234_pt1 | contig 12946 bp, 8 predicted proteins | sample 42122metaG_FD_192441 | JGI IMG/M metagenome (GOLD analysis project Ga0265337, IMG submission 192441) | Rhizosphere microbial communities from Carex aquatilis grown in University of Washington, Seatle, WA, United States - 4-21-22 metaG | ecosystem: Host-associated > Plants > Roots > Rhizosphere >... | reverse complement strand
GGGAAAAACGCTCGAAATCGTCGGCGGTCATGCCCTTCGGCTGCAAAATCTGCTTCACGAATATCTCAATCGGGACAGTCTGGCCGTTGCGTCCGAGCGAACGGAGCAATCCACCCGCATCCGCCGCCGCTGCTTCATCGGTGACATAAATGCCCAGGGCCTCCGCCTTTTTCGCGAACATCAGGCGGAGATAAATCTGCTCTTCCAAATCCTTCTCCTTGATGTTCGGATTGCTGTCCGGCCATTCATTGTTGCGGAACCAGTAAAACAGGAAAAACTCGTTCCGGGCGTTGATGTAATCCTGCTGGGTGATTTTGTGGCCATAAAGCGAACCGTAGCCGGCGCTTCCGCCCACACCGCCATTGCGCGACGCCGGCGCGGCGTTCCACCAGATAAATGAAATAATCGTGAGGGCGGCAATGATCCACCACAGCCACTTCGAATGTTTGCGAATTGTTCCGATCATAGTGAAAAAATGGAATGTTCAGATTAACCAGCCGGCGGGAACATGGCAAACGCAAAAGCGCGATCTTTCCACTCGTAATCCTAATCTTTGATCTTAATCGTAATGGCTTCTCTCCGGGTGAAACAGATTAAGATTACAATGGCGATTAGGATTATGAGCCTTTCAGCCACTTCGCCGCGTCCGCCGCCGCGTAGGTGATGAGGATGTCCGCGCCCGCGCGGCGCATCGCCAGCAGGCTTTCCAGCGTCACCGCGCGCTCGTCAATCCAGCCCTTCGCCGCCGCCGCCTTGATCATCGCGTGCTCGCCGCTTACCGCGTAGGCGGCGGTGGGATAACCGAACTCCGTCTTCACGCGATGAATCAAATCCAGATACGCCAGCGCCGGCTTGACCATCACGATGTCCGCGCCTTCCTGGATGTCCAGTGCCACCTCGCGCAACGCCTCGTTCGCGTTCGCCGCGTCCATCTGATAACTGCGCCGGTCGCCGAACTTCGGCGCGGACTCGGCGGCCTCGCGGAACGGCCCGTAAAACGCCGACGCAAACTTCGCCGCGTAACTCATGATGGGCGTGTCAATGAAACCATTCTTGTCCAGCGACGCGCGGATTGCGGCAACCCGGCCGTCCATCATGTCGCTCGGCGCGACGATGTCCGCGCCCGCCTCGGCATGGCTGGCGGCGGTTTGCGCGAGCAGCTTCAGCGACGGGTCGTTCAAAATTTTCACCGGAGCGCCGAGCACCGCCTCGGCCCGATCCGATGTATTTCCAACTAGCCGGGACGGTGCCCGGCGCTCCACGATGCCGCAATGGCCGTGCTCCATGTATTCGCACAGGCACACATCCGTGATGACCAGCAGCTCCGGCAATTCCTTTTTCAACAGCCGCACCGTTTGCTGGACGATGCCGTTTTTGGCGTAGGCGCCGGAAGCCTTCGCGTTCTTTTTGTCGGGGATGCCGAAGAGCAGGACAGCGGGAACGCCGAGCGCATGGGCGCGGGCCGCTTCGCGCAGAACTTCATCCGGCGAAAGCTGGAAGACGCCGGGCATGGCGTCAATTTCACGGCGCAACTTGCGACCGGAGCGGGCGAACAGCGGCAGGACGAGCTGCTCCACGCTCAAGCGCGTTTCGCAGACGAGTTTCCGCACCGCGGGCGACTGCCGCAGCCGGCGCGGACGATACACTGGAAATCCGGGCAAATTCATGGACACAGTCTAGGTTTTGCGAAGCGCGGGCAAAAGGGGAAAGTTTTCAACCCCGGCTGGATGAACCCCAAGGTGGCATGTGCCGCACCTGCATTTTTGGACTGCGGCGGGAAGCGAAGCGCCACGCCGCTATGGGCGGCACGGTTACGCTCGAAAAGCGGTGTCGCCGCTGCGCTCTGCCACCGCAGTCCAAATTTGGTTCTTCCGTGCGCGAAGTGGCAGGATTGTATTATGGATTACGGAATCGCAAGGCGGTTGGTGGCGACGTCGGTTTGGTGAAATAGATTTGTAAGTTGGGAATTACTCACTGTTGCAACACTGCCGTCGGCCACGCCGATGTTGCCCGCGTTGTGATGCCGTGCGGATGTCCAAGTGATGGGAGCATTCGTCGAAAGTTCCAGCAGGCCGGGTTTTACCGGAACGCTGCCAACGGCGAAGTTGTCGTCACCGGAGAGAATCATTTTCGGATGGTTTTGGACAGCATCCAAGCCGACGAAGTAGCTGATGTTTTTTGAGGAAAAACCGGATGTGAAATTAGTGGCGACAACCCGGTCTCTATCCGCCGGACACCACAAAATTTTCGGTGTGTTAAGTTCATTGGACATGACCAGAATATTGAGCCACGCATTTCTCCCATCGACGGTCAATTCCATTGTGCCGCCATTGGTCACAGAAACCTGCATCGGGAATTTATCGTTGTGATCGCCAGCCCAAATATAGTAGGCGAGACCGATTTGTTTGAGGTTATTGACACAGTAAATTCTTGGAGACTTTCTCGGACGATCTGAAATAACCGCTGGTGAAATCATAACCACCAACACCGCAACTACACAAATGACCACCAAAACTTCCGTGAGCGTCATCGCGACGGTCTTCTGATTGGCAACGCGCGGCTTCATGTTTCCGACTCTGCTCCCGGCCCAAAAGTTTGGCAAGCCAAAGTTGGGCGGGAAATATGTTCAACAACCTCCCTCATCCCGGCCTTCTCCCCAAGGAGAAGGAGAATCGTTTGCCGTCGTTCTGACAATTCGCGCAACTGGATTTGCCGGACCGCATCCGCAAATCCAAAAGTGTGCAATCGCTGTTCCTTCTCCCTGGGGGAGAATAGCCCTGTTGGCTTTTACACAACGGCAGATTCGCGCATCCCGTGCCCATATTCCGCCCAATCGCCACCGCCGAAAACAGATTCCAACCGTCATAAGGACAGCAGGTGATTATATTCAGGCCAAACGTTATGAAAAGGGGCTTCACCCCTATCAAATAGCCGGTAAAATGGGTATTGAAACTGCGCTTATTTTGGCTTGGGAAAGTGGTTCCTGCACGCCCGATGAGAAACAATGGCAGATGTTGAGCGACCTGCTGTCGTTCGATTCTGGAGTTGATTTCCCAAAACCTCACAGGGGTTGTTTGTTGGGTTTTGCACAGTCGAAATTGTAATAATTAAGCAGAAAAAACGGTGCTGGCCATGATATTTGAGGCGAGGGTCGGACTTCCAGTAAATCAAGCGCGGTGGCAAATTTGATTTCCCGGCGATTGACGACGGAGTTTACGGCATGGCGTTCATCGAAACAGTCGTGAACGCCGCCCGCTCCAACGCGAAGTGGATGAGTTTTGTGGAGGTCTCGCCGACGTGGAGTCAGCGGAGAATTGTCATCACGCGGAGTGTGCCCTCGGATACGTGATTCTCGTTGAGTTCAAGTCGCAGGTAGTCCCAAACGACACCGCTTTGGAGGTCGCCGCCCGGAACCGTGAACGTCATTTGATTTTCGCCCGGCTTCAACAGTGCCGCGTCGAACCTCAACGTCCGCTCCTGCCAGAGCCCTTTGTCGGAGTTGTAACGGATGGTGCTGGTGGTCCGCAACCGGGCGTTGTCCGGACTGCTGCCGTCACCGATGGCCCCGACGCTCTGGCCGTTGACCGCAACCGCAAGCTGGCCGATGCCGTCCACGCCAGCCAGCGCCACGCGCAACGCGGCCTGGCCCTGCGCCGGCTCTTTCATGTTGAATTTGACGGTCCAGGTGGTTTCCCGGCCGCGACCGTAGATGTTCCAGGGTCCGCGTTGGTTGGATTGGGGATATTGATCGAGCGATTCTCCCTTGACCCAGCCAAAGCGCTGGTTCGCGGGGTCCTTGGTGTTCGGATTGATAAAAGTCAGGTTCGTCGCGTGCGGCACCTCCTCGAAAAACCAGTCTTTGCGGTAATCGCTTTTGCCGATGGTGTAAGTGATGTCGTTCGGGAATAGCAGCGCGTAACGCAGGTTCCAGCCCCACAGCCAGTAGTTCGCGCCGTCGCCCTTGAAAAATTTTCCGCCGGTGCGGTCGGGGTAGCCGATGTCCCAAAGTTGACGGCCGTAGCGCACGGGCTTCCAATCCAGCTTGCCCAAGTTCAGCGATTTGCCTGCTTCAACGACAATGTTCGTCTGCGTGAATTCGCCCAGCACACCGTCGGCCAGGGCGTGAAGCGTATAGGTGCCGGGGCGAATGTTGGGAATGGTGAATTTGCCGTTCGCGCTGCCATCGTTCCAAAATTGATAATACCTGGCGTCATGGATTCCATCGGGAGGGCCGCCGCGACCGCGACCACCAAAGCCGCCGCGACCGCCGAACCCGCCACCAAACCTGCCACCGACAGTGACATTGTTACTGCTTCCGACACCGCCACTACCCATGCCGACGTCACCGCCGCCAAACCCGCCGCGAAAGCCGTTGGTGCCGCCATCCGGATGGGCAACGCCAACGATCAGATGCGGCAGCCTGGTCGTCTTCGTCTGCGGATCCATGAGCACGATTTGTCCGGTCACGGTTCCGCGCTGGTCTTTGTGCGGATAGTCCACACCGCTGACCCAGTCGTAGGGCCATTGCGCCTTTTCCTTTTCGGCTTGGGCGAGCGCGTTTTGAAACAAGGCGTTCGCATTTTTTGTCCAAGCGGGTGGAACCGTCGGGTTGCCGGCAGTGGCGGCGAACGTCGCGAGGTCGGCCTTGCTGGGCGTCTGGAACTTTGACAAAGAGTTGACGTAAATAAAAATCGGGCCGATGACCTTGTTCCATTCCTCCCCGGCGGCGATGCGGGCGGTCGAGCCGCCGTCGTAATGGCCGCCTTCCCAGTAATCGAGGATGATCGGATCCGGGTTGTCGTTGTCGCCGAAATGGCAGTCGAGTTCCTGTTTGGTCGGGCCGCCGCTCAAATATTCGATGGTCGGGTTGATAAACCAGATGCCGATGTGGTCCTGGGTGCTAGACCAGCCGTAGGCCGGGGTTCTGTATTGCACGCCGGAGTAACTATACTTGTGCTCGACGGAGTTTTTGTAAGGGCCTTTGGTCAGAATGCGCTGCTCTTTCGCGTGAACCACCACACCGGAACCCCAGTCCGTCGGCGAGCACTGGAGCATGTTGCGGTCCGCATCCACCGAAATCCAGTCGAAGGTCTGGTTGATCTTGGTGATGTAACGGCTCTCGGAACCAACGCCCCCGGCGCGGTAAGAGGCGGGATGGGAAAAAATCGCGTAGACATAGACTCCGCTGTCGCCGCGGCCCATGGCATAGCGGACTTCCATGTCGCAATAAGTTCCGCCGCCGGGCGCACCTGGCGTCAACTGAAACTGGCCGCCTGTCACGCCCTTGACCGAAACCTCGGCTCGCGCGCCGCCGTTTTTCGCCGGATCAATGGTGATGGAGTCCGTCAAGCCGCCCGCCGCCGCCGCGGCGGAGGGGTCTTGCTCCCAATAACCCGACTGGCCCTGTTCATGACCCATCGTGTCAATGCCCTTGTAAAAGAGCGAATCCATGGCACCGTTGCGCTTGTCAATGATGGCTTTGACGATGCCGTTGTCGAGCGTCCAAGTGCCTCCATTGTCGGTGACGGTCACAGGGGCGTTGGCTACAGGTTTGGCAACCACCGTCACGGCCAGAGTCAGGACAACGAAGGCAGATGCAAGGAGGCGGCGTGGGCCGGCAGCAATAAACATTATCATCAGGTGCCTGTTTTAATTGTTGTTCGGATGAAAGGCTGCACCCCGCGCCAATCAGATGGATTTTTTTGCGGGGCGTGCTGCTGCAAAAGACGGAATCCGCCGCGATGGGTTACATCAAAGAGTGTCTTGTCCCAATCCACCGTGGATTTCAACGGTCGCTTTTGCGTTTTTTAGAACCGGTTCCGACTCACGCTTTAACTTTCAGACTTTACTCGTATCGTCTCGAATGATTTGATTTCGATACACCAACCAATTGTATCTATGAACTCGAGATTTTTTTTTGCTGCCGGCGTGCTCCTCACCGGGGTTGTGTTATATTCGGGCTGCGCTACCAACACCAAGATGGCTGATGACACCAGCCGTCGGCTTGTTTTCACCGGAGTCAAGTCGGAGCAGAAGCTGACGTTGCAGGAGTTGAATCCCGAGATGCCATCCGACTGGTCGTCTTACAATTATCTGGTGATTGAAATGCGCACAAGCACCCCGCAGCGGTTTTCCATCTGGGCGAACACCGCCAACGGCAACCGGCGCATCATGTTTCAGCCTTTCGGTCAGAACGCCTGGCTGCGCGCCTCGGTGCCGCTGCGCTATTTCGAAGGCCGCGACCAGTCCGGCTTCGACCTGGCTTCCACCATCAACCGCCGCACCGATTCCTTCTGGATGTCCGTCTGGGGTCCGTTCGGCGACCTGACGGCGGTGCAATCGCTGTCGTTCATCATGGATTACCCGATCAACAAGCCGGCCGTTGAGATTCGCTCCATCCATCTTTCAAAGACGGACGAAGGTTCTATGTTCCTGGGAACGACCAACGTGCTGGATGAGTTCAAACAATGGGCCGGCACCGATTGGCCGCGCAAAATCGAAAACCGCGCGCAACTGACCCAGGAACTGGCCGACGAAAGCAAAACGCTCCAGCCCGGCAATTTCGGCTACGACGAATTCGGCGGCTATCAGGACACGCACGCCAAAGCGACCGGCTTCTTTCATGTTGAACAAATTGACGGCAAATGGTGGTTCGTGGATCCGGTCGGCCACTGGTTCCTGTCCACCAGTGTCAACGGCATCGGCGGCCGCGGTGGCCGCGGTGGTCGCGGTGGTGGCACGGTCGTGCAAACCAATCCCGCCTCCAGTCTCCTGTCCCGGCGCATGGACGATTGGGGATTCAACACCGGCGGGCAGGGAATGAACAGACCCTACATCGTCATGGCTTCGGTGCCTCGTGGAACAAACATCTTCCTCGGCATGCCAGACGTTTATTCCGACGCATTCGCAAGGTCGGCGGAGCAAACCGCCGTCAGCACATGCGCGCCGAGGAAGAACGACTCCCTGGTAATCGGCTATTTCATCGGCAACGAACCGCCGTGGGCCGGCCGCGAGCCGGAAGTGGTTGACTTGATTCTCAAAGGCCCCGAAACGGCGACGCAGCTCAAGCTCAAGGAATATCTGCAGGCGAACGACACGCCTGAACGCCGCACGAATTTCGTTTTCGCCGCGTTTCAAATGCAGCTTGAGATTGTCTGCAGCGCCATTCGCCAGCAGGATCCCAACCATATGATCCTCGGCATGCGCTTCGGCGGTGATGTTCCCGACGCGATGTTTCAAGCCGCCCGCATTTTCGACGTTTGCAGCATCAACGTCTATGAATACGAGCCCACCAAACAGTTGGAACATGCTTACCGCATCTCGGGCCGCCCTGTGCTGATTGGCGAATTTCATTTCGGGGTGCCGGCCGATGGTCTGGGGGCCGGGCTGGTGCAGACAATGAACCAGGTGGAGCGCGCCAAGGGCTACCGCTACTACGTCGAACAGGCGGCGGCGTTGCCGGGATTTCTGGGCGCACACTGGTTCGCCTGGGGCGATGAGCCGGTGCTTGGGCGCATGGACGGCGAGAATTACAACATCGGCTTTGTGGATGTGACGGACCGTCCCTATCGGGAACTGGTTGATGGCGCGAAGGCCACCCACACGCGACTGCTGGACGTGCATTCGGGAAAAGTAGCTCCGTTCAGCCAGCGGCCCAAAGCCTCCAGTGCCGGAACCCCGGCCTCGCCGTGGGGATTGTAAGCAGAAATTCCTGGCGTTATGTCACTTAAAAAAGCGCTCCTAAACTCATATCTCATGAAATCTAAATTGCCCATCTTTGTTCTCACGCTGGCTTTTATGCCCGGAGTTTTTGCGGCGGACGCGCCGAATCCAACAAATGCTCCAACACTGGCGGCGGCTCCAATCGTTTCCGGTGGGGCCGAATATGCGGCGGTGGTGCGCAATTCCAACGGAATCTTTTTGCGTGAAGGCGGAGCTCAATTGCCGCCTTATCCGTTGATAGCCCGCCATGAAGCACCGTCTGCCCGCGAAGCCCGCATGAAATGGTTTCACGAGGCGCGCTTCGGCATTTTCATCCACTGGGGCGTTTATTCCGTTCCCGCACACGGCGAATGGTATATGAACAACGCCAAGGTTCCCGTGGCAACTTACAAGGCGTTCGCCAAGGATTTCACCGCCGACAAATACGATCCGCAGGCCTGGGCGCAATTGTTCGCCGACGCGGGTGCGAAATACATGGTCATCACCGCGAAGCACCACGACGGTTTTACCATGTATGACTCCAAGTTTTCCGACTGGAACGTCGTGAAGAAGGCCCCCGCCGGGCGCGATTTGCTGCAACCGCTGGCCGATGCCGTCCGCGCAAAGGACATCAAATTCGGCCTGTATTATTCGCAGTCGCAGGACTGGAACAATCTGGGTGGTGGCACGGGCAACAAGCCGCCGTGGGACGACGAGCAAAAAAAGGGTGACTTCGACACGTATCTCAAAACTATCTCGCTGCAGCAGGTTCACGAAATCCTGGACAAATACCATCCGTCGTATCTCTTTTTCGACACCGAGTATTCGATGACGCCCGAGCGTGCTAGACCCTTCTTTGATCTGGTCACGTATTACCCGGACTTGATCATGAATAACCGCCTCGGCGGCGGTGTGCTCGGCGACACCGCGACGCCGGAACAACGCATCGCCACCGACCCGCTGGGCCGCGGATTCGAAGTCTGCATGACCATCAACAATTCGTGGGGCTACAACGCCGGCGACACCCGGTTTAAATCCGCCCAGCAGCTTATCCACAATCTTTCGGACATTTCCAGCAAGGGTGGCAATTATCTCCTGAACATCGGGCCGACGTCGGAAGGGATAATTCCCCAGCCGGAAGTTGACCGCCTGCTCGCGATTGGCAAATGGCTGAAAACCAACGGTGAGGCAATCTATGCCACCGAAGCCGGCCCGTATGTTGACGGTCTCCCGTGGGGACGTGTCACGGAGAAAGCGCAACCCAACGGCGGCATGACCCTTTACCTTCACGTCTGGAACTGGCCCGCCGACGGCAAAATTCTTTTGCCGGGCGTCAAACAATCCGCGCGCTCCGGCCGGTTGCTGGCCAACGGCGCAGCCGTGACCACGGCGATGACCGATGCCGGCCTGGTCGTGACGCTGCCCGGCTCCGCGCCCGATCCCGACGCCTCGGTCGCCGCGCTGAAATTCGACCAGCCTGTCCTGCTCGCCGTGACAGCAGCCGCCCCGTCACACTGACTTTGATGAGAACACCGACTGATCCAAGCGGGGCGACCATGTCGCATCAACACCACACCAATTATGAATCCAGCCATGCACCTCTCTAAATTTTGCCGGAATGCAGCCGCAGCCTGCCTCGCGCTGTTGACGCTTGCCGCGAATGGACAACCCCAGCCCACCGCGGAAACCGCCCAACAAAAGGACGCCCGCCTGGCGGCGTGGCGGGACGCGCGATTTGGTCTGTTCATACACTGGGGCCTTTACTCGATCATCGGGCGCGGCGAATGGGTGCAGTGGAATGAGCAGATTCCCGTGGACGAATACGCCAGGCTCGCCGACCAGTTCCGTCCGGCGAATTTTGACGCGAAGGCGTGGGTGGCTGTCGCCAAATCGGCGGGCATGAAATACATGGTCTTGACGACGCGCCATCACGACGGCTTCGCCCTTTTCGATGATCCCGGCAACGATTTCACCAGCGTGGCGGCTGCCGCGCACCGGGATTTCGTGGCCGACTATGTGAAAGCCGCCCGCGACGGAGGGATGTTGGTGGGACTTTATTATTCGCCGCTGGACTGGCGTTACCCCGGTTTCTTCTTCCCCGATTTGCAGCTCAAGAACGCGGAGACAATGCGCGACCAATACCACCGCCAGATGCGGGAGCTTCTCTCGAACTACGGGAAGATAGACATTCTGTTTTTCGATGGCGGAGAACAGAACTGGCTGGGCTTCGGCGGACAATGGGGGCCGAGCGCCCAATGGCAAAAGCGTCCTGCGGGACAATCCTACAAGGGACGCTTCAACTGGCAGTCCGACCAGGTTTATATCATGCTGCGCCAGCTCCAGCCCGGCGTGGTCATCAATGGCCGGGCCGATATGCCGGAAGATTTTCATTCGCGCGAGGGCGACGCCGCCCTGGGCGGCTTCGACTCGGATCATCCCTGGGAATTATGCACGACGCTGGCCGGGGCTTGGGGATGGCGGACGAATGCCACCGTCAAACCCCTGCGCGACTGCATCCTGCTTCTCGTCAAGGCCGCCGGTCGCGATGGCAATTTCATTCTCAATGTCGGCCCGCGGCCGGATGGCCTGATTGATCCGCCACAGGCCCAACGGCTCAAGGAAATCGGCGATTGGCTGGGCAAATTCGGCGAGAGCATTTATGGCACGCGTGGCGGGCCGTTCCTGCCGGGCGCTTACGGCGTCTCCACTTATCGCGACAAGCGGATTTATTTGCATATTTTGAACTGGGCGGGCGACGGCAAATTAACCCTGCCGGCGCTCCCTGCCAAAATCCTTCGCGCCTCGCTGTTGGGAGGCGGAGAGGCCACCTTCTCGCAAAGCAAACAACGCGTGGAAGTCTCGGTTCCTGTCGCCAGTCAAAACGCCCCGGACACCATCGTTGTCCTGGAATTGGACCAGCCGGCCAGCGGCCTCAAGACGATTCCGGTTGATCCCAGCGGCGCTAAATAATGAAAGTTGAACCGGACGAACAAAATAAAGCCTGATTCGAATGAAATGCGTAGAGAATCGAACGGATCAAGCCAGTCCTTCCCGTGAGTTCATGGCATCGTCACTTTCGGAACCAGCCGACGAAGCCGCCGCGCGGTGACAATTGCAATTGCACGCGATCCGCCGGGGAAGTGGTGTCGTCCCGGCGATCCCAGGCGTCGGCTTTGCCTTGAACGTCGCCCAGGCGGGTGGCTTTCCACGTTCCCTGGCCGAGAAAATCCAGCGGCAAGTCCAGCATTGAGTCGGCGGGGCCGTTCATCACGCCGAGGAACCATTGATTGCCGGAACGGCGGGCCATGGCCACTACCTTGCCTGGCTCGCTGCCCGGCAAGACACGGGTTTCGTCCCACACCGCAGGGATGGCCGACAAGACATCGCGGGCGGGATTGGCGAGATAATCCCGGGGATGACCACCGAAGCAAAGGAAGGGCGAGGTGAAGCACACCGCCTGGGCGAGTTCATGCCCCCAGGTGTTGCCTTGCAATTCCTTTGGGTCGAAAACGGTCGGGGTGTAATCGCCCGGGCCGGCGATGTATCGGGTGAACGGCAGGATGGTGTCGTGCGCGGGGTCCATCAGCCGCCGGTAACGAGTCATGTGGTATTCGTGTCCACGGACGCCTTCACGCGTGATGACATTTGGCCAGGTGCGTTCCATGCCGGTCGGCTTGTTCGCGCCGTGAAAATCCACCATCAGCTTGCAAGCGGCGGCGTCCTTGGCCGTGTCATAATACCACGTGGACCACCAGCGGTTGCAGGCGGGCGGGAAGTCAATCTTTACTCCCACGATGCCGATGTCAGTGGCCTTGCGGAAATAAGCTTTCCGCGCTTCGGATTCCTTGACTTCTTTGCTGTTGGTCCACAGCCAGACCTTGACGCCATTGGTTTTGGCATAGCTGCAAACGGAAGCGAGCGACGCCCACGAATTCGTCCAGGCTGACCAGCCGTCATCCACGAGATAATATTCGTAACTGAGCGCCTTGGTCCAATCCACCCATTGCCGCTGGTCGTGAAGGCGGGGAGCGCAAATCGCCATCCATTGCCACGTGGAGCGGTCGGGACGAATCCAATCCGCGTTGGCCAGGGACGGATCAACCGGCGAATTGAGGTTCTGAACCAGCGTGCTGTTGACCAGTGCCGTGAGATCGCGCGCCACAATCGTCACCCGCCACGGTTGCACCACGGCGTCGTCCGTGGTCCAACCGTCGGGATCAGCGTAGAGGTATCCTTCCAGCGCGCCGTCCGCCCCGCGCCTGACCGCCAGATCGCCATAATCCTTCAATGCCGCTTCGGTCAGGGTGACATACAAGCCGCCGATTTTCGCAGTCATCGGAAACCCATAGGAATTTGTTCCCAGCTTTCCGAGACTGGTCGTCTGGTAGGTGGACTCGTAAGCCGCCGAGAGTCTCGCGGCCCAGAGCACCGGGTCACCCTCAAGCCTCCAGATGGAACGATCCGCCTGGAGCTTCCGGCCTGGCTTGGCAGACAGCCGCAATCGAACACCCACGCCATCGTTGGCAACATGGAGATCAACGAAATAGGATTCACCACCGGCGATTACGGGAACCGCAGCCTCGCGCGCCTGATTCACCGCCGTGGAATGACCGCCGAAGAAACGGTAGCGCTCGTCAATGGAGCGGAATGTCGGAGCGCCGAGAACCGCATCGCGGCCGAGTTCATTTCCATCAGTGAGAATCCCCAAGGTTGAAGGTGCGAGCACCTGATTGCCATCCACCGTGACGCGGTAACGCAACACGCCGTCAGCGGAGGTGAGTTCGGCTTTTATCGCGCCATCGGGACTGACGACCACGACGGGTCCGGCGGCTTCAAGCGGACGGGTCAGCCCAAACAGGGCAAGGCAAGCGAGTGTAAAGGCATGGAAGAGATGTTTCATTTTTTTATCGCGCCGATTGCCTCGGTATTCGTGGCGGTTGGATTTTGGTGGTCGAAGAAAGAGAGGTTCCATTCGTCATGCCATTTGATGACCGGCTTGCCGTCTTCCCATTCGATTGGGAGCCAGATGTAATAGCCAAAAACCGCCTCCTGCGGACGCCATCGGTCACCCATGTAAATGAAGGCGTCTGGTTTGCCCGGCACCGGCAAGACATGGGTGGCTTGTGACTCGAAAGTGATTGCGTTCTGCGTCGGTGTGCCGCGACTCGGATTGCCGAGCCGCGTCCACGGCCCGAAAATGGAATCGGCAACGGCGGATCGTCCAGGGTTGGCCCTCCAGCCGGTC
>Ga0265337_1001233_pt1 | contig 12951 bp, 8 predicted proteins | sample 42122metaG_FD_192441 | JGI IMG/M metagenome (GOLD analysis project Ga0265337, IMG submission 192441) | Rhizosphere microbial communities from Carex aquatilis grown in University of Washington, Seatle, WA, United States - 4-21-22 metaG | ecosystem: Host-associated > Plants > Roots > Rhizosphere >... | reverse complement strand
TCGGTCTGAAGGACGGCAAAGCTAGGCTCGCGCTCGAATCGGTGAACAAGCACCTTGCCACCAAGCACGGCATCGTGCTCCAGCAGCCGGCCTTCTCGAAGTATTACATCCACCTGGGTGAAATTTCGTCGTATCCGCCGGGCTACAAGGAAAACGCCGGCATTTTCTGTCACAACAATCCGTGGATCATCATTGCTGAAACGATGGTCGGCAACGGCAACCGCGCCTTCGATTATTACACGCGCATCAATCCATCCGCGCGCGAGAACATCGGCGAATTGCACCGGTGCGAGCCTTATGTTTTCGCGCAAATGATTGCGGGCAAGGATGCGCCCACGCACGGCGAAGCCAAGAACTCCTGGCTCACCGGCACCGCCGCCTGGACCTACTACACCGCAACGCAGTGGCTTCTCGGCATCCGCACCGAATACGACGGCCTGCGCGTGGACCCCGTGATTCCGGCCAAATGGAAAGGCTTCACGGTCACGCGCCGGTTCCGCGGCAACACGTATGTGATTGAGGTGAAAAATCCGAAAGACAAACAACGCGGTGTGAAAAAGTTGATTGTGGACGGGAAGGAAATCGCCGGCAACCTCCTGCCTGTGCGTCCGCCGCGCTCCGAGCCAATCCGCGTTGAAGCCGTGCTCGCCGGCTGAAAAGTTTTCAGTTTTCAGTTTCAAGTTTTCAAAACTGAAAACTGAACACTGAAAACTTGAAATTTCTTTGGCTTGCGCGCGCGGTTCGCGCCCATCAAAATTTCAAAAGTGTCCCTCCATCGGCCATTTCCGGTTCGACGGCGCGCCAAACCGGTGTGTGCGCTGCTGCTTTGCCTCGCTTGTTTCGGTTTGCGCGCGGCCCCGCCGCCTCTGCCGAGCTATTTCCCGCGCGTCTGGCAGACCGAGGACGGCCTGCCGGACAACGCGGTGTCGGCGGTGGTGCAGACGCGTGACGGCTACGTCTGGCTTGGCACTTATGGCGGACTGACGCGGTTCGACGGCGTGCGGTTCACCGTTTTCAACAGCGCGAACGAGCCGGAATTGCAGAGCGACCGCATCACGAGCCTGTTTGAGGACGCCAGCGGAACCTTGTGGATTGGCCACGAGCGCGGCGATCTGACGTGCTATCGCAACGGGAAATTTGAATCTCAACCAGTCCGCGAAACGGGCATCCGCCGGAAAATCTCCGCCATCGGCGCGGATGAAGCCGGCGATGTCTGGATGCTCAGCGAGGAGGGCGCGCTCGTCCGCGCCCATGACGGCGGGACCTGCTCCTTGCCGAACCAAGACGGCGTGGTGCTCATGGCGCAAAAACCGTCCGGCAAACTTTGGGTGGCCAGCGGCGGAAAACTTGCTTCGCTGGAAAGCGGACGGCTCGTTTCGGTGATGGGTGCTGGCGGTTCCAATTCCATCGGTGGCTACATCCAGGGCATCTGTGCCAGCCGCGACGGCGGCCTTTGGATTGTCAGCGATGGTCGCGTGCGAAAATGGAATGGCAGCGCGTGGACGGAGGATCGCGGCGACAATCCCTGCACCTCAACCGTGACGGCCATGTTGGAAATGAAATCCGGCTGCCTCGCCCTGGGCACGGTTGCCGACGGGCTTTATCTCCTTTTTTCCAACCGGATGACGCTGCACTTCAACCACGCCAACGGATTTCCGCACGACTGGATCCGCTGCCTCAACGAGGATCGCGAAGGCACCTTGTGGGTGGGAGCGGGCAGCGGCGGCATCGTGGCGCTGCGACCGGGCAAAGTGGAAACGGTGAATCCGCCGGACAATTTTCAAGGGCGCGTGGCCCTTTCAACGGCGACTTCGCACGAGGGCGCGGTCTGGATCGGCAGCGAGGGCGCCGGCCTTTACCGCCTGCTCGACAATGAATGGAAGCACTACGACGAAAGCGTCGGACTGTCCAATCTGTTTGTCTGGTGCGTTTCCGAGGACGCGCAGGGCCGGATGTGGGCGGGCACGTGGGGCGGCGGAATTTTCCGTCAGCAAGGAGATCGTTTTGTCGTGCCGCCGGGCCTCGAAAATGTGAATGTCCCGATGCCGGCGATCCTGCACGCGACCGGCGGCGTGACGTGGATCGGCACCACCAGCGGTTTGATCCGGTATGAAAACGGCGCGGTGAAATGGTTTGGCGAAAAGGAAGGATTGAAAGCGCCGGATGTGCGGACCATCGTGGAAGCGCCGGACGGAACGGTGTGGTTTGGGATGCTCGGCGACGGGTTGGGGCGCTTGCAAAATGGCGTTCTGAAACAATTCCATAAAGGCGACGGGCTTTCGAGCGATTACATCCAGTGCCTGCACCTTGATGCCGACGGCGCGCTGTGGATTGGAACCTACGGCAGCGGTCTCAACCGTTTCAAAGACGGGCATTTCGCCAAAATCACCACGGCGGAAGGGCTGCCGAACAATTTCATCTGCGCCATCGAGGAGGACAACCGCGGAAATTTCTGGGTCGGCTCGCACGGCGGCATTTTTCGCGTCGCCAAAAAGGCGCTCGACGACTGCGCGGACGGCAAGGCCGCGTCCGTCGCTTGCCTGGCCTACGGCAAGGGCGAGGGCATGCCATCGCTGGAATGTTCCGGCGGCCTGCAACCCGCGGCCTGCAAGACGGACGACGGGCGCATCTGGTTTCCCACGAGCAAAGGCATGGCCGTGGTCAACCCCGATGACACCAAGATCAACCTCCAGCAACCGCCGGTGGTCATTGAGGAAGTCCTCGCCAATGGCCGTGCCATGGCGGTGAATCCCGAAGCCAAGCCGGCGTTGCGCATCGCACCGGACTTGCAGCTGTTTGAATTTCATTACACCGGCTTGAGTTTCGTCGCGCCGGAAAAAATGCGGTTCCAATACCGGCTCGAAGGCTGGGAAAACGACTGGGTGGACGCCGACAACAAACGCGTGGCCGAATACAGCTACCTCCCGCCCGGCGATTACACCTTCCACGTCCGCGCCGCGAATAGTGACGGCGTTTGGAACGAAACCGGCGCGACGCTGGCCTTTGCGGTGCTGCCGCATTTCTGGCAGGAATGGTGGTTCCACGTTGCGACCGGCCTGGCGGCAGCGGCGCTTCTGACAGTTGTCGTGCTGATTGGAACCCGCCGCCGGATACGCCTCAAACTGGAACGCCTGGAGCGCCTGCGGGTCGTTGAACGCGAACGCGCCCGCATCGCGCAGGACATTCACGACAACCTCGGCGCGAACCTGACCCGTATTTCGCTGCTTAGCGAAGCCGTGCATAGTGAATTGGAGAACCCCGCCCAAGCCGCAATGCAGTTGGAACGCATCTACGGCACGGCACGCGAGTTGACCCGCGCCATGGACGAAATCGTCTGGGCGGTGAACCCGCAATATGACACCCTGGACAGTCTGGCTAATTACCTCGGAAATTTCGCGCAAGAATTCCTTGGATCACTAGACATTCGCTGCCGGCTGGACATGCCCTTGCAACTTCCCCCATGGCCCGTGACCGCCGAAGTGCGCCACAACCTGTTCCTCGCGTTCAAGGAAGCGTTGCACAACGTGGTCAAACACGCCGCCGCGTCGGAGGTTTCCATCTCGCTGACCGTCCAGGCGGACGCCTTTGTTCTGGCCATCCGCGACAACGGAAAGGGGTTTTTGCCCGGCGACCTGGAGCAACCGGGGCGGCGCGAGCCGGACCGGATCGCGCGGGGACATGGACTGGCGAACCTGCTCGCGCGGCTGGCAAAAATCGGCGGCCGTTGCGAAATTCAAAGCTCGCCCGGCAATGGAACAGAGGTGAAATTTGTTGTGGCGGTTACGGCTGACGCATCATAAAAATCGCGGCCATGAAATTTGTCACGAACTTGTCACCAGCGGCCAGTGTCACGAAAAGAGGCGACACGACTTTGGGGAATCGGTGTGGCAGGATTGTTAGTTAGCAAGATTGGAATGAGTATTGTTGTTTCCATCATTGAAGACGATGTGCCGGCCCGGGAAATTCTGGCCGGATGGATTCGCCGTGCCGACGGTTTTCGTTGCGTCAGCGAATATGGCGACGCCGAAGCTGCGATGGCGAAATTGCCGCAGGAAAAGCCGTCCGTGGTGCTGGTGGACATCAACCTGCCGGGATTGAACGGGATTGAATGCGTGCGGCGATTGAAGCCGCGCCTGCCCGATACGCAGTTTGTGATGGTGACGGTATATGAGGACGCCAACCACATTTTCAACGCGCTGTCGGCGGGCGCCTCGGGTTACCTGTTGAAGCAAATGCGGCGCAACGACCTGTTGGCGGCATTGAAGGAGGTTCATGGCGGCGGCTCGCCGATGAGCAGCCAGATCGCCCGCCGGGTCGTGCAATCCTTCCAGCGAACCGGAATGGAATCCGGCGATTCGGAAGACCTCTCCCCGCGCGAACGCGAGGTGCTGGAATTGCTGGCCCGCGGCTATCTTTACAAGGAAATCGCCAACGTGCTCCAAATCAGCGTGCAGACGGTGAACACCTACATTCGCCGTATCTACGAGAAACTCCACGTGCGCTCGCGCGCGCAGGCAGTCGCAAAGTATGCCCACTTCCCGATGGGCGACTCACATTAACCGACCGTCCGCCATGCGTTGTTGTGCGCGGGCAAGGCGGCAAAATCCAAAAATGACATAATTTGCCTATGAAAAACCTACGCCGCATCGTCGTGCTTGTTGTGGCCGCATTTTGGGCAACTGCGGTTTTTGCCGAGAACACCGCCGTCATTCCCGCGCCCCGCACGTTTCCCACCAACTGGATGTCGCTTCACGAAAACTTTGTGGCGCGCGCAAAGCAAGGCGGTGTTGACCTGTTATTCCTCGGAGATTCCATCACCGCCGGCTGGCTGTGGGACAAGGGCGGATTGAATGTCTGGAACAAGTATTACGCGCCGCGCCGCGCCGCCGAGTTCGGCATCGGTTACGATCGCTCGCAGAACGCGCTCTGGCGGATCGAGCACGGCGAACTTGATGGCATCAAACCCAGGGTCGTGGTGCTGCTGATCGGCACGAACAACGCCGGCAACGAGGACAACGGCAAGCCACGCAACACCACGCCGGAAATCATTGAGGGTGTAACCATTGTCGTCAAGGAACTGCGCGTCCGGCTGCCGGAAAGCAAGATTCTTTTGCTGGGAATTTTTCCGCGCGGCGAAACCAACGACCCGGTTCGCGTCCAGGTCAAGGAAATCAATTCCGAGATTGCGGCGCTTGACGACAGGGAAAAAATAAGATTTTTGGACATCGGCGATAAATTTCTTGGGCCCGACGGAACGCTTTCTCGCGACATTTTTCCCGACCTGCTTCATCCCAACGAAAAGGGTTATCAAATCTGGGCCGATGCGATGGAAGGCGCACTCGCAGAAATGATGAAGTGAAATTGTTCTTATTGTGTTCGCAATATTTCGCAATCTGGCATCGGCTTGCTTGTTGTCCAAAGCTGGCACGACATGTGACATGTCATGAATTTCAGTGACAAATCACCATCGGTTACCCCTTGACGCAATTTTGCCACAAAATACCATCTCCGTCATGCACAGCGGATTTTTTACACCCAATACGCCTGCGCCTGTCCACAAGCGTCACCAAAAGCAGCCACTCTAAAACTTATGCAACTTCATTGGATTGACCTTAGCATCATCGCCATCTATCTAATCGCCACGATCTTCGTTGGTTTCTGGGTGTCAAAGAGGGCTTCCAAGGACATGAAGTCCTATTTTCTGGGCGGCAACAAATTGCCCTGGTATATGCTGGGCGTCTCCAACGCGTCGGGAATGTTCGACATCTCGGGAACCATGTGGCTGGTTTATGTGACCGCCACCTACGGCATGAAAGGCGTCTGGGTGCCGTGGCTGTGGCCGGTGTTCAACCAGATTTTCCTGATGGTTTATGTGTCCATCTGGCTGCGGCGGTCCAACGTGATGACCGGGGCGGAATGGATTCAGACCCGGTTCGGCAAAGGCCCCGGCGCCACGGCCTCGCATATCAGCGTCGTGGTGTTTGCGATGGTGGGCGTGATCGGCTTCCTGGCCTACGCTGCCAAGGGCATCGGCAAATTCGCGGGCGAGTTCCTGCCGGGGCATTTCTCGGATGATACCTACGCGTGGATTCTGATGGGGATCACCACGTTTTACGTGGTCAAGGGCGGCATGTTCAGCGTCGTCTTCACGGAGGTCGTCCAGTTTTGCATCCTCACCATCGCTTCCATCGCCATCGGCATCATTGCCATGATGAAAGTTTCCCCGGACATGCTGAACAAATTCGTCCCGCAAGGCTGGCATGACTTGTTCTTCGGCTGGAACCTCGGCTTGAACTGGACCACCATCCCGGAAATCAACAACCGGATCGCCTCGGACGGCTATTCGCTCTTCGGGATTTTTTTCATGATGATGCTTTTCAAGGGAATCCTCATCAGCGCGGCGGGGCCGGCGCCGAATTACGACATGCAGCGGGTGCTCTCGACCAAAGGCCCCCGGGAGGCGGCGCTGATGAGTTCGACGGTCAATGTGGTGCTGTTCTTCCCGCGGTATATGTTGATCACGGGCCTGACGATTCTGGCCCTGGCGTTCTACACCCCGGACCTGGCGGCGATGGGCAAGGACATGGATGTTGAAAAGATATTGCCGCTGGCCCTGGCAAAATTTGTCCCGGTCGGCATCCTCGGCCTGACCATGGCGGGGTTGATCGCGGCATTCATGTCGAATTTCGCGGCCACGGTCAACGCGGCACCGGCGTATCTCGTCAACGACATTTACAAGCGTTACATCAATCCCAACGCGCCCGCCAAGCGCTACGTCTGGTTGAGCTATGTGGCCTCCTTCGGCGTGGTGGTCGTCGGCCTGACCTTCGGCCTCTTCACGCAGTCCATCAACTCGGTCGTGCAATGGATCGTGTCGGGTCTCTGGGGCGGCTACACCGCATCGAACGTGCTCAAATGGTATTGGTGGCGGTTCAACAGTTGGGGCTATTTCTGGGGCATGGTGACCGGCATCGTTGCCTCGCTGGCGCTGCCGCTGATCATGCCGCAGGTCATTCCCCAACTTCAGCCGTTCGTGGAATCTCATTTCGGCGCCGACGCCGCCAAGGTGATGGTGCTGCTCGGACATCCCATCACCTCGTTCCCGCTCATCCTCGTGCTCTCGCTCGCGGGCTGTTTCTTGGGAACATACCTGACTCCACCGGAAGACAATGAGGTTCTGAAGGATTTCTACCGCCGGGTGCGCCCGTGGGGTTTCTGGGGGCCGGTTCAGGCGATGGTGGTCAAGGAAGAGCCGGGCTTTCAACGAAACAAGGATTTCTTCCGCGACATGTTCAACATCGGCATCGGCACCGTCTGGCAAACCTGTTTCATCGTGCTCGCGATGTTCCTAGTTCTCCGCAGCTTCCGTAACGCCGCCATCACGCTCGTCGTGCTGGTCGTCACCTGTTTTATCCTGAAAAAAACCTGGTATGATCGCCTGCCGGCACCCACGCCCGACCCCGTCCCCGGAACTGGAGAAAATCCTAAATGAGATTTTATCTTTTAATCGGGGCATTGTGCGCAACAATCAGTTCCGCTTTTGCGGCTGAAACCCAGTTTCAGAATTTCATCACCGTGCGCAGCGGTCAACTGATGGACGGCGACCAGCCGTTCCGTTTCATCTCGTTCAACATTCCCAACTTGCTGCTGGTCGAAGACAATCTTCCGTTCACCGAATTGAATGCATGGCGTTTGCCGGATCGCTTTGAGATTGCTGACGGATTGGCCACCGTGCGGCAGCTTGGCGGCACCATCGTCCGCACCTATGCGATTTCCGCGCAACGTGCCGATACGCCGGAGATGCCAGCTTGCGTCGTCGGCCCAGGCAAATTTAACGAGGAGGCCTTCCGGTCGCTCGACCTCGCGCTGCAAGCCGCCAATGAACAAAATATCCGCCTGATAATCCCGCTCGTGAACAACTGGACTTGGATGGGCGGGCGCGGCGAATACGCCGGCTGGCGCGGCAAGACCAAGGATGATTTCTGGACCGATCCGCAGCTTATTTCTGATTTTGAGAAAACCATCCGCTTCGTTTTGACGCGCACGAACACGCTGACCGGTATGCGGTATTGCGACGACAAGGCGATTCTTTGCTGGGAAACCGGAAATGAACTGGCGTCGCTACCGGAATGGACACGAGAAATCGCCGCCTATATCAAAAGCCTTGATACAAATCATCTCGTGATGGACGGTTTTGACAGGGGCATCCGTCCGGAAGTGCTCGCCATGCCGGACGTGGACATCGTCACGACACATCATTATCCCAGCTTGCGGATAAAAAAAACCTTTGCCGAACTCATCCGCGACAATGCCGAAAAAACCAAGGGCAAAAAAGCCTACATCGTCGGCGAATTCGGCTTCGTCAGCACGCAACAAATGGAAGACGCAATGAAAGCCATCGAAGACAGCAGTGCGGCGGGCGGCCTGCTTTGGAGCCTGCGCTTTCGCGACCGCGACGGCGGCTTTTACTGGCACAGCGAACCGGACGGCGCAAATCTTTACAAGGCGTTTCACTGGCCCGCCTCCGCGCTTGGAGATGCGTATGACGAAAAGAATCTGATGGCCATCACCCGCTCGAATGCTTTTGCCATTCGCGGCCTGACGCCGTCGGCGATTCCAGTTCCCGCGCCGCCGAAATTGTTGCCGATTACCGTTACGCCCACATTTTTCGAGCGCTTGAAATTTTCCTTCCTACGTTTGTTCCATCACGCGCTGGTTGCCAAGAATGCGTCCGGGATTTCGTGGCAAGGTTCGGTCGGCGCGGCAGGTTACCAAGTTGAACGCGCGGCAAACCCAGACGGCGAATGGAAAATTATCGCCACCAATGTGGACGAAGCCACCATGCAATATTGTCCACTGTTCGCCGACGAAAATGTTCCGGCGGGGAAATGGTTCTACCGCGTCCGCGCCAAAAATGATTCTGGAATTTCCGAGCCGTCAAATATCGTCGGGCCTGTAAAAGTCAAAAACGACACGCTCGTGGACGAATTTGCCGACTTTTCCAAAATTGATTCCAGACAAGGAGATTGGAAAATCGCCGACCGCGATTGTCGCAAGGCAAAGGAAGACGCTTATCGCGCCGCGGGAAGCGCCGGAGACGAATTGGTCTATCAATTGCCGACTTCGATTAAAGGGTTCCGCGTGTTCGCCTTTTTCACAAACAACGTCAGCGCGCCGAAATTCTCCATTTCCGACGATGGCAAAATGTTTCACGAAGCCACCGCGCAAAACGAAATGTATTTCGCCGGCACCGGCGATTACGGCTACTGGAAGCCGGTCTTGTATCACGCGGAAAAAATTGACGGCGGAAAATATTTGAAGATCACGCTTGCCGACGAAACTCAAATTGGCCGGGCTGAAATTTCCCACGAGGCGGAAAAAATCAAGTAGAGGCAATGAACGCCGCCGAACTGAAAGATTTTTCCGCGCGCGTCAGCGATCAATTGTTTGGCCACATCATGCCGTTCTGGTGCGGTCCGGCGCTCGACCGCGAAAATGGCGGCTGGATGTCATGGCTCTCCAACGATCTCAAACCCGACCGCTCGCAGCCAAAAGGTTTGATTGTCAACAGCCGGATTCTCTGGGCGTTTTCCGCCGTTCACCGGGCCAAACCCGAACCGATTTACCGCCAGATGGCCGAACGCGCGTTCGATTTCATGATGAACCGCTTTTGGGACGCGAAGCATGGCGGCGCGTTCTGGCGGCTGGATGATTCCGGCAAGGTCATTGACGACTCAAAAAAAATTTACGGCCAGGCGTTTTATATTTACGCACTGACAGAATTTCACGGCGCGTTCGGCAATCGCGCCGCGCTTGATCGCGCGAAGGAATTGTTTGAACTGATTGAACGCCATGCGCACGACACGAAATGTTGCGGCTACGTTGAAATTTGCAATCGCGACTGGTCAGAGGCCGGGCCGGACGCGCGTTTGAGCGACAAGGACATGAGTGAAAAAAAGTCCATGAACAATCATCTTCACGTTTTGGAGGCATATACAAATCTATATCGCGTCTGGAAAAATCCGTGCGTCGAAGAGCGTCTGCGCGAACTCATCAAACTTTTCGAGACAAAAATCCTCGATGCGCGCACGCGGCATTTCAATCATTTTTTCGACGAGCAATGGCGCGTGCGCTCTGACACCTACACTTTTGGCCACGACATTGAGGGAAGCTGGTTGCTTTGTGAAGCCGCTGAAGTGCTGGAGGACGCCGTTTTGCTCAAGCAAACCGGGGCGGTTGCGCTGTCGATGGCCGAGGTCACACTCAAGGAAGGAATTGCCGCCGACGGCGCGCTTCGTTACGAAGGCAAAGGTGGAAAAATCATTGATGGAGGCAAGGAATGCTGGCCGCAGGCCGAGGCTGTCATTGGTTTCCTCAATGCCTTCCAGCTTTCTGGTGCAGCGAAATTTTTAGAGACCGCCCGCCGTGTCTGGGATTTCATTGAAAACCGCCTGGTGGATCGCGTTCATGGTGAATGGTTCTGGCGTATTACGCCGGAGGACGGCGTGGACACAACCCTGCCGAAAGTCAGCGAATGGAAAGGGCCGTATCATGGGTCGCGCGCGTGTCTGGAAACACTTCACCGGTTGCAAATGATTTCGAAGACGGAAAAAACCAAACTAAAAATATCATGAAAAAAATCGCTCTATGTTTAGCCGGTTCTGTTTTGTTTGCTTTAACGGGATTGGCGCAACTCTCTCACGTCAGCGTGCAAGGCAATCACTTCGTTACCGCCGACGGCCAAACGATTGTGTTCCGCGGATTGGATACGAGCGACCCGGACAAACTTCAGCGCAACGGCCAGTGGAACAAACATTATTTTGAAATGGCCAAATCGTGGGGCGCGAACGTCGTGCGGTTTCCAGTGCATCCGGCAGCGTGGCACATCCACGGCAAAAAAGAATATCTCAAGCTGCTCGACCAGGGCGTCGAATGGGCGCGCGAAAAAGGGCTGTATGTCATCATTGACTGGCACAGCATCGGCAATCTGCATGAGGAGAAATTTTTCTCCAACTCATCGGAACTTTATCCGCCGACGATTTACGACACCACGCAGAAGGAAACTTTTGATTTCTGGCGGACGATGGCAAAACACTATCGCGGCAACAACACAGTCGCTTTTTTTGAATTATTCAACGAGCCAGCCATCAACCCGGAGTTAAAACTTGGAACTTGCACCTGGCCGGAATGGAAAGAATTGCTTGAGCAAATCATAAAAGAGATTCGTGCGAGCGGCGGCACGGCGATTCCACTCGTCGCCGGTTTTAATTTTGGTTACGACCTCACGCCGGTCGCGAACGCACCGATTGATGCCGTGGGCATCGGTTACGTCGCTCATCCGTATCCGATGAAAGCCAAAGAGCCGTGGGATGCCAACTGGACTCATGACTGGGGCTTTGTGGCCGACAAATATCCGATGATTCTCACCGAGATTGGCTTTTTGGAGCCGGAAGCGCCCGGCGGCTACAATCCGATTACCGGCGATGAAAGTTATGGCGATGCAATCACGTCGTATTGCGCCAAACATGAAATTTCCTACACCGTCTGGTGTTTCGATCCGCATTGGGGGCCTTGCCTGATCAAGGACTGGAATTTTACGCCGACGCGGGCTGGCGCATATTTCAAAAAAGCCATGTCGCAAAAGCAGCCGTAGTTTTGGAAAACCAGAACCATTCCACAATTATGAAACAAATTTTACTTGTCCTCGTTTGTGTCGCCTGCATCAGCGCGTCCGGCCAGAAATACGACCAACTGGCCCTGACTCCGCCCATGGGCTGGAACAGTTGGAATAAATTTCAGTGCGACGTGAATGAAGAGTTGATTCGCGAAACTGCAAACGCGATGGCGACCAACGGCATGAAGGACGCCGGCTACCAATACATCAACATTGACGATAGCTGGCAAGGGCAGCGCGACGCGCAGGGTTTCATTCAGCCCGATCCAGCGCGGTTTCCGTCCGGAATGAAAGCGCTGGCCGACTATGTTCATTCCAAAGGCTTGAAATTCGGAATTTATTCGGACGCGGGCTCGAAGACGTGCGGCGGCCGTCCTGCAAGCCGCGGGCATGAATATCAGGATGCGCTGACTTATGCGCAGTGGGGCGTTGATTACCTGAAATACGACTGGTGCGGCTGCGAGGATTTGAAAGCGGAAGGCGCTTACACAACGATGCGCGACGCGCTTTATGCCGCAGGGCGTCCGATTGTTTTCAGCATGTGCGAATGGGGCCAGAACAAACCGTGGCTGTGGGCGAAGGACATCGGCAATTCGTGGCGCACGACGACGGACATCACGCCATGTTTCGATTGCAAGTTGGATCACAAAACGTGGCGGCAATGGGGCGTGCTGCAAATTCTCGACGCGCAAAAACCGTTGCGTGAATACGCCGGGCCGGGACATTGGAACGACCCCGACATGCTCGAAGTCGGCAACGGCATGAGCGTCAATGAAGATCGCGCGCACTTCTCCATGTGGTGCATGCTGGCCGCGCCGCTGATTTCAGGAAATGATTTGCGGAACATGTCCCAAGAGACATTGCAGATTCTGACCGACAAGGATGTGCTCGCGGTAAATCAGGACACGCCGGGCGTTGAAGCCTTCGTTCAACCGGAAAAATTCAGCTTGGAAATCGTCAACCGAAACGAACGCGGCCATCGTTTCACCATCGTCCAGCCGAAAAACAACGGCGTGGAAATCTGGTTCAAACCATTGAGCAACGACAGTTGGGCGATGTGCGTGCTGAACCGGAACAAGGACGCGAAAAAAATTTCGTTCGACTGGAAAAATGAAAAGGTCGCCGACAGCTTTTCAAAACGCGAAGCGCATTTCGACACGACGACTTATTCGCTGCGTGATCTTTGGTCGAAACAGGATGCCGGCGACACAAGCCGGATTCTCAACGCTGAAGTGCCGGGGCACGACGTGTTGATGCTTCGGTTGGATAAAATTTAG
>Ga0265337_1001229_pt1 | contig 12971 bp, 8 predicted proteins | sample 42122metaG_FD_192441 | JGI IMG/M metagenome (GOLD analysis project Ga0265337, IMG submission 192441) | Rhizosphere microbial communities from Carex aquatilis grown in University of Washington, Seatle, WA, United States - 4-21-22 metaG | ecosystem: Host-associated > Plants > Roots > Rhizosphere >... | reverse complement strand
CATCGCTCTATGCCGCGCCGATCTTCCTGACCAACAGCCTCACGCTCACCGTCAGCGCCTTTGAAACCAACTTCAACAACAGCGCCGCCGCCAGCGCCGCGTTCATCATTCAGCCGCTCTATTTCATCTCGGCGGGTTTCACCAACAACGTGTTTCAGTTGGGATTCTCCGGCATGTCCGGCAGCAACTATGTCCTGCAGACGACAACCAATTTCATCAACTGGACGCCGCTCATCACGAATCTGGCCACCACCAATGTATTCAACCTGATTGACCCCAATGCGGGCAATTTCCCATACCGGTTCTATCGCGTCCTCCGGCAATAAAACCGCCGCTGCATCCCTTGCCGCAACTGCCCGGTGTAGCTCTCCAGCCAGTCCGGCGATCGCGGTTCAAGCCAAAGCCCACGCTGCTGACCGGGCGGAGTTGATAAATCAATAACCTGGCGTTGGCTCTGATTTGCCCCGCGGGATCACGGTGAATCATCGCCTCGACCTCTGATATGATCAGGCCATGAAAATATTCACGGAATGCTGCTACATCGTAAGCGGTGAAGGAGCGACCTCCTGTAGCAGCGGAAAAACCGTGATAAGATGGCCGGTTGGTTTGCCGGCGAAGAAAATTCAGGCGGCCAGCTTGACAGGCACTTGAGGGACGCTCCTTCACCGCTTACCAATATCGGGCAGGCTACAGTCAAATAATGACCTCGCATGGGTGTAACATAGGCTGTGTTCAGGCCGTTCGCTTTGAACGATGCTTTATGATGGAGTCAAACTGCATTGGCAGGGATAAACGCGGGGATAATAATTGAATTCTCTGATGGCCAGTGGATCAATTTTTATAAATCCGCATCCTTGCCGGTGTTGGAAGCAGGTTTTCTTCTTTCCAGATTGTGCCGAGCCTCAAAACCGGGAATGTGATAGCCAATCTGACGCAAAGGCCAAAACCCGTAGAATTCAATATTTTCAATGACCGAATTGTCGCTGTAATACCAGTAGAGCATGTTTGCGGCGGGTTTCCGCAGGGTTGATGAGCGATGGACAATGACAAACGCGGCAAGATAGAAGGCAACACACAGCCCGATTGCGATTTTCAGTTTGTGCCGGTCCAATTTCATTTTGGGCCGCCTTTTTCATCCTCCGCACATTGCTTGCAAGGCGCGAAATCGGGGCCGCGCGGATGAAGATGCTGTTTCATGACGTGGCTTTTCGCGTATTCAAACCCCAAGTCCTGCAACAGCGGAATCAGGTCGAGATTGTCCAGTTGCATTTGGCCGCCGGGAAGCTGCCTGATTTTGGGATGCGAGGCGTCCAGCGGCTGGTCGTAGCGGACGTAGGTGAACTTCTGCTCCTTTGCGTCCAGAAGCGAGGGTGTTTCCAGCGCGCCGATTTCATAATCCAAACGGGCGCCATGCACGCAATCGCCCAGGACGCGGCATAAAAAATCCTGTTCCCACGCAACCGACCCGATCAAGGCAGGGGCGATGTAACGGATGTGGTCCAGCAAATTGACGTCCTCGGCGGCCTTGCCGGGCATCCGTGCGCGGGCGAGGCCCGTGCCGACCGAAATCACATGCAGTTCCTCCCGCCGGGCCGTCCAGCCAATCCGGTAACACGGCAGCGTGGCCGTGAGCGCGGCGGTGAGCGCGGGGTTGTTATAGGGCGTCATTCCGCCGTCCATGAACAGATGCGGTTTGCCGGCCAGCGGGATTTCTTCCGGCGGGAAGAACGTGGGCGCGGCGGTGCTGGCCCGCAAGAGCTGCCAGAGCGGGAAATCCAGATTGCACTCAAGGTTCGGCTTTCCGTCCGGCATCTCGCGGCGGTTGAATTTTGCAGCGGGATTGTTTGTGACCGGCCAGGAGCCGCCCGTGGAGCCGTTGCGCGTGACAATGAGCAGCAGCGTGCGCAATTTTTTCGTGCCCAGCAGGGCCGGCGTGCCGTCGTCCTCGGAAAACCGTTTCTGGAAAAACCGGGCGATGGCCTTGGAATCGTATTTGGATTTCCACAACCGGGTCCAACTGCCCGCGGAGAACATTTCGGGGCTGTGCCTGATGTATAATTCTTCAATCTCGCGCACGGGCAATCCCCACGCGAGGAAGGTGGCGATGATGGCGCCGGTGCTCGTGCCGGCAATCAAATCGAAAACATCCCCCAGAACCAGCTCGGGCTTGTTTTGCTCCTCACGAAACAGTTCTTCGATTTTGGCGAGAATTTGCAGCGTGAACACGCCGCGTATGCCGCCGCCGTCAAGTGCCAGAATCCGTTTCGGTTCCATTATGATGTCCGGTTTGATTTCTAATGCGGTTCGCCGGCAAACTGCCGGAACGAATGCCATTCGACGACCTCCTGAAGCAATGCCTCCTCTGTCTCCGTGGCGATGCGCGCCAGGCTGTTCCAGGTTTTGACCAGTTTCAGCCGCTTGGCCGCGTCTTCCAGCATGGAAACCATCTCGCCGTATCGGACAGCCCGTCGGGAATAATCCTGCGTGACAATCAGCGAAAAAATCGCCGCGCTCAACAGCGGAAACACGAGTGAAAAATATTTGGGGATGGTCAGGGCCAGATTGGGGATGGCCGCACCCGCATCGGTGTCTTTTAGAATTAAAACCGTCAATGCAAGCAGCGACAGCAACGGCGCCGCCGTCGCGCTGAACAACGCCCAGGTTTTGAGTTTCTTGTAAGCGATCTGCGCCAGACGCCCTTTTTCTGAGAAATAGGCAATCTGTTTCTCCACGCGCTCTCTCAAATACTCATCGCGAACCAAACCCAGCGGCAGCGGCGGCGTTTTATCCAGAATCCGAATGAGCCGCAGGTTTCTGCAAAGCCGGCTGAATCCTTGGATGGAAAGTTTGGGAGTATGGTCCGTCCGCCGCATGTGCCATGTGTCAAGGAATGACCGGCAAATTTCGGCGGCAAGACGATTTTTCACCCATTCGTGGTGCTTGACACGATGCCGCAATGACAAGACAAAGGCGATGCCCAGCAGGACCAATTCAACCAGCATAATGCACTCATCGGTGCGGCCATGAATCTCAAACGCAAGGGCGATGAATCCAATCGTCGATGCGAGGAGCTGAAAAAGAATGATGCGCAGGACGAGGTGGCGCGATTTGGGAGCGTGGCTCTCCGCTATTTCATCCAACTCTTGAAAATGCTTCTCAACCGTTTCGCGGGGATTTTCGTTCCAGCCGGCTGGAAGGGATTTTGCCGGCAGTTGCTCCAGTCGCTCTGCGGTTAGCTGGCCGGTGTTCGGATCAACCATCAGCAAGGGTTTTCCCAATGCCCGGACATAATCCATCACGTCTCCGGTCCCGCCGAATCCAGCCGCCGGGTTGCCGTCCCAGACCACGACCATGACGTCAGCCCGGTCCACAGTCATAACACCCGTTTCCATGTAAGCCCCCTCGGCGGATTCCTCGCCCGTGACTTCTTCCACGTGCGTTGCTTTTTCGATGAAGGGAAGAATCCGTTGCCAGTCAGCAGGACCGAAATCCTGTTGAAAACGAGTTTTTGAAAATGGGAGAATGAGCAAGTAAGGCAAATGCCGATGCGCGACCTCTTCCACGAACAACGTGTCCGCGCCGCTGGCCGCCGAGGAAACCGACGCAAGGGGGCTGTGATTGGCCGCGAGCCGCTCCAGCGCCTTGCGAATCCCATCGGCTGCGGCCTTTGGGTCAGTCAGCTTCCGATGACCGCTGAATCCAACCACCGTCCATTCTGGCAGCATAAATTTTTCGGGTTTTTACAAGGCCATTCGCCGTTGAATTCTCCAAACCTCAATGCGCGTATTATCCCAATTGCCAAGCATCGTCGAGAAAAAAGGCGGTGTTTCCGCACAATTTGCGCAGTCTCCGCGGCGCTCAATTTATAAACGGGCCTTGTAAACGGAAACGGGTCGGTTCCTGGTAATGTAGTATTTTCCCCCTTTGCTGGAGAGTGGCGTCAACCGAAAAAGTGTTAGCCCCGGCGATTGAAGAATTTCGATTGTCTCTCCTGCTGGCCGGCCCGGGCGATCCGGGTGGCGGGTGATGTTCAAGCCCTTCCTTGCATTGCTTGCTGTCCGGTTTTTTGCCTCGCCAGCGCAGTCTTCACGACACCCATTTTAAGCGTGACTTTGCGTTCGCTTATGATTGAATACCGGCAGGCACGAGCAAATGACCGGTTCCGTTTCCACGAATGTCTGAACAGGCTTTCCAACAGCAATTTGTCATCCCTTGAAAACCCTGCGCATTTTCATCTCCTCGCCCGGCGACGTGCGTCCTGAACGCGTGCGCGCCCTGGGCGTGGCGCAGAAGCTGCAGACGAAGTATCGCGCTTTCATCAATTTGGAGCCGATTCTCTGGGAGCATGAGGCGATGAGCGCCTGTTCCTCGTTCCAAGCCCAGATTGTCCCGCCGTCAAAGGCCGACATCGTCGTTTGCATCCTTTGGTCCCGCATCGGCATGCGATTGCCGGCGGATTACAAGCGGCCGGACGGAAGTGTTCCCACCGGCACGGAATGGGAGTTTGAAGACGCCTATGCCGCCCACCAGGCCAGGGGCACTCCCGATCTTTATGTTTATCGCAAGACCGCCGAGGCGCGCATCGAGGTGGGCAGCGACAGCGACCGGGAATACGCCGAATGGAAGGAACAGAAAAAGGCGCTCGACGGATTTCTGGACCGCTGGTTCAAGGGACACGACGGTTCGTTCAAGGCGGCTTTCAACACTTTCGAGACCGATGAGCAATTCGAGAAAATGCTCACGGAACATCTGGACCGGATCATCGAGGGCAAGGTGCGATCCGGCCAGGATGCGGCCGAAGACCGGCAAAAAATCACATGGTTTGAAGGGTCGCCTTTCCTTGGCTTGCGCGCCTTTCAGCCGGAGCACGCGCCGATCTTTTTCGGACGCGATCTGGACACGCGCAAAATTCTCAACCGGCTCGAAATGCAGGCCGGTGGCAGCGGCCGCGTTTTCCTGATGATTCTGGGCATGAGCGGATGCGGGAAGTCCTCGGTGGCGCGCGCCGGCGTGCTCCCGGCCTTGCAAAGTCCGGGCGAAACCGAGTGGGACTGCTGGCGTCATCTCATCCTGCGACCGTCGGAAGCCGCCGACTGCCTGATGTCCGGCTTGGGCGAGGCGTTGCTGAAGTCGCTCCCCGAACTGGTGCAGAGCGGCTACAACGCGGAGCGGCTGGCGGTTCTGCTGCGTGACGCGCCGGTTCATGCAATTCCATTGCTGGAAGCCGCGCTCAACCAGGCCGCCAAAAACAATGCCCGGGAGAAAGGACCAGGCACCACCGCCGGGGCGCGCTTGTTCCTGCTCATTGACCAATTTGAAGAGGTCTTCACGCTGGACCGTTTCCGCGAGGAGAAGGAGGCGTTCGTGGGGGCGCTCGCCGCCCTTTCGCGCAGCGGCCTGGTTTGGGTGGTCGTCACCATGCGCAGCGATTTTTACGGGCGCTGCACCGAGATCCACACGCTCATGGAATTGAAAGGCGACGACGGCCAGTATGATCTCACCCCGCCCGGCGTGGCCGAACTGCCCCAGATGATCCGGTTGCCCGCGCTCGCCGCCGGGCTGCGCTATGAAATTGATCCCAAGACCGGTCGCAAGCTGGATGATGCCCTGCTGGAGGAAGCCTGGAAAAATCCCGAGTCGCTCCCGCTGCTCGAGTTCACGCTCGATGAATTGTTCAAGGGCAAAAGCGCAGCCAATGTTCTCACCTGGCAGGCTTACCGCAATCTCGGCGGAATGCAAGGCGCCATCGCCCAGCGCGCGGAGGCCGAATACAAGAAACTCTCGACTGCGGGGCAGGAAGCGCTGCCCTGGGTCTTTGGCCGGTTGGTGACCTTCGCGCACAATCACGCCACGGCCCAGCAGGCGCGCGCGGGCGAGTTCGCCAGCCGGCCGGGAGCGGACGAAGTCGTCCGGCGTTTCATCGCCGCCAACCTTTTTGTGACGGCGGCCGGACAAACAGGTGACCGGACGGATGCGAACGCGGTGGTCATCAGCATGGCCCATGAGGCGCTGCTCGAAGGCTGGCCGCTCTTGAAGAATTGGATCGAGAGCCATCGGGAAAACCTGAAGAGCCACGCGGCGGTCACCGCCGATACCCGGCGGTGGCTCGAGAATAATCGCGGGCCGGATTACCTTTACCGGAGCGGTCAGCCGCTCAATCAAGCGAAGGCCGTGCTCGATGCGGATTTCCTGAACCAGGACGAAGAGGAATTTGTCCGCGCAAGTTTGCGCAACGTGGCGAAGCAACAGTTTCAAGACAGCCTGGCCACCGGCGGGCGGATGGCCGAGCTTTCGGCACAGTTGCGTGCCAGCTATCCCGAGTTGCGCCGGCAAATTCTGCAGGCGGCCCTCGCGTCCGGAGTTGACGAAACCCGCGAACACGCTGCGACCCTGCTGGGGCTGGAGCCGGTGGAGGAATTGACCCGGGAATTGGTGCGATTGGTTCTGAACGATTCGAAGGAGGCGGTGCGGCGCGCGGCGGCAACGAGTCTGATCCAGTTGGACCACGGCCTGTGCTTCGACGATCTCGCGGCGCAATGCGCCGATGACGCCGGCCCGGCGGTGATCCGGGCGCTCGCGCATGTCCGCGTGGCGGCGGACACGGTTGCGAAGCCCACCGGTTTCGAGCAGCGGTTTCGCGCTTTGAAGCCCGGCCAGCGTTCCAGGGTCGTTTCGCAGTCCAGAGTTCTGCGGTTGAGCCGCGGCTGGCCAGCGCTGTTTCTCGTGTTGATTCCCACCGTGGCGCTTTCGTCCCTCTTTGCGGCGATTTTCAAATCCTTCCCGGGGATATTCAATTACGCGCTATGTCAAACCGCCGCGGGCGCCGCCAAGGGTGTTTTTGATGCCGTTATTGCCTGCGTTTTTTGGGGCGGCATCATCACTTTCTTCATCACCCTCCACCGGGTGGTCTTCCGCAGCGCGCAGGGCATAAAGTCGTTCTGGCAACCTTGGACCGCGCTCGTGGCCGGCGCCATCGGCGGGGTGATCAGCAGCGCCCTGCTTCTGGCAATCATGATTTTTGTTTGTGACAGCGAGACCACCGAAATACTTGGCTGGACGGGAACGACAAATCTGTCCCATTGGGGCCTTCCTTTCTGGAATGATATTTTGTGGCGAACACGCGATTTTTGGCCGTATATGTTCATGGGAACCGGACTGGGCGTCGGCATGGCTGCCATGGCCAACGGTCTGTGGGCTTCGGCCGGTTGGTCCGACTTCATCGGGAAACAATCCATTGTAATGGGGAAAGACGTGGTCCCTTTGATCCGGTCGTTGGTCAGACTCACGGTGCGCTTCGCCTGGCCGATTCCGGTGTGCATGCTGCTGGCTGATGCCCTGGCGTTTTACGTTGTCCGCACCGCTCCCATCGCGCTGGCGACGCCGACCCCGGCCTGGATGAATGGCTGGCACGATGTGCTTCTGGGCGGAATGTCGCACGATGGAGGTCTTGTGACGCAATGGAAGATGAGCGCCTGGAGTCAGGGGCTGGGCATCTTCTTCGACAGTGCCACGCAGGCTTGGGGCGGATTTTTCTGCATCGTCGGCATGAGCCTGGGATTGATCGTTATCCGGTATGGAGTGAAGATCGAACCGCGGAAAAATTAAATCCAGGTTTTCAACCCCGATGGCGGACTCATGCTGCACTGGTGGCCGGCATACTCCCCTTTTCCTTTAACTTCAACCTGAAAAACGCAGTTCAACCACGGATGGACACACATGGACACGGATAACGCGCCGCTGGCCGCCGAGGAAACCGACGCAAGGGGGCTGTGATTGGCCGCGAGCCGCTCCAGCGCGTTGTGAATCCCGGTGGCTGCGACTTTCGGGTCGGCCAGCTTCCGGTGACCGCTGAATCCGACCACTGTCCATTCTGGCAGCATAAATATTTTTGAATTTAGATTGTTTCAGTTGAATTTCAATGAACTTCAGCCTCGCATACCTTTTCCGCTGGCAACATTGAGCAAGCCAATCACGAACACCACGCCGGAAATCAAAACGATTACAACGCCCCACCCGATCGGGTTCTGCCACGCAAGAGGAATTCCCACTGCCAGTCCAATCGCGCTGCCAATCAATAACTGCACTCCGCGCTTGCGAACTCCCTGGCTGAATGGCCTGCCGCAAGACACACATTTTTTTGTTTCCAAATCTATTTCCGCGTGACAAACCCAACATTCCGGATATTCACGCTTCTGTTTCAACCAATTGGTTATTGCGGCCGCCGAGGATTGCTCTCCCGGCGGGAACGCGGCATGAATCCATTGCTTGCCGGCAATTCCCGGGCCTATGTCGCGAAGACGAATGGAGAAACCGTCTTTGGTCCGTTGCAGTTTCATCATTTCCCTGTATTTGATTACACGTGCTTGCTTGGACCAGGATATGCCGGCCCATTCGCCATCAATTGTCATCGAAGTTCCATCGAGTTGAATCGAGCCTTCACCCCGGACGCAACCTTGGTTTAGCCAGCCGCGTTGGAATGAGATTTTCAGATTTTCAGTTTTTGGCGGTGTCATAGGGTTTCCTTTCTCGTCTGTCTGCTGATTGTGGTGGCGCTGGTGTGTTGGTTGGCGATAATGTTTGGGCGGACGCAATGCCAAGACCCACGCTGTTACGAAAAAGTTTGTCTGCCGTCAAGGAAAAATCTTGCGCCTTTTAATGAAAGACATTAGAATCGCCGAAGTCTGATTTTCAGGAGTTTCGCAGGCTCGATATGACACACGATGTCATCATAACTATTCGACGATGGACAAGCCGGCGGCGGATGCCATTTGCGCGGCGTTGGAATCGCAGGAGGGCGCGCTGTTAGAATCACAAAATAAAATATGAACAGCATGCTTAAATGTTTCCCGCTAACGGCTCTGCTTCTGAACATGGCCGCCTCCGCCTTTTGTGAGACAGCGGACGCTTACTCCGACAGCGGCTATGCAAAGTTTAACACAAACGATTTTGACGGAGCCATTGCCGATTTCACCAAAGCCATTGAACTTAAACCGGATGATTATGGTGATTATATTTTCCGCGGTGCTGCGAAGCAGAAAAAAAGTGATTTAGATGGCGCCATCACCGACTACACCAAGAGCATCGAACTTAAGCCGGATTCTGCAGATGCCTATAAAATTCGCGGCACCGCTAGGATGTTCAATAATGATTCCGATGGCGCGATTGCGGACCTTACTAAAGCTATCGAACTCAAACCGGATTATGTGGATGCCTATGTAACGCGCGGAAGTGCCAAGTATCTTAAGAAAAGTGATTTGGATGGTGCGATTGCAGACCTCTCAAAAGCTATCGAACTTAATGCGACTAACGCAGATGCCTATCGCTATCGCGGCATCGTAAAAGATGAAAAAAAAGATTTAGACGGAGCAATTACAGACCTTTCCAAAGCTATCGAATTTAACCCGAATGATACAAGCGCCTATCGTCATCGTGGTGAAGCAAAGGAGGAAAAAAAAGATTTGGATGGGGCAATCGAAGACTTCACCAAATTCATTGAACTTAAACCGAACGACGCGGAAGGCTATGACGATCGCGGCCTTGCCAGAATTAAAAAACTCGATTGGGATGGCGTCATCGCCGATTACAGCAAAGTTATCGAGCTCAAGCCGGATGATGCTTATGCTTACTATTCCCGCGGTGATGCGAGAAAATTCAAAGGGGATTTAGATGGGGCCATTGAGGACTTCACTAAATACATTGAATTCCAACCAAATGATCCAGGCACCTATCATGACCGCGGTGTTGCAAGGCAAGACAAAGGCGATTTAGATGGCGCGATTGCAGATTTTTCAAAATACATTGAACTCAAAACGAATGACGCGGATGCCTACTACATTCGCGCCGTTGCCAGACAGGCCAAAGGCGATTTTGATGGTGCGAAAACAGATTACAAGAAAGTCCTTGAGATTAAACCCGATAACGAAAGGGCGCAAAATCGTCTTGATGAATTGAATAAAAAATAACTCGTAAAAACAATTTCGGGATTGATAGCCGGGGGTGGATCAATTATGGCGTCACCGGAGAATTAGTGACAAACCATTCTTGCGGAAATATGGTTTGAAATTGTTGGATCATAGGAGAATTTTCACCGAGAGCAGCTTTTGCCACTGCCATTCCTTGCCGCGCGAAGTCTTTCGCCTCATTTGTTTTGCTTTCATTTTGCAAACATCTGGCAAGCGCCAGGATGCTCAAACTGGTCTCCGCATTTGTTAAACCGAGAATTTGTTCTTCTGATTCAACCACTTTTCGCAATCGCGGCTCCGCTTCTTCATATTTTCCCTGGCCCAAAAGCGCAGTTGCGAGATCGCTGTAGCCTCGCAGCATTACCGGATTTTCAGCGCCGAGTGCTGTTTCTTCCTGTGCGACGACGGCGCGCCCCTCTGTTTCGGCATCGGCAAACTTGCGCTGGTCCATCAGCACTGAAACAAGGTTGTTGCGGTCTTGCATCAAAGACTTGTTATTGGCTGAACCCTGCAATTTGGTCCGGATGGAAATAATTTCACGAAGTTCTTGTTCGGCGTCAGACCACCTTTCCGCGCCCATAAGCACCGAGGCAAGCCCTTCCCGGCTGCTGAGCGTGTCGTCGTCGTCGGAGCCGAGCGCCTTCTGTTGAAGCGTTATCACGTCACGAAATTCGGCTTCAGCCGCTGCATCTTTATTTTCACCAACCAGGACTGCGGCCAGCATATAACGACTATAGAGCGTTGCCCGCTGGTCAGGACCAAAAACTTTCTCTTGAAGCTGGATGACATTGCGAAATTCTGCGTCTGCTTCGGTGACTTTATTTTCACCTGCCAGCGCGGTGGCCAGTCCGAAGCTGGATTTAATTGTGGCTTTACTTTCAGGCCCGAACACTTTTCCCTCAAAACTGACAACGTCTCGATATTCGGATTCGCCTTCCGCGTATTTATTTTCCACGAGAAGGGTGTCTGCCAATTCCGCGCGCACGTCGAGTGTAAAGAAATACTCGGGACCATACTTTTTCGTCAGGATTGCGACAATATCCCGAAATTCCGTTTCGGCGTCGGCATATTTCTTTTGGAATTTAAGCACAGTAGCCAGAGCATCACGGTCAAAAAGCGTAAAATCATTGTCAGGTCCCAACACTTTTTCTTGGAGTTTAACCAGATCGCGATATTCCGTTTCTGATTCGGCATATTTGCCTTCGGAGGCGAGTGTGGAGGCCAAGCTCGAACGCATTCCCATTGCGTCCATATCTTCGTCGCTGCAATCTCGTCTGTATTCATCCAGTGCATTCCGATAGATTGGTTCAGCCTCAGCATACTGCCCCTGCTTATTGAGCACGCTCGCAATATTGTATTGTTGTAAAGCCCATTCACAAGGATCGCGCGTGCGGTCGGTCAGTCGCGCCGCAGCACGATAATGTTCCAATGCGGCGGCATACTTAATCTGGGCATTGGCTGAATTAGCCGCAAGATCCAGGGCTTTGATGGCATCGGCAGTCTTTGGTGGCGTCGCCTTCTGGGCTTCGTCCGCCGCAATCAGGGCAAGGCGTTCAGCTTGGACGTAATTTGTCGTCACATAAGCGGCATTGGCACGCTCCAGTGCGGTGGCATTTGTAGAGCTTGCCAACTTTTGGGCAAATTTCGGCAGTTTCTCTTCCAGTTGTTTGGGATCGGTTTTGAGTTGTTTTCCCAATTCATCGTAAGTGCGATGCTGCACTTCGGCGGCGTCCTGATTTGGTGTCTCCTGGCGGATTTTATTTTCGACTTCTGGATATTGTTCGACGCCTTGAACCAGCATGGCCATTTCCTTTGCCATCGCAGCCAGCTGCTGGTTCTGCTGTTTAAGCTGCTCGTTCTGCGCAGCAATCTGCTGGTTCTGGACAACCAGTTGTTGCCCTTCCTGCCGCTGCCCGCTCTTTAACCATGTGACCGCCCCGACAAGAACGAGCAGCAGCACGATAACCGCCGCAGCCCATTGTTTGACGCCGCGGCGCAGGCGGGTCAAATCATCGCGCAGTTTGAGCACGCTTGTCTCCAGCGCCTCGCGGCTATTCAGCGGATAGTAAAGCTGCGATTCGGATTTCAACCGCCGCCGGTAGGTCGCTTGAAGTTCGCGCAATTCTTCCGATTCAGCTTCGTGCGCGTCGCCCGGAAAATCGTCGTCCAAAAACAGATACCAAACTTTCTTGCCCCGCTGTTTGGCGTAGAGCGCCTCGTATTGCGTGTAACTGACGCGTCCAAATTGTTCGTCCGGCGCGGGCGGCTCGGCCCCATAACATTTGCCGACCAGTTGCACGACGCCTTTGCAGCCGTCAACCTTCTGGCGGAGCATGGCGCGCAAATCGCCCTGCCCTGTGCCAAAGATGTCCTGCCACACCGGTTCGTAGCCGAGAAATTGCAGGGTGTTGGAAACCAATTGGCGCGAACTTTTCAGCTCCTTGCTGACGGCGGAAATGAAGATGGTCGGGCGCGGCGACACGAAGGGTTGCTATAACAACCGCACTCAACCGTCAAGATAAGAAAAGCAGCCTGCGTTTTGGCCAAAAGCACGGTTGCGGCGGCGAACCGGTCGCCTGCAATTCGGAATTTGCGCTTCCCCAGAGTGCCCCGCGCGTTTACTTTCCGTCTTGGTGAATGCGAAAGCTGACCCAATGAAGCCGCTCTGTTTCGTGCTCATGCCGTTCGGGCGCAAACAGGACGGAAGCGGCCGGCTCATTGATTTCGATGCCGTCTATCAGCAGATCATTGCACCGGCGGTGGCGGTGGCGGGCTTCGAGCCGATTCGCGCCGATGAAGAGCAGGTCGGCGGCACGATTCACAAGCCGATGTATGAACGGTTGATGTTATGTGAGTTTGCGGTGGCCGACGTCACGGGCGCCAACCCGAATGTCTATTACGAACTAGGCATTCGCCATGCCATCCGTCCGCGCAGCACCGTCATTCTGTTTGCCGAGGGAACCTCCCTGCCTTTTGACATCGCTCTATTAAGGGGCATTCCCTATCGTC
>Ga0265337_1001227_pt1 | contig 12992 bp, 12 predicted proteins | sample 42122metaG_FD_192441 | JGI IMG/M metagenome (GOLD analysis project Ga0265337, IMG submission 192441) | Rhizosphere microbial communities from Carex aquatilis grown in University of Washington, Seatle, WA, United States - 4-21-22 metaG | ecosystem: Host-associated > Plants > Roots > Rhizosphere >... | reverse complement strand
TGGGTTTTACGAGCAGCAAGACGATTCCGCTGACAAGGGAGAGTGCGCCGACGACCGGGGGGATAAAATGGCTGTTAGTCGTCTCAAAGTGCATTCCAAGGAACTCGACAGGCTTTCCTGGAGTCGTGAAGGTGATGCCCGAGTAAGCGAGCACCACGATGCCCAGGGCGATCAGAAGGACGGCAACGATGGTTTTTGTGTTCATATTGGATCTCCGGTTTGATTTCTTGTGTAAACAGATTGTTAATTCAGTCATTTGCGCCCCGAATCGAGGGGCGCTTGGCATGCGTCACAGGGGTTTACGGCCGGAAATGACCCTGACCAGGACCACCACAATGGCGATGACGAGGAGGACATGAATGAAGCCGCCCATCGTGGCGCCGGTCACCAGCCCCAGCAGCCACAGAATGATCAGCACTACCGCAAGCGTGTATAACATAAAATCTTCTTCGGGTCGGTTTGCTGGCTGGCGCGCTTTTGCGCCAGCCAACGATAAGTTGACGGTTTAGTTGTTCGCCACCGGCACGGCGACGGTCATGTTATTGATCACGCTGGTCACGCCGTTGATGTCGGTGACAAGCTTGGTGACGAGGCTCTTTTCGGCATCGTTTTTGGCAACGCCGCTCAAGGTGACCACGCCGTCCGTCGTCGAAACTCCGGTATGCAAGGCGCTGGTCGAGTGGTGCGACATCAATGACGATTTGACTTGGGCGGTGATGGAGGCGTCATCAATCTTGTCGCCCATCGTTTCGCTTGGAATGGCCGGGGTCTTGGCAATCGTCATCTCGTTATTGACCGATTTAACGTTGTCAATGTCCTTGGCGTATTCGGTGGTGAGTTCCTTTTGGGCCATGCTGCTCGCCACACCCTGCAGGGTGACGACGCCGTCTTTCGTATAAACCGAGGTGCCGGTGCCGCTCACGTTGCGATGGAACAGGAGGGCGGTCTTCACTTTCGTGGTGATCCAGGCGTCTGAATGTTCAGCCGGGTTTTCCCCTTTGATGGTGAGTTGATTCTCCACGCTTTTGACGCCGGGCAGGCTCGCCACGGTATTTTCTGCCAGGGACTTGTGGGACGCTTCGGCGACCGTGCCGGTCAGGGTGACGACGCCCTCTTTGGAGGCAATCTTGATTGAATCATCCTTGAGGTAGGTTTTGAACGTATAGGACTTCGCGGCGGATGATTCGATGCGGCTGTCCGTGTCGGCGGCACGCACCGGCGCGCTGGCCATTAACATTGTGCTTACCGCTGCCAGAAGGGCGAGCGAACAGGTTGATTTCATTTTATTTCTTACTCTTTCGTTTTCTTAATTTTTATTTGCCGATACCAACCGTTTACTTTGCCTCAGGCGCTCTTGCTGCGCCTGAGGCATTGGATCTTGAAGGTGCACTTACGTGCTCATGATCTTTCGGCCTGCTCGACGGTTTTTAACCATCCCTTTTCCGCCCGGCCCTTTGGCCGCGCGCTTTTTGGCCGCGGTCATTCGTCCACCCCTGCTTTTTTTTGCCATATGAGTTTCTTTCCTTTGTTGGTTGTTTTCGGTTCAATTTCGCCTGCCCTTACGGGGCGGGAATTGTAATGGTATTGGAGTCCAAGGTGACTGCGGCAACCCGAGTCAACGCTCTGCCGTCCAGCATTGCGCCAGTCGTCAGCGTAATCGATTGATCGGCCATGATGGTTCCCTTGAAAACCGAGGTCGTTCCCAGAGTCGCGGAACTGCCGACCTGCCAAAAGACGTTGGAAGCCTTGGCGCCGCCGCTCAGGATTACCTGGCGACCGGATGTCGTGGTCAATGTGGACGCCATCTGGAAGATGAAGACCGCATTGGCATCGCCTTGAGCGTCGAGCGTGAGGTCTCCGGACGATATTTCAAGCGAGGAGGTGGATTTATAGAGGCCGGGGGGAAGGGTCATCCCGCCCAGATTTCCGGCCACAGTGACCGCGTCGACGGTTCGTCCAGCGGCGTCGTTATACGCAGTAGTCAAGTCGAGTTTGGCCTGGGCTGCAACAGAATCGGCCACGTGTTGCGTCCCGGTTACTGTTCCGGGCGGGAAGCCAGTTACCGCAGAACCCGGGCTTAGTCCAAGATCCCCGTTGACCGTGGTAAAACCTGTGTTGGCCACCGTGGAACCGGCCAGAACCGCGAAATTGGCAGCTGCTCCAAGCACTAATGGCGCCTGGCCTGCCGTTGTGCATGGGATTCCCAATCCTCCACTTATCAGGACGACGTTGTCGCCGGCGCCATCTGTCAATGCCACCGTTTGGATATCGAGCGCGTTCGGCGAACCCGGCGGCAGACCCGTCAGGTTCAGCTTGCCCGTTTTGTCCGACGTGGACGTCTCAACAATGTTGCCGTTGATCGTGAGACTATAACTTGTGAGCGGGGTCAGATGCGAAGCCGCCAACTGAAACGCCGTGTGGTGCGCGTCGGCAGTGATTTGAAGCGTCCCTACTGCGGCGGGAAGGAACCCGGTGTTATACATGGAACGTTTGACCACATAATTCCCCTGGTCTGGGCTGGCCAAAACCGCTTGCAGCACTGTCTCGTCGCTGCCATTGAGGATATCCAATTCCCGGACGTTGCACAGCGGGTCCAAACCCAGCGGATTGGAGCCCAATATCCCAATCGAAATCGTGAATGCGCCTCTCCGGTCCGTGGTGAACCCAAATATGCTCGTCGCGTTGGTGGCATCACCAATGAAGCCGATCAACTGATACGCCGTGTTGGGATACAGTCTGGACAGCTCGATCTTGAGCTGCTGCTTGTTGGCATCCCCCTGAAGGTTGATGGTCACATGGATCTTGCCACGGGCATTGGGCTCGACGCCGGTGTTCGCCATGTCCGTATCGGAAGTGAACTGCGTAGTGCTGGTTCCGCCTGGCGCGGGCGGCGCGAACGCATCACGGGCCGAGAACATCACGGCAACCGCAACACCGATGGTTATGATGGTTGATTTCATTTTCATATGTTTTTACTTTGGTATGTTGCGTTGTTGGTTTTTGACAATGCAGGCATACTGGCGGATGCGCCAGCTTCTGGCTATTAGGTGTAACCCTACCGTGCAATTGGGGAATTGCCCGGCGAAGTCTGATCCGGCTTGAACCTCATTTGGCAGAATCCTTCGGCGAATGGAGACTTTTCAACGGCTTCTTTTCCGGCACTGCGGTTTCAGGCAGCGGACGTGATGGCGGCGGGTTGGTTTGGTTCACGTATTTCCGCAGGAGCCAGTGCCGTTGAATCGCTTCAGCCAACCTCTCTATTTCGCGCATCGAAGCCTGCGTTTGCAGCACCAGCCCGGGAAGATCTTTGGCCTCCTTGCCAACGACATCGCTGATCGCCGGCAGATTGGTGCTGGCCTGCTGAAGATTGTTCAATGTGACTTGAAGTTCATCCACCGAGTGGTTGGCCTGGACAAGCAGCCTGTTTAACTCGTCCGCTGTTGCGGGATCGGTCAGCAATTTTCCCACCGTGCCCTTGCCCGCCTGAACGTCGGCGGTGATGTTTTCCAGACGCCCGGCCAGTTGGTCCAACCGCTGCTGCGTGCCGATCAAATTCGTGCCGAGCATGGTCCACGCGTCGAGGCCGGCGCTGGTTTTTTTCAAAACGGCCATGGCCTGGCCGCGAATTTCCTCGACCGCGGCTTCCAACGCGCTTTGAAACTGCTCGTTGCAGACGATGGAAGCGTTGTTTTCCGGCAACGGCAGGCCCTCGCCCCTCGTGATTTCAAAAAATGAATCGCCTGCCACCCCGAACTTCTTTTTGATGACCGCCGACGAATCCGCGCGCACGAACCGGAAGAAATCGCGGCGGATGTTGGCCTCGGCTTCCATCCGACCAGTGGCGTCCACATTGACTTCGGAAACCGACCCCACGAGGGTGCCCAGAAAGTAAACCTCCGAGCCTTGCCGGATTCCCGCCGCGCCGGCCTCAGGCAAAACAATCCGCAGCGCGACGCGGCTTTTGAACCAGCGCTGGCTGTGGCCCGTCCACACGGCGGCGGCGATCAGCACGGCGACAACCACGAGCACGAACGTGCCGGTGATTTCGTTGACGCGCCGGAATTTGAAGCGCCCTGCCATCAGTTGGCCCTGGTCATCAGGACGTGAAGGTTCGGGAATGTTGGGTGTTTCGTTCATAGTCACAGGTAGGTCAGCAGCGATATCACGGCGGAGATGACAAACAACCCGGCGACGGAGCGCGTGAGCGCCCGTTGCGTGGCCTGTGGGATTTCCGCCACGGATGTGCCGACACCCAGCCCGCCAATGCAACAGGTCGCGCTGGCAAACAAGGCGGGCAGGATGCTTTTGGCGACGATATTGAACACGTCTTTGGGCTGAAACGCGCCCGACACGGTGTCCGCAAACAGCAGCAAGTCACGGCTGCCTTTTCCCGTCCAGGCCGCGAACAAGTAGCCGCTCGCGAAAGCGACGAGGATAAAAACAATCGTCAGGCAAAACGTGGAGACCGCCATGCCCAGCACCCTTGGCATGACGAGTTGCAGGAACGGATCGCCTCCCTGCGCTTCCAGTGCGCGGACTTCCCCGTTGATTTTGAGAACGCCCAGCTCGGTCGTCATCGCACTGCCGCTGCGGACGATCACGATGAGGTTGATCAGCACCGGGCCGAGTTCGCGGGCCACGACGGTCACCAGCAGCGGTCCGAGCAGTTGTGACTGCCCCACTTCGCCGGTCCAGAAGGTGAGTTGCACCACCACTGAAATACCGACGAACACCGCCACCGCGCCGACAAACCAGAGCGGTTCGACGCCGATGGACAAGACCTGCCAGGTAAATGCCTTCCACACCGTGCGCCACCAGTATCGCGGTCGCCCGCAGACACAAAGCACCGTCCCAATCACCGCCGCCGCATGTCGCAATTCATACCATTGCGCCCACGCGAAGCTGCCCACCCCCGTCACGATTGGCAGAGAGAGACGGCTCCACGCGCCTGCCCGGCCCAGTATTTCTTTCGTGGAGTGATTCATTTGGCACCGTTGATGAAATGTTGCCGGCTCATCGTGAGAGAAGCTCGCTGACGTGCGACATGGCGGGGATGCGGTCGCAAACGACTTTGATTGAAACCAGGATCGGCACTGACAATAAAGCGCCGGGCACGCCCCAGAGCCACATCCAGAAGATCAATGAAACGAAAATGACCACGGGATTGAGCGTGAAGCGGCGTCCGAGCAACACCGGCGTAACCAGGTTCGCTTCCAGCAAATGAAGCAGCAGATACCAGGCGGGTGGCAGGAGTCCCTGCCCCAGCGTGTCGAACGTGAGGAGGCCAACCGTAGCCAGCACAAGGACTCCGGCGACGGGGCCAAAGTAGGGGACAAAATTCAGCACCGCCACGAAGATTCCCCACATCGCGGCATTGGGCACCCCCATGAAATAGAGTCCCCCGCTCACGACAATGCCCAAGCCAATGTTAATCAGTGAAACCGAGAACAGATAATTGGAAATGTTTTGCTGGATCTCGTGGCTGATCTCGACCGCGTTCTTCTTGTCCCGCAACGTGGGCATCACACGCACCAGCTTCTGCAGGAACAAGTCTCCCGAGGCGAGCAACAGGTAAAGCAAAACCAACGTCTCGCCAATTCCCACCAAAAGGGTTCCGGTCCAGTCAAGAATTGAACTGGTGCCGCGGCTGTCTTTGACCTCCACCGTGGGCGACTTTATTTGCGCCTCTTTTTTCTCCTCCTCTGTCGCGCCCAGGTTGTTCACCGCCGCAGCCGCCTCGCTGAAGTGCGCGAGACGCGGGAAGATTTTCTGAACCCGTTGCCTCAAGTCGGTCATATGTTGAGGTGCTTCATTCATCCACGCCAAGGCCGGACGGCCCAGTTGAAAAAAACCAATCCCGATGGCGGACACCAAAAAGCAAAGCACGACCGCGGCGGAGAGCGCCGGTGGGATGTGACAGCAGGACAACCAGCGGATGAGCGGTTTCAGGGCCATTCCCGCCACACAAGCCAGAAAGATCGGCAAGATCACAGGACGCGCAAAATACAGGAAGGCAATCGTCCCCAGCGCAATCAAGACGACTTGCAGCGGCGTTGTTTTGGCCGCCGATGTGGTGATCGGTTCAGCGGACAGCGGTTTGCCGGTGAGCGCATCTGCACGCGATTCCGTTGCGACCGCCGAGTCATCCTTGGCAGCAACGGGCTGGGTTGTCGTGGCGCGGTCCATATTCAATGCGTCTGTCAGCCGATTCATCGTGATTGCGCACGGAATGCCAGCCAGATGGCGCCGGCCACTTGTGCGCCTGCTGCAAGGGGCCGGTCACCAACCCAACGACAATTACTCTTTGCCCTTGTCTTTTGGGTTTTTGTCCGCCGGGTTTGCTCCGTTGTTGTCACTTGCGGCCGGCTGTTCCTTGGCCGGTTGCTGCGCTTTTTTGTCCGGCGGCTGGGCGGCCTTTTGCTGTTTTCCAGGTTGTTGACCGGCATTCTGCCCGGTTGGTTCCTTGATCGCCGGGGGATGATTGGCTTCAGGCCTGGCAGTGGTTTGGGCCGCAGGTTTGGATTCCGCAGCGGCGGGAACGGACTTGCGTGTCTCGCTTTGCGCCTTGTCATTCTTCGGGGCGGGCGCCGCTGGTTCAGGTCTGGTCCCGGGCTTGAGATCCGGAGCGGCAGGAACTGGTTTCTGTTTCCCGCTCTGCGCCTGGTTGTTCTTCGGGGCGGGTGTTACAGGCTCATGCGTGGTGGCGGCTGGTTTGTGAACCTGCGTTGACTCATGCGCAGGAGCCGCCTTCTGTCCGGCGGGTTGAGCCTCGTTGCGAACCGGCGGCTGGACCGTTTTATCACTGGTCGCTGCCGGCGTCCTTTGGTTCGCGCGCGGTTGTGGCTCCGGTTGCGCCTTCGTCTCGCGGGGCACCGCCTCGCTTCGCCCCGGCGCGGGCATTTTCCCGGGTTCAGCCCGGCGCGGTTGAGATTGTGGATTGCTCCGGTCCACGTTTGGCTGGCGACCGGATGGTTCAGATTTGGGCTGGAACGCAGGATCGGGTTTGGGTGCCTGCTGCGCCTTGGGCGGAGACTGATTTCCTCCCAATTGATTCACCGACTTTGCCACAATCGGGGATCTGGGAAGCGTCACTTTGGCCGGCTCGAATACCCCGCCCGGTTTTTGGGCGGACGTATCCACGGTCCTGGCCTCAATTGTTCGCCGCTGATCGCGGGATTTCTGAACTTCCTGGCCACGCTGGGCAAGCTGCTGCCTTTCTGCCCCGGCTACCGGCTGGAATCGCATGGGACTGTCTTTTCTTTTGGCCAGTTGGTCGAAGGACGCGGCCACCACCACGCGGTTCTGTTGGGACTCCGCCGTGTTCGGATTCATGGTTCTCTGGGCGGCCCAGGTGCGCGGCGGCCGCGCGGCTTCGTGATCGCGGCGATATTGGTAGGATGTTTCAACGCGGTGCTCCCACTCCCGGTCCTGGCGATGCTCCCAGCTTTGATGAGAAAAGATCGGGTCGTAGCCATATCGGCCGGATTGGAACGAAAACGATGCATAGAACCCGCCTTGGACGTAGCTCGCGGCATAGTAGTCCCCGAAGTAGTAATGCTGGTAGCGCGGCCGCAGGAAGAGATGGTCGGTGAACACTCCCAGATCAATCACGATCATTGGCGAGTAGGAGTAGCCCCGCCGTGAATAGACACCGGATTCAAAATAAACCGGCGCAAAGAGAACGCCGCGCCGTTCAACCGGGTAATCCCAGAAGCCTCCGACGAAGATGAATCCTCGAGGGGTCCAAACGTAATGGGCGGGGGTCCAATCCCAATCCGCCCGGCCTTGCACCCAATAACCCGGGCTCCAGGCATAACGGCCCTGATACCAAATCCAGCAACCCGGCGTCCAACCGTAATCCATTGAAGGCGCTGCGATATTGGGACCCGCTTCCACGGTCGCCGGCGGCGGCGGCAGATAGGTCGTCTCCTGCGCTGTGGCGTCAGCCCAATATCCGGATGTCCATTGATAGCCTTGGGTGGTCGTCCCCCAGTAGCCGGCCATCCATTGGCGGCCAGGTGGCAGGGCGCGCCAAGTGCCGCTGACCCAAAGGAAGTCGCTCCGCTCGTCATCCCAGGCCCAGTAGCCGGGAATCCAAGTGACGTTGTCTCCCTCCGGCCTCTCTGCGGGCGGCACTTCCTCGATGACGTCGGGCGGGGCTTTTGTCACCACGACACCCGGCTCGGGATTGAAAGTGACCATCCCGGCAAATGCCTCATGCACCGGCCCCCGGGTGAGCACTTGTGCCCCGGGCACATCGTTGTCGGGTTGTTGTGCCCGGCAGATGGCCGGGTTCCAACTCATACCGATGAGAACGGCCAGCGCCGCAGCCAGACCACATTTGTAAGCCTGGCGCGCGCAGATGCCCTTTCCCCTGTTTGAACAAATCTTGTAGGCTTTCATAACGTGATCATGTTTGTTGCAAGACACCGACCAGCAACCAAACTAGTCTTTGCCTTTTTTCTGCTGGTCTTTGTCCGCCGGGTTCGCGCCGTTGTTGTCACTTGCGGCCGGCTGTTCCTTGGCCGGTTGCTGCACTTTTTTGTCCGGCGGCTGGGCGGCCTTTTGCTGTTTTCCAGGTTGTTGACCGGCATTCTGCCCGGTTGGTTCCTTGATGGCCGGGGGACGATTCCCTTCAGGTTTGGCCGCGGTATTGGCCGCAGGCTTGGATTCCGCAGCGGCGGGAGCGAACTTGCGTGTCTCGCTTTGAGCTTTGTCATTCTTCGGGGCGGGTGTTACAGGCTCATGCGTGGCGGCGGCTGGTTTCTGAACCTGCGGTGATCCGGGCGCAGGAGCCGCTTTCTGTCCGGCGGGTTGAGCCTCGTTGCGAACCGGCGTCGGGACATTTTTCTCACTGGCCGCTGCCGGCGTCCGTTGTTTGCTGGCGACCGCCGCTTCCTGCTTGTGGCGCAGTTCCTGGACCGGGACCGCCTCGATCTTTCGCCCGCTTGCCTTTTCAATGACCGCAGTGCCCGGCCCTTGGTTGATCACGGTCTTGTTGATGATGGTGATGTTATTGACGACCACTGTGGAACGTCTGACCGGCTCCGTGAAATGCCGTTCTTCGACAAAGACATACGCTTGCGGCAGGATGACGGTCACGCCGGACGGCTGCAACGGCGCCCATCCAACGTAGCCGCCGCCTTCGTGCCAGGAAACCCAGGCCGGCGCCCATTGTGTCTGCGGCACCCAATACCAGCCATATTCGTCGGTGAAATTCCAGCGCCCGTAGTGATACGTGGCCCAGGCCCACGGCTCATCGCTCACCCAATACCAGCCGGCGTCGGTGCGCTGCCAATAACCTTCGGAATAAGGGCGCCAATCCCGGGCAACGTGGCCCGGCCTCCAGCAGCGGCCGTAGGAGCCGATAACCACCCATTCCCCCTCCGGGGCGAGCGGCTCATAAAAGTCGCTTTCGGCGCGAATCTCCACCGATGGCAGCGTCACACTCACCCCGACCTCCACCGATGGTTGTCCCTGGGTTGTGCATCCCAACAGCGCGCCGCACAGCGCGATTCCGAGTTTGCCACCCAGATGTCTGGTTCTATTCATAAAATTTTCCTTCTCAATTAGGGCGCGATTTTGTCGCTCACCCACTGGCGTGCCTGGTTGAAACCGTCCTTGGTTGCGTCGTAGGCCTTCTGGAAGCCGGCCTTGACACTGTCCCAAGTGGACTCGGTGGCGTTCTTGGCCTCTTCAAGCTGCTTGTTCAACTGGGCCACCTGGTCGCGCAACGCCTGGAGCTTGGGTTTGGCCTCGGCCTTGACCGCGTCGCTAGAGGTGTCGATTTTGGCGGAGAGCTGGTCCAAATCCTTGTTGAGGGCGTCCACCTGGGCCTGCATGGCTTTAACGAATGCATCCTTTTGGGCGAAGGTGTAATCCTTCATGTCCTGCGCGGCGGCCTTGGTTTCGGTTTGGATCTTGTCAATCTGCTGAGAAACGGGTGGAGAAGCAGTTTGCTCCTTTTGGCATCCCACTGCAAAAGCGGCGATGGAAAGGACGGTAATGACCAATGTTTTGTTTTTCATAATGATGATTTTTGTTGGGTGTTGAGTTTGCCATTGTGGCTGTTAATTGGGCGAAACTACGCCGCTGGGCGATTTTCCGCCATGGGGTGTAACCCGACCGTGGTTTGAGGCCCTGTTCAGCCGGTTTTCATTTGGTTTGATTTGGTCGGATTTAGTTTGACCGACTGACTCAAGGTGGCTTGATTTACCTTGAATTGGCTCGAATCGAGTTGAACCCGCTTCATCCGCCGACGGGCTGGCGAGGGATTGATGTTTTTTCCGCTTTTCCAGCAATCGTTCCAAAACTTGCAACGTGCCGGTTTGGTTTTGATGCGGGCTAAACCGGAAGCAATTCGCAGCCGTGAACGAAACGCGGCTTGGTAGGGACATCGCGCTGCGATGTCTTGGGTGGCCGTCCGCAAGGACCGCCGCAGCGCGGCGTCCCTACCATTTTCTCCGGCAACGGGTGGCCGACTTTGAAACTTTCCGGCAGGTCGCGGAACAGGGCGGGGCGTTCCTTGGCCAGCACGCCGGCCAGCCAATGGCGCATGAACTTCAAAATGAATTCACGCTGACGCTGGCACTGAAATTGTTGTCGCGCCCCGGCGGGGCCGCGGGGCGTGGCTTCACGCGCCCAGGAGGGATGATGGGCAAACACGGCCTCGGCGCGGCGGGCGAGTTTGTTCGCCAGTCCCTCGCCCATCTGATGGGAGAGGGCGGCGGAGCCGGGTGAGGGAATCCAGCTTGTCCGGAAATAATCGCGCGCCTCATCCACGATGCGCCAGGCCAGATACAGCGGACAATAACTGGTCTGCCGTTCAAATTCCCTGACCGGCTCATAAATTTTTTGTTTCATGCGCTCAATTTACTTCATCAGATTGGACAAAGGCTGTCCAATGCCCATTTTCAATTTGCTCCGCCAAAAGGCTGCATCAGGCGTATCGCAAAAATGGCGAATAACAATCCCACCAATCCTGCAAACATCTGCCCATGCCATGCCATTGAACTTGCCGCTGCGGGCCGTGGGAAATCTGGCGTCACGCCGGCGGCCAGCAGCCGGTCATAAAGATGCGGATGTGTTGCCCGCGACTTTGCCGTGACCACCGGTGACAGATTATCTGCATACAGCTTCGCCAATGCCCGGGCATAGGTTCCGGCATCGCCCTCGTTGGCTTTCGCCATCTCGTCCGCCCGCGACTCCAGCTTCCAGCTGATCCTCCGGTAAATGCGGGGAACCCCAATGGTGGTGAACAACAGACCGTAAAAAGCGAAAAAGCCAAAGATAGGGCCAAAGGCGTGAGTTAATGGATTGAAGTAAATCCACGGCAGGAATGCCAGCATCTGGACGGAACGCGAGTATTGGTCCGCCTTGGATTCGGTCAGGTGCGCCAGTTCATGTGCGCAGACCGCGGCAATCTCATCATCGGAAAGCAATTCCAGCAGGTGCTCCGTGAACAGCAGTTTGCGGGCGCCGGGCATCGCGAATGCCTGTGCCGATGGGGAACGCATCAACCAGACTTCGCGAAAAGTTACATTCATCCGGGCCGACGTGTCGGCGACAATTTTCCGCAAACGTTCCGGTGCTGGCTGGAACAGACCAAGTATCCGCCCCAGCCAGACCAAGCCTACTTGGGACCAAATCACCCACAGGCCAACCACCCCACAGCCGATGGCAAACCCCAGTAGATTGAAGGTATCAGGCATCACGACCGCCGCCCCCAAGAATACGAACCAGATCAAAAACCGGAACAGAATGCCGATGGCGGCCTGGCGCAAAAATTCATGAAATGAAATTCTTGGGAAAAGCTCGTGATCCAATGGAAAAGTTCCTGCGTATCCGCCCAGCACCGAGGCGATGCCCGCCAAAAGCCAGAGCGGGGATGAATGCGGCCATACCAGCAGCACCGTCAGCACGAAAACGCCTGGAACCGTCCACAGATTGGAACGGGCTGCCACAATGACCGGATGCGCCAACCGCGCCTGTTCCGACCAATGTTTGTCCTTGTTGCGCCGCCAAGGCATCAGCGCCAGCCAGTTCGTGACAAAAATCACGCCCGCCGTCAGCAGGAATGCGCTGATGAGAATTAGTCCGTCCATGTCTGGCAAATTTCCTCATCCACGATGCGCCACGCCAGATACAGCGGACAATAGCTGGTCTGCCGTTCAAATTCCCTGACTGGCTCGTAAACTTTTCGTTTCATGCGGGCAATTTTATTTCATTCGGTGAGACAAAGGCTGTCCTACCCTATTCAACCTGGACCGCTGCATTTTCCGCTCGGTGAATCGCCATTGCATAAGCGTCTGTAGTCTTTGTCCGTTGGCGCTCCAACTTTCATTCGTCGGTATTTTCTCCAGAGCATCTTCTTTAGGGCCAATAGTTCTTTGCGTAATTCGGTAGAGAGGTAGCGGCGATGGCCCTGTTTGAGCCGCTCAATTGTTTTGCGAATATTTGGAAATCGATCCTTGTATTGTGCTGTGCCTTTTCCTCCAAAGTATCGGAAGTTTTTGCTAAGAAGAACGAAGGCATTCTCGAAGTGAAGCCCGACATCTTTTTTCCGTTGATCCGAATCGAAATGATACCTCGCTCTCTTTTTCCGCACGGCCAGACCGCCTTCTGCTAGGTAAATGCAGTCAGGGCGCCTGGCATAGCAGCCCGTCAAAAAAGACCGAAAAATCCGGAAGTTAAAACAAAGTGCGATGCTGATGGCAGCCATAGCCGTTACCAATAGCAGCCCATAAACACCCCACGGTTCGTCTGCGGACGGAATAATGTTCCGGCAAACCAGGGTGGCGGCCATAGCCAAGAGGACAAAAGCAACAAAACAACCCGCCGCCGTCCCCGTTTTCGCATTGCGCGGCTTGCAGAAGCCCCAAACTTTTCGGAGCAGCAGGCCCAGATTATAGGCCGCACATTTGAGTGTATGCAGTTTGCTCACGTTGGTCTGACCACGCACCCAACTTCGCCGCCCACCGCCTGTTTCACAT
>Ga0265337_1001225_pt1 | contig 13004 bp, 13 predicted proteins | sample 42122metaG_FD_192441 | JGI IMG/M metagenome (GOLD analysis project Ga0265337, IMG submission 192441) | Rhizosphere microbial communities from Carex aquatilis grown in University of Washington, Seatle, WA, United States - 4-21-22 metaG | ecosystem: Host-associated > Plants > Roots > Rhizosphere >... | reverse complement strand
CTTTACAACCAGCGGCGAAATTGTGCGCACGACCGTGCGCCGGGTAATCATCCACGAAGTGGACGAATTCGTCATCGTAGGGATCGGGCAAACAACACTGCGCGTGACGCGCGAGCATCCGTTCTACGTTGGCGACGGAACTTTCAAAACCTTGGAAGCACTGAAAGTCGGGGATCGAATCTTCGTTTTGGATGACGGCGGTCTCCGCGAGCAACGGATTACCAGCCTGGAGACAGTTCAGGCTTTAACACGCGTCTATAATTTGCAGACGGACCATCCGAATACTTACTTTGCCAATGGCATAGCCGTGCATAACAAAGGCGGTGGCGGCGGTGGCGGCGGTGGCGGTGGCGGTTTCGGTGGCGGCGGCTCTTCCGGAGGAGGTTCGGGTGATCCCACCGTCTTCCTTATCATCGTCGGGGTGGTGGTGGTTTTTTACTGGATTCAATATTTTGTCAAGAAACAGGGCGGGAAAGAAGACGAAGATTTAGATTTTGTTTACAGCCGCTCTGATATCGAACGCAAGGCGGGCAAGACCCAAAAACTGCTGCAATTTCTGGCGCGGGTGGATCAGACCATGGCTCCGGCCAAACTGGAGGAACAGGCCAAATCCACCTTTTTGAAACTCCAGCAGTGCTGGCAGGCGAGGCAATACGACCCCATGAAACCGCTCCTGATGCCGGACCTGTATGCGGATCATTGTTCACAACTTAGCGGCATGATTGCCAATAATGAGATCAACATGATTTCAAATTTGACGGTCGAACATGTCGATATTGTGAATGTTCGCTATCCGCAAAAGGAGAACGACCGCGAGTTTACGGCGCTCATCACTGCCAGCGCCCGCGACTATTACATTGACGATCGCACACAGGAATTTTTGCGTGGTGACGAACAGCCGGCGCGGTTCCAGGAATTTTGGACGTTTCATCGTCAGGGCGGCGCGTGGCTGCTGCGTGAGATTGATCAATCCCGTGAGTCCGACGCGTTGAAGGAAGAAAACTTTTTTGAGCAGTTCACTGACGTGGGATTAAACCAGATTTATAGCGACACCGCCGGCAAGGAAGGGCCGGCGGGACCGTGGCTGGATAAGGAGACGGAAAGCAAAGCCACACGGATTGAGCGCCTGTTGAATTTTCTCGTTCAGACGGACAAGTTGTGGAATCGCCAGACGATGCTGGAACGTGCCCGGCAAGTTTTTCTGGATGTCACTCTGGCGCGTGAAAAAGGCGATCCTGCATCCATCCCGTCGGTCGAATTATTTCCCGACGTTGCAGCCAGCTTGCAAGGTGAACTCATGCGTCTGGGAGCGCAGGGAACCCGGTTGGAATTCCGCAACCTCTGTGTGCGCAAAGCGGAGTTGATCCTGGTGCAGAATTACTCGGACAACTCCAAGAACGAATTCACCGTCCGGATCAGCGCCCATGCCCAAAGGGTTGTCCGGCGAAACAATCTGCTGATCAATCAGGACGCGGACGTCACGCCGTTTGTGGAATTCTGGATCTTCGGACGTTTGGACAACGAATGGAAATTAAAGGAGGTGTTGCCACGTGCCCGGGGTGGCGGACTGGTTGCAGCGGAGAATGTGGATGAAGGCAGTTCCCGGGACCAGCTCCAGTGGTATTACAAACAAACGCGGGCGATCTGATGACTTAGTGCCCGGGAACACTGAACCCACCCGCTCCGCAATTCGCGACTCGCCGCCATACTTAACGTGCAGCCTTGTTTTTCACCCGCACGGGAAGCGGCACGTTGACGATTTCGATTTTACCGGCAGGCACATGAAACCATTCCTCACGCCGGTTGCGCCGTGCTTCGATCACTTGCTGAAATGTCTGCGTGTCCGTTCGCAGGATTTCCAGATCCGTGCGTTCGGACACCGGCACGTCCGCTGCCACACGAACCGACTTGATGGGCACGCGTTGCCCGGCCTTTTCATAAAAGCCCATGTACCCTGAGCCGCGCGGCATCGTTGAAAGCAGTTCCATGCCCTGCACCACGCGGCCAATCAGCGTGTCGTTGCGATCCAGATGCCTCGGCGCCTGCCCGATCACTGCGAACAATTCCGTGCCTCCGCCGCTGTCCGTCGCGTTGTCACGCCCCGAACCGACCATGCCATACGAATGCACCAGCCACATCCGGCCGTTGTGCCTGTCGCGCGCCACGGGAAAGCCATCCGAGAAACCAACCTCCGGCGCATACACATCACCATCCGGCAGCCGGGTGAACGGCAGTTTGCGATCCAGCGCGCGATCAAACTCCGCCGGCAGGGTCTTTTGCGCATGCTCGATCTTTCGCGCCAGCGCAGGATCTTCCGCATTGGGATCGCCCCATTGCACGACGTAATTGTCCTGCGCGCGCAAAATGGCAAGTCCGTCAAAATAATGCTCCCGCGCCAGCGTCTTGACGTTGGCGACATGCTTCGGCGCAAATGCCGGGGCCAGTTCGATCACCACGCGACCGCTGGCCAGTTCCAGATAAAGCGTGTTCTCGGGATCGAGCGCACGCCACTCGCCGGGTTTGGACGCCGCCAGCACCTCCGCCAGAATCAGCCCCTTGCTCCTGTTTTTTTCCCCGGCGCTGGCAGCACGCTGCGTCAGCGCGACAACCGCCAGCACAACACAACTCAACAACCCAAAGTTTTGTTTCATAGTTCTCCTTTGAAGGCGCGTTCGGTGATGGCGGGGAAAGGGCATCGACTTCAGTGGCAGAACACATTCAAAGATCGCCTCGCGCCATAACATTTTGTCCGTTCAAGTTTTACTGTGCCGGAGTCCAGGTATCGTCGGGGTCATAAGTGGTCATGGCCCGGGTGATTTTCGCGGTTTGGGGTCCGAGATTTTTCTGATAGACCTTGCCTTGGTGGTTGACGATGAAGGTCATCACCCCGGTGTTGCCCCATTCGGCAGGCCAAGCGACGAGAGCGAATCCGGCAATCATGCGGCCATTGATGATGTAATTATACTTGCCGCCCGGCGCGTGTTTTCCCTGGCGGGTCAGGATTTTGAAATAATAGCCGTGATACGGCGCCTGCTTGTCGTTCAGCATTTTGGCGGTGCGGTGATAACCTTCCACGCGGGCTTGGGCAACGAACGGTCCCAACGGGCTTAACTCCCCGCCGGAAATCGTCGGCCAGAAAAGGCCGTCGTGCGTGCCGGGCGTGCTGCACAGGAACTGCGCGTAGGCAAGCACCCCGTCCCCCATGCGGTCCTTGCTGGCATATTCGCGCTGCGCCTCCACATACGCGTTGCAGACATCAATCGCGCCCAGTTCGTCCCTGCCGATGCGGCGGACGAGAATCTCCTGCCTACCCGCGGCGGTGTCGAAGAACCATTGCCCGTCCTGTTTTACCAGCGGAATCGGAAACGGCCAGGCATTGGTGCCAATTTCCAGCGTGACGTTGGAATCGGAGTTGGTGACCACCTGCGCTCGTTCCGTCAGGTGTTGGACGAACATCTTGAATGCCTCGGTGGCTTGAACAACATCGGGCGAAATCAATCCATGCCCTTCCGATCCAAAAATCGAATGCAGGGCATTCGTGTCATGATTCGTGGCCGCCGCCACCAGTGCATTGACGGCCTCCTGCGGCGAAGTGAAAGTCTGTTCATCCGCAGCCGGCGCACACACCGGCAGCGCCAGCGCCAAAAGAACCATGCCAAGACCGGACGCGGTTGGCCGAATCCGGCGCAACCATGCAAGCCGGTCGAGGTTCATCAACGGCAATGTTTGTGTGACTGTCATTTGGTTGAAAATTTCAATGCCTTGTCGGGGAACTTGAACTATGGCCGCCTCCTCTACCGCCGGATGGCGCCGCCGGACGCGAGACCGGCGCAGAATGAGAACCCGGTGCTGAATGAGATGGCGGCTGCATGCTCTGTCGGCCCCGGTTGCTATAAGTTCTCGTTTCTCTCGAACTCTGGATGCCAATGAATGCGCCGTTCGATTCCGGCTGGCTGACGGGTGGGGCATGTTCAACGGGAGCCGGCGCTCCTGGCTGGATCGCCGATGCCGGAGTCCATCGCGGTGCCACTGAATCTCCTATGGACCGGCTTACAGTCGCAACCACGACTGGATTATTGGGAGCACCCCAGCCCCGGTCGCCATGATTGACCGTGAGGGGATTATTCTGAAAACGCCAGATTGTCGCCTGCCCCGGGTCCCGTTGATTCGAGGGCTCGTGCCACCAGTTGACCGGACGCGGATGGTCACGTTCCCAGACAATGATATTGTGGTGCCCCCAGTCAAAGTCGCAATCCAGCCACGGACCAATCGGGAAGCCGATGCCGAAGGTGATGAATGCCCCCCCGTTCGCAGCCTGATAATAAACCTGGGCCGGCTGGTAAACCGGCACATAAATCACCTGCGGATTAACTGGAACAATTTCTATGTAGTCGCCGTCATTAATTACTCGTTCCTGCGGCGTGGATTGCAGGTTGCCGAAGTTGTAAGCCGACTGGCGCAGCCGCTGGATGGAATCCATCACTTCCTGCTGTTGATCCAGGAAGGCCTCTCCCACTTCCGTCGTCCAGTCCAGGTTCTGGTCCATCCATTGCAACACGTTCGGGTATCGGGCCAGCGCCTGCACGCTGAAATCCCACGGCTGCTGCTCAATTTCGTTGGGGTCGCCGCCGCCGCTGACATAACGATCAGCCATCACGATTTCCGTGGGCAGGGTGGACGCCGCCAGGATTTGGGCAATCAATGGGTCGGGATAAAGCGCGATTGGCCCCAGCAACACGTCAAGCTGCGCACCGGAAGACAGTTGATAGGCCGGCATCGGCGGCGGAACCGCCTCTTGTGCCCGAGCGGACACTGCCGCGCCAGCCAGCACGCCCAATGCAACCGCAAAGTTAAACAATGACTTCATCCGGTGACTCGTTAAATAGCACCACCAGCGTCAACATAATCATTAAACAAGATTGCCGCGGGAAAGTTTCATTACAAATAGACCGCCATTTGACGTGAAGTTAGAAAATTGAAATTATCCTTTGAAGGCGCGGTCGTTTGTCGCGGCGAAGCGTAGCGAAGACGGAAGGATGGCGGGGAGCAAGGCGGCCAATGGTGCGTGCAGGCGATGCCTGCTCTCGTCTTGCAGGCGCTTCAGCGCCTCCACCTCCGCCTGCGACGATAGATTTTGAAGTTGTTTCATGACTGATCTCAAATTCGGAAAATTCGCAAGTCAAGCGACTATCGAAAAAGTGTCGGCTCCAGCCACAGGCCCCAATTGCCTCCGTTCTGTTCTTGCGCCTTTTCCACCACCAGCTCCAGCGTCTTCACGCCCGTGACATCCACGTCGTAGCTAGGATGATTCGATCCGCGAACCACGCCGGACCGAAACACTTCCTTGCCGTCGGTTTTGATGACGAAGACCACTCCGTAGGCATGATCCTGAAAAGCCGTATGCAATCCTGCTTCGCCGCGCAACGTCTTCCATTTGCCGCCCAGATTGTAAACATACCGGGACGGTGCATGTGCGAACAGGCCGGTGGCATAGATCTTTCCGGAATCCAGCAGGGGGGATTCAATCTCCCCGTTCAGCGGTATGCGGTTGGCTGCCGGCTTGAGCCAGCCCACCTCGGCCAGCTCCGGACGGCTATCGTCCAATGGCATTCGCGTGACCGAAGGCGGCACGTCAGCCGGTGACGGCTTGGTGTTGTCTTCCAAGGTTGCCTCCAGATTCCTGGCAACCCTCTTCTCCAACTCCGTGGCCCGGCCACGCTCGACTTTTGCAAGCTCCCTGCGCGCGGCGCCCACATCTTCCTGGAGGACATCGCTGATCAATGGCTCCAGGGATGGCATCCGCGTGGTTTTGAGCCTCGGGTCGGGAAGCGGGCTGATGGATTGGCGCTTGAGATACAGGACGTGATTGGGGAAATCCAACGTGACCAGATGCCGCGCCAGAAACCGCAGTCCAATTCCGTCAGACTCGACATCATTTCTCGCCAGGGAAACAAAGAGATACTTTTCTCGATCGAAATAGCCGTCGGGCGAACGCGCTTCTCCTTTGGCAGGCGCGATGGTCTGGTTGGTCCATTGCTGGAAATACTTCGGCATCAACCATCCGTCAGAATCGCACCCACTGTCAATCAGCGAGTGCGGACCTTGCAGCCCGAGGAGATTACACGCCACCGCCGGGCGCGAATCGTGCGAGTTGAGCGCCACGATCGGGAATGCCTTGCCCCACTTGCGCTTGTCCGCCCGAGCATCGTCCAGAAAACGCATTTTGCCCGCGGCAAAATCCAGTTGGATGCAATAGTTTTCCAGCACATCCATGCCGAGAATGCCCATGATGGACCGGCCGAAAGCCGATGAATCCTTCCTGAAATCGTAGGCAACAACGGCGGGGCCGGTCATCATCAGCGGAACGCCTCCCAAATAGAGCTTTGGCGCGGCATACGCGTTGTTTGTGCCTTTTACGCCCCAACTCTGATGGACCGCTGTGGCGATAGGTTTTCCCAGCTTTGGCTCCAGGGATTTGTCTATCAGCGTGCCTGACGTGCCGGTATCCACAATGAATGGCAGTTTTTGCCCATTCTCCAACCGGAGCGTCACAATCAACACCCCTCCGCGACCTGCCATTTCGTTCATAGACACCTCTGACGGCAAGGAGGCGTGGACCGAATGCTCCATCGCAGACGAACACATCAAGACCAAAAGCAATATGATCCCTGGACCATTGAATGCAGAGTTGATTTTCATATCATAATTCTCCCTTGAAGGCGCGGTCGAGGATGCCGCTCCCTCTCCGCCTCGAAAGGGGAGAGGGCCGGGGTGAGGTGTCGAATTCTTGTCCTGTGATTGTTCTCATTTCAGTGTTTCAGCTTTCATAATTTCAGCTTTTGCCTCGCGGCGGTCTCGGCTTGCAGCTGTTTCAGCGCGTTCAACTCCACTGGGCGGACGCGTTGGGTTTCATTGCATCTAATTGGGCGTTTTCTCGAGGCTTGAAGTGAAGCGAGCGTGACAATACTAGCGATAGCCAAAGCAGCCGGCGAAGGTTCCGGCACGTTCGTTAGTGAGGTCATTTGGTTTTGAAAGGCGGTATCAGTGAAAACAAAGCGGCCATCCCGATGACTCTGATTATTTTCCGGGGCCAGTGCTAGGTCCGGCGGCGTGATGGGCAAAGACGAACTGTTCAGTAACTGGGCTCCGGTTCCATTCCCGAAAGCAAACAGATCAATTTGGAAGTAAGCGAATTGATGCCCTGAAACGATGATTGGCGGCTGATTTGAGTCCGGGAACATCGTGACGATATAACGGTCACTCGCATACCACGGGGCGTTGTTCCCGACCGAAACCTCTCCGAACGATCCGCTGAATGTAAGTCCATTGGTTGGAATGATTACGCTCCATGACAGAATTGTCCAATAATCTGTGTCCAACGTGTTATCCGCCGGCGAATGGAGCACCCCGGCTGTGAGCGGATTAAAAGTGAAAGAACCTTGGAAAATATCTCCCACCGACAAACCAGTTACCGGCGCGGCTTGCTGATATTGGATAAAACCGGAAAACGCAAAGGTGACCGTTCCCTGTGCTTCCGCACGCCCCGCGAAGCCTGCGGCGAGCAGAAAGATGGCGACACCGAGAAACATGGATTTCACAATCCTCATGATCTCGAACTCTTCACGTTCTCTTGTGCCCGTTTTGTAGGTCAATATGTTGCCGTCTGGAATCAGCCCGTTACCATTTGGTCCGAATTTCAGCATCACAATTCTCCTTTGAAGGCGCGGTCGCTTGTCGCGGCGAAGCGCAGCGAAGACGGAAGGATGGCGGGAAGCATGGCGTCAAGTTCGGCGGTGAGCTTGGCTTGCAGGCGCTTAAGCGCGTCCACATCCGCTTGCAACGCGTCCAACTCGTTTATGCTCCAGCACTGTTTCATTTTTGTCAGACGACTAGCGTTTGAGCCTCTTCACGCTCTGCGGCGGGAATTGTTTCGTGATACCAATCGGCGTGGCGCGACCATTTATGGCACGCCAGACACTGGGTGTCTTCCCAATTCTTGCCGCACTGCGGGCAGACGCCGCACGTTTCGAAAGTGTTCCAGATACAGCCGCACGCCGGTTCACACATCCAACGGTCGGAGGGCTGTGGAACCCACTGGCATTTTGGACAGAATACTTTCACTTCCCTCATAATTCTCCTTTGAAGGCGCGGTCGAGGATGGTGGGGAGCAAGGCGGCCAGTTCGGCAGCGGTCTCGGCTTGCAGACCCTTCAGCGCGTTCACCTCCGCCTGCAACGCGTCCAGATCGGCCATGGATTGTATAAATTGCTATGGTTGTTGAATTGCTCTCTTCACGATGTCTATGGCTTCCTGATCAAATACCAAGCAGATTCGCCAGCATCGTATGCCTGAAATGGCTTTTGGCAATGGGAAAACGGACTTACGCCAGCGGTCGTAGCAAATGCGACAAGGCGCGGCGATTTTTTGGCCGGTGAGCCAGCTTGCGCGGATTGGCAAAAGGCGCGAAGATGGCCAAGTTTGCAAAAGTGATTCTGCTGGCACCCCTGGTCGGATTGAGCCGGGCTACCTTGTTGCGAAGTTCACCCAGCCGGCGACGGGCGAGCGCGGGATCTGTGGTTTTGAGTGAGCGGCGGATTTGCTTGCCCGCCCGCTTGAACAAGGCGTAATATGTTCCCGATGATTCGAGCCGGTATAAATTTTGAGCGACTTTGTGAAAGACTGACCTCGCTGGTGGCAATTGGGTTGTTTCAGTCCTGTTTTGATTGTCGGGTTACAAAATCAGGTTGCAATTCAAAATTTATGCCTGATATGGCAACGAATCAAATAGCTTATTTACAATAGGTTGCGCGTGTAGCTCAATTGGATAGAGCGTCAGCCTCCGAAGCTGAAGGTTGTGGGTTCGACCCCCGCCACGCGCACCATTCCGCCGGTTTAAATAAATGTTTCCGGAACCCTCCTCTTGTGCCATCCAATCCAAAGTCCCATACTGCACTTGACAATAATGGATAATAGTTGTAATTAAGTTTTTGAATTGCCTTGGAACCGGCATTTTTCAAAAGCCATGAACCTATCGCGTTTTTCCAAAAAGCCGTCAGCGTCGTGCGAAGCGGGCGCGGCGGGTTTTACCTTGATTGAGTTGCTGACGGTGATTGCCATCATTGCCGTGCTGGCGGCAATTTTATTGCCGGCGCTTTCCAGGGCGCGTGAACGGGCGCGGGCCATCATCTGCCTGAACAACACCCGGCAGCTTCTCCTGGCCTGGCAGATTTATGCCGGCGACAATGACGAAAGGCTCCCTTACAACCTGGGCATGGCCGGCTCGTCGTTCCGCACCGGCCTCAACTGGGTCAACAACGTCATGACCTGGGACCTGAGTTCCGACAACACCAATCTCGCCACGCTGACGGGCGCGGGTCTTGGTCCTTTTGTCAGCGGCAGCACGAGCGTCTATCGCTGCCCGTCCGACGAGGCGTTGAGTTCGGTTCAAAGAGCCGCCGGATGGACGGCACGCATCCGCAGTTACTCGATGAATGCCATGGTCGGCGATGCGGGCGATTTTACCGCCAACGGTTTCAACATCAACAATCCGGGCTACACGCAGTTTTTCAAGACGACCCAGATTCCGCAGCCGACTGAAATTTTTGTGTTCCTTGACGAGCATCCCGACAGCATTGACGATGGCTACTTTCTTGATAAGTCACCGGAAAATGGAGGCGGATACGGCGGGGCCTACAACAAGGCCCAATGGACGGATTTGCCGGCCTCATACCATAATGGGGCCACCGCATTCTCGTTTGCCGACGGCCACAGCTCGCTCCATCGCTGGCAGCAACCCAACACGGTCCGCCCGCCCCTGCCCAATGCCGCAAATCTTCCCATCCCCATTCCTTCCAGCCCCTCCGCTGCTCTCGCGGATTTCAATTGGGTGATGGAGCACATGAGTGTTGACAAGAACTGATGGGCGCGCGAAGCCCGCAAGTTTTCAGAATCAAAGAAATTTCCGGATCGTTGACTCGTCGCCTTCGGTTCCCAGCAGGTAAACTTTGTCGCCCTGCGCCCAAACAGCCGTGATGAGCTGGTTGACGGTGGTGAACCGGGGCTGGCCGGCCGCCGGTGCGTCTTTTAGCGAAGCGCGATCCACCACAAACAGCCACAAGTCACTCGACTGGTTTGGCGGAAGCGGCCTGCCGGTGCGGAAACAGATCATCGAAACTTTCACATTCTGCCAGCCCTCGACGGCGCAGCCGGTGGTGGCGGTTTTTTGCAGCGCCGCGGGCAAGGTGTAATCTGACGGCGCCTTGTTTTGCGCGAGGTAGGCGCGGATTTGCGCCGGATCGTTTGTCGTCAAATCCATTCCATAACCGCGCAGCGCGATGCCCACCATCTGGTTTTGGTAAAAGGCCAGCGTATTGTCGTTGTTCTCGGGGTGCGGAAGCCAGGATGACGACCAGACGATCAACAACATGACAACTGCCGCCATGGCTGCCACCGCGGCGAAGACGGTGTTTCGTCGCTGCCGGGAAATTGTCACGGCCCGCACCGCCTGTTCCGAAATGATTTGTTCCTTCAGCCCGGCGGGCGCGGCGATTTGCCTGAATTTGTCGCGCAACACCGTCTGGCGCGCGCAATGATCCTCCAGCCAGCGCGCCAGTTCGGGCTCGCGTTTTGCCAGGGCCAGCGCCTCGGCGATTTGCCGGTCTTCCGCGTCCGCCGTTCCGGGCCGGTAAAGCAGCAAAATGGTTTTGGCGTCGTTGACGTTCACAAATTAGTTGGTTCCGGGCGCGGCCCCGCAGTTTCATCGGCGAGCAATTCCTGCAACCGGCTGATGCCGCGGGAAAGCCGTGACTTGACGGTGCCCAGCGGCACTTGAAGCATTTCAGCAATTTCGTTGTAGGAGCAATCCTGCAAATAAAACAGCGCGACGGGCGCTTGATAAATTTCATCCAGTTGCGCAAGTGTCGCGAGCACCTGTGCCGTGTCGTGGCGGCTGATTGCGGCCGGTGACACGACCGGCAGCTCCGGCTCGGCCTGCTCCAGTTCGACGTGCGGAAAACGGGTTTGCCTTCGCCGCGAGCCGAGAAACTCGCGGTGCAATGTGGTGAACAGCCAGGTTTTCACTTTTGTTGCGTCGCGCAACTGGTGACCTTTGGCGGCCCAGATGCAAAACGTCTGTTGCGTGAGATCGCAGGCATCTGCTTCGTCGCGGGTGAGGCTGAACGCAAATCGAAACAGCGGCTCGTAATGACGGGCCACCAGATCTTCAAAGTCCAGTCCTTCAGCCATATTGCGGCATCAAGGTTAAGAGTGGGCGGCGCGCCAAATGTTCCGCGCCGCTGCGATATTTTCCGGGAACAAATTCTGTCATGATGCATCTCATTTGCAAGAGAGTATGAAATTTTTATTCAAAATCGTTCCGGGCCTTGTCGCGGGGGCCTTGGTGTGCCTTGGTTGCCCGCTTTCCAGCTTTGCCGCCACGGCCAATGTGACAGTCGGAAGCCCGCTTGACCGCTTCTCACCCGCCGCTGTCACCATTGCCACAGGCGATCAGGTGATATGGACCTGGGCTGGCACCTTCCACTCCACAACCAGCGGCACCAACGGAGTGGCGGGCGATGATAATGGCGTGCCGAGCGGATTGTGGGATTCGGGCACCATCACCACCCTCCCACACACTTTCACCAACACGTTCACTTCAGCGGGTAATTTCTCATATTACTGTTCGGTGCATTATACCTTTGGCATGACCGGCGCGGTCATTGTCACCTCCGGCGTTCTCTCGCCGGCCGTTTCCATCACCAGCCCGTCGAACAACGCGACCTTCAGCGCGCCGGCGAGCGTGACCATTCAGGCGACGGCTTCGGAAAGCGGCGGCTCCGTGACCAACGTGCAGTTTTTGGTCGGCTCGACGGTGTTGACGAACGAAACCATCCCGCCGTTTTCGGCGACGACCAACAATCTGGCCGCAAACACCTACACACTTTCAGCCATCGCCGCGGACAGCAGCGGCGTCACTGCCACCAATTCCATTTCCATCAGCGTCGTCACGCCGGTGACGGTCTCCCTGACGAAATCCGCAAAATTGTCGTCCACCAATTTCCAGTTCAGCTACCCGGCGAACGTGGGGTTGAGTTACATTGTGCAGCTTGCGACGAACCTGGCCCCGGCCAATTGGATCACGATCGTCACCAACGTGGCCGCCAGCAATCCGGTTGTCTTCGTGGACAACCACGCGACGAACAAGTTGAACTTTTATCGTGTCGGGCGACTGCCGAACCCGTGAACATTGCGCGGGAATTTTGAATATGCGGTCCTGGCCATTGGCCGTCAGTTTTTTCAGCCTGCTGGTTTCGTTCAACGCGAAATCGGAAGGAAACCTTTTGCAGCAGGACGGCAGTGCAACGGCCATGCAGACGTTCGCGGCAAAAGGCGTGGTGCTGGAAGTTGGGAACGATGCGCAAACAATTGTCATCAAACACGAGGCTGTTTCCAATTACATGGGCGCCATGACCATGCCGTTCAAAGTCAAGGATTCAAAGGAGCTGGCGGGCTTGCAGGCTGGCGATGAAATTTCATTTCAACTGCGCGTGACCGGGACCGAAAGCTGGGTGGATCAAATCGTGAAAACCGGAACGTCGTCGCTGCCGGCCAAAAAGGCGGCCAATTACGAGCCGGCGACAATGGTCAGCGCACTGCCGGGACACCCGCTGCTGTTCTATAAATTCACCAATGAGCTGGGCCGGGCGGTGAGTCTGAACGATTTTCGCGGGCAGGCGCTGGCCATCACCTTTTTTTACACCCGCTGTCCTCTGCCGGATTATTGTCCGCGCCTGTCGAAAAATTTCCAGGAGGCGTCGCAAAAACTCGCGTCCATGACCAACGGACCCGCCAACACGCATTTTATTTCCATTTCTTTCGACCCGGAATTCGACACGCCGGCGATGCTGAAGGCTTACGGCGAAAGCTATCGTTACGATCCAAACCGCTGGAGTTTCCTGACCGGGCCGCCGGGCAAAATCGGCGGTTTGGATCGTAACGATAGCTTTC
>Ga0265337_1001218_pt1 | contig 13072 bp, 13 predicted proteins | sample 42122metaG_FD_192441 | JGI IMG/M metagenome (GOLD analysis project Ga0265337, IMG submission 192441) | Rhizosphere microbial communities from Carex aquatilis grown in University of Washington, Seatle, WA, United States - 4-21-22 metaG | ecosystem: Host-associated > Plants > Roots > Rhizosphere >... | reverse complement strand
TTGTGTCATTAGAAGAGATATTCACAAAAATACTATTCGCAGACTGATATGTTCCGTTTGCAGGAGTAGGATTGGTAAAGTTAATTGAAGGAGCACTTGGAGGAAGGGTTGAATTAATTGTTATATTCTGCGTTCCTGTAAAGTTAGCATTTCCAGAGAGATCATATACCGAAGCATTATAATAATATATTCCATCTGGAAGTCCCAAGAAAGTATAGGCAAATGGTGATGTCGAAGAATTGCTTGAATTAATTTGATTGTTTGTTGAATTGAATAGGTATATAGTGATATTATTTAGTCCTAAAGAAGCAGTAGCTGTTACGTTTACAATCAAATTATTGTTACTGGTAGCTAATCCGGGTGAGGGAGTTGGAGAGACAAATGATATACTCAAGGTTGCAGCACTTGCCGTAATATTGAAAGGACTTATAGTCACATTTCCATAGATTAATGGAGACCACATATTTTTAGAATCTGAGATTAAAGTAAAATTAAGAGTTATATTTGTTGCTCCTGAAACATTATAAGTATAATTAACATTTTTCTGAGAGATATTTTGGGGAGGAGTTATAAAGTTTCCAGTTAAATTATTATAACCTATAGCCAAGCTTATATTTGTTCCCATCATTTCATTGAAATTATCTAAACTTACATTTACATTTGTCCATGTTCCAGCTAGGTCTGTTGTATTCTTTGAATTGCTTTGTCCGGTGGGATAAAACCTTTGAGATTGATTATTATACAAATCCATTATTTGAGATGAGTTAAGAGAAGAATTGAATATCATTAAATCATCTATTGTTCCGTTGAAACTCTGAGAACCTACAGCATACTGATTGCTAACTCCCAGCATTGCTTGATAGGTATTTGTATTAATTAATCCTCCCAATCCTACTGTTTCAAGAACCCCGTTCACCCACATGTTTGCTCCCGAGCTATTTATCGTAACAGTAAACATTCTCCATTTTCCGTCTAAGACTGGCGTATTAGACTGAATGTTTCCGCCTATCTGGGTAAATATGAAGTGTCCTTGGTATGTTCCCATGATGAATGCCTGATTATTTGAAGGTCCTCCATAGGCAAAGAAGTAATGATCTGCTCCTCCTGCTGAACCTGAATCGTTTGATTCTACCCATACGTTTACCGTTCTATTTGAACTTCCTAAAGGCCAGTTGCTGACATTACTTGTTATATTAATTAGCATGCTGCCATTAAAGGTTGCTCCCACTCCATACTTTGAAGTTTGATTTAATATGGGACATTGGTTGTTATAGCAAGTTCCATTATATCCATTTCCACTCCAATCAAAATAAGTTGAGTTTGCATCGCTATCAAAGGAATAATATGCTACAAGATTCTGTGAAGGAATACCTGTTGAATTAATATTTAACCTAGTGATGTTTGTAGGCTCAGTTGTTACACCCGAAGATAATTGAGATGATTGATTCAAAAGCAAGGTAGGGTCTACAACATAATCAAAATCAACTGAATTATTCAAAACTAGCAAATCAAAAGTATCCTGCGAATGCGTTAAATTAGTAAGATAAATCTTGTATTCCTGATCTCGGGTTATATTATCAAAAACAGCGAGAGGTAAGCTATCATTCTTCTCATATACTTCAATTATTGACCCATTTTCGCTCTTCGCGTATAAAGTAATATCATTTTTATTGGTTAAGTTTTGCTGGAAAGTGACTCTTAAATAATCATTTTCTGGGATAGTAGTATAATTGTAATCTCTTGTATTTACATAACCTGAAACATCTTCCAAATAAGTTCTATTACCATCTAAATGCTCCGCAGAGGATATAAGGATTATATCGAATGTCTGATTGCTCAAGTGAGGTGTTATCCATTCAACATAGTCCAACTTTCCGTTCCCATCTAAGTCATAGGCATCAAAAGGCATATAACTTTTATTTTCAACCCAATAAATTTTAATTCTGCCTTCCTGACCAACATTATATAGTTCAGGAATATTTGTGAAAGAAAGTATTTCAGTGTAATTTAAGTTGTTAGGATCAGAGATAGTAACTTGCTTTCCATTAGAGATATTCTGCTCAGCAGAAACAGGAGCAGGAGTAGTATATTGAATAGTATATTGAGTTGCATTGTCCTGCAACATAACCTGTTTGGAACTATCGCTGCTAGCATTATTCTGTTCACCGGTGTTAATATCTGCGCTTACCCTGCCAGTAATATAACTTATCATATTAGACAAAAATGCATATATTGAACCTTTACTATTACTCATAGAAGAAATAACATTTCCAGTCAATATTGTTGTTATATTGACTGACGCATTTTCTTCTGACTGAGTCTCAATTTTCTTTACAGAAATATTTTCAGCCATTCCAGGTAGTTCAATAGATACATTATCAGGAGAATCTAAAGTTATATTCTTAGTCCACTTTACTGGCTCGTTCAATCTAATAGGAGAGTGAACTGTCTGAATATTTATTGTGCTTGAAGAAACAATAATATTGAAAGTATTACTCTCGAGGCTTTCATTACCTGAATAGGAGGTTATCTTAGCTTGTCTTGCCCCCTTAAAATCAAGGTCAGGAGTCAGGCTAAGCTCTGAGCCAGCAATAGATGAAGTTATATTTAATATTGGTTGAATAGAATAGTTCTCTGCTCCAGAAAAGTAATCATTGAGATTCAAAGAATAACTACCATCTATAGGAATTCTTATTGCAGGGATTAGTTGTACAAGAATAAGCTTGCTTTCATTAGCAATAGAAGTGCTATTCTCAACAGGGACTGAACTGTTAGCATTATTTTCCAAAGAAATTTGTTTTTCAACAGAAACAATATTCTCCCCATTGTAAGACAAAGAAATTGAAAGAACGCCCTCAGAGGCAGAAATATTTAGTTTAGATAAGTCTATAGAAATGCTAGAAGTATCATTTCCTAGATAATCCTGTCCAAATCCATTCTCAAATTGAGAAAAGTTTGTTGAAACAAAGACAGATGAAGAATTAGTTTGAACATTTACATTGCCATCATCTATGGAAGTTCCATTAAATCTAACGCTTCCAGAAACAAGAGAAGCACTCTCTCCATCAGAAAGAGAATAAATAAAAGGATTATCCTTACCTGTCTTTCCATTTATCACATTTCCCTGAGAAAAATCATTTATTACTGCTCCTGTAAGAGAACTTCCAGAGCCGTCTGAACCAGATGAACTATCTGTACTATCAACAGTAGTTGACGCGTCAGAACTAGAGCTTTGTGAATCAGAGCTTGAAGAAGACGATTGATCTGCGGTAGACTGAACTGGATTAGATTCTTGACTTTGTTGTTCTTGCTGGCTCTGATTATCTTGACCTTGAGAGAGTTGTTGAGAACTAGAATTTTCAGATGTATTTACATTATCAAAAGAACTACTCTGACTTTGATTACTTATACTGCCCCCTGTATCGGTTCCGCTGGTTCCAGATTGGCTTTCATTTTGATTAGCAGAGTTTTGAATTAACAAAGAAAAGTCTATGTCTGGGTAAGTTACCTTTTGCCCCACAATTCCATAGCCATCGCCTTGTCCACTGAGATTAGCCCCCTCTGAAAAGAAATTTCCAGAAGATGTTTCTTGAGGTAATAAATCAGAAAGAAGGTACTCCTGACTTTGTCCAGCTAAAGAAACATTAACTAAAGTAGAAGCAGGAAGCAATTCTCCCGATTTTAAGACAAGGCTAAAATTGCCTGAAATATTCTGACCAGAAATATAAGTTTGGCTTATATCAAGAACTGCTTTCCCTGTAGGAGAAATAAATTGAGATACTAATATAAAAGAAGCAATAACCAAGACCAAAGCAATAAGAACAAAAACAACAAAATTACTGCTAGAATGGTTTTTTTCCTTACCTAAATAATGCGTAACTACCTTTTCTCCTACACGGCTGTTTTCATATAAGTATGGACCATATCTCTTCCCATTAACATATCTATACTTCTTATGCACCACTTTTGTATAATAACCTCTGAAATATTAATAAAAAAGGAGTTTATAATCATTTCTCTGGTCGATAATCATTTGCCCTACACGAATTTATACCAAGCATATTCATCTTTTCTCATTTGACTTAATAAGCTAAAAATTCTTATTAAGTTTTTCACAAGAATAAAAAGCAAGATAAGTATCAAAGTAATATATATTGAAAAAGAAATATTCTTCTCCAACAAAGGGCTAATTGTATGCTCAGATTTAGGAGAAATAACCAAACAAGCCACTTGGCAGGGACCGCCGCAATCTATTCCTTTCTCTCCCTGATTTTGAACGCCATCAAAACAACTCTCACAGGGATTGCAAGGACCTCCACAGTCTAATCCAGTTTCACAGCTATTATCATGACAATCTTGGACTTTGTCAAAACATGTGGGGTTCTGGATATACTGACAAACCTGAGATTGAGAAAAACTGACATTTTGGCAGGATAATGGAACAGAACATCGCCTAGTTTGAAAGCCGCAAAGAGACTCATCTAAACTTCCCAATGTGCAATTAAGACTAAACATAGCATATTGCTCCCTACCAATTATCCCATTTAAATAAGCCTGATTAACATTTTGGCAGGAGCCCCAATTCCCACATAAAGAGTTTTCTTGACAATTTAAAGAAGAATTTGGCTCAGCCAATCCAAATGAAATTAAGAAAACAAAGATAAAAAACAGGCCAATCATCCAGATTATTTTTCTCATTTTTAGTAATTATAAGAACCAATTCTTTGGTTCTTTAATTGAACAAACCTAGAATGCATGATATCTATGTTCTTTTCGCACACAAAGTCATGCTGTCTGAACCCTCCCCCAAAAGTCTTAGGAATGTGCAATAACTCATGAATTATTACTTTATCCTGCTCATCTTTCTTCATTTTCTCAAATATTTCCAAAAACTCTATGGCATAATGAGCCGGAGCATTCATAGCTTTTTGCATTAATTTGCCTATAGTATGGCATCTGGCAATTGTCCTCCTAGTACTTGAACCAGAACTCCTAAAACACCTTACTCGACTAACGTCTATATGACCAAGATTAAGAAGAAGAACCATTTCCTCCATTCTGCTTTGCAAATCAGGGGCAAATTCATATTTCATGATAAGAATATTCAAAGCGGCTTTATAATCTCTTGTCCTAATAAAAAAGTGGCAAAAAATATCTGCAAAACAGAGTCAACTTAATTCAAAGAGCCAATTTCCCATTGCATCCTTTTGCTTAAAAATTATTTTGTTTGGATGTACCCCAACATGCCTGGAAATAAGAGAAACGATTATTCTTTTTGAATCGGAATCCTCTTCAAATGGAAGATAAATCAAATACCTATTTCCACCATAAGTTTCAAACTTTTCTTTTGAAGCACCAAATCTTATCTTGACAAGTATTTCCATATTAATTCATATAACAATAATATTTAAACTTTAACACTTTCAGTATCTATCTCGACTATCTTCTTCCTTGAACTAGGATTCAATATCTTTATTTTTTTATAGCCGACATTAAATTCTCTTGATAAAATCTTAATCAATGCAATATTTGCTTTACCCTCTATGGGCTTTTCCTTCAGAGATATTTTATATTCTTTTTCATTAATCTTTTCAACCTTCTGCTCTTTAGAATTAGGCTTGACAGAGATATAAATTATCATGCTATTTCTTGCTCCACAAAGCAAATTCTATAGCACTTGGAAGTTTCTCTGAACGGGAAGAATTAAAATCATACCTATCAACCAAGAAAAAGCAAGGAGGTTTTCCAGATGAAATATACTCGCAAATCACAGAGCCATAACTAAAAGATTCAACTTTTGTTTCTTGTCCCCACATCCCCCTCAAAGTACTTAATGCTATATCTCTTCTGTCTGAATTATCCGAAAAAAGAGATAATTTAACAAGATATCTCGTTCGTTCTGCAAGGCCCCTGTTTATTTCATTTCTGCTAAAGAATAATTCAAAAGGATAATCTAACACTCTGTCTGGAGTTAAATGAACTGCCATTCTATTTGGTCATTATTTCCAAACCATCACAATTCTTTAGGATATAATCTTTTCCCACTGCTTGTTTTGTGCGAATATCTATAGCTTTTACAAAGTTCTTTCCAATATCAGTATGTAATCTGTATGCAAAATCAAGAGCAGTGCTTCCCTTGCGCATTAGGAAGCAGTCAGGTAAAATATTACCTTTACTATCGCTTAACTTAGCTCCTGCAGGATATATACAAATGTATTGCAAAACATCAAAAACAACCCTATTCAAAACTTCCTGTATTCCTGTGCCTCCAAATTCATCCATTATTTTCTTAATGTTATCAATCGCGTTCTTCTGCTTTTCATTTAATTCCTTTTTTACCTCAAAACTCTTCTCACCAGGAATATAATTTATAATTCCCACCTTATCAGCCTCTCTCAATGCAAGCTCTCCTTCAGCAAAACATGGAACGATAGGATAATTAAACTCCTTGCTTACTCTTTCGAAATTTTCCTTTCCATGTAAAGTATCAATTTTATTGGCAGCAATAATCATGGGCTTAGTATATTTACGTAAGGCCTGAGCAAACCTAAACAACTCATCATCGCTCCAAGCGCTTGGCTTATCCGTATTAAATTTTCCTTTTATTACCACATGTCTAACATCATCTTCAGTTACCTTAAGTCCTGAAAACTGTCTAGCTATTGCCTGCTCAAACTTCTGTTTCTGCATTTCAAGAGTTCTTGCAAAAGCACCCCATATCTTTCTAAGCAAGGCAGAATACCATAAGTCTAATTCTTTTTCAATAATTCTAATGTCATTTCCAGGATAATAACCCGAAGCAGGCTTTCCCTCTCCGTCATATTCTCCAGACATATCAACAACATGAATAAAAGCGTCTGCTGTTGATAAATCATTCAAAAACTCATTTCCTAATCCCCTTCCCTGGGATGCGCCTTCAACAAGACCTGCAACATCCATCAGTTCAAAAGGAACAAATCGAGATTCTCCCTTAACATACCCCTCCCTGGGATTGCTTACCTTTCCAAATTCACGGGCAAGATCTTTAATCTTAACATAAGCAATTCCTCTATTTGGCTTTATTGTAGCAAAAGGATAATTTGCAATAAGAACATCTATCAAAGTAGCAGCCTTGAAAAAAGTGCTCTTGCCGCTGTTCGGTCTTCCAACAATTCCTACTAACATGAAAAAACCTCGATTTCTTATTTTATAAACTTACTTAAAATCTAACTGAGAAAGCAATAATTCGACCTGTCTTGAAAGATCATCCAGTGTGCCCTCATTAGATACAAAATAATCAGCCATCGAAAAGCAAAGAGCATTCTGCTGCCCATTGCTCAATCCAACCTGTAAAAAGTCTCTGCCCTCATTCTTTTCAAACTCAACCATATTTTTAGGATCGCCAGGTCTGGCCCTTTTCAAAAGCCATTCAAACCTTCTTTTCTTTCCAGCGGCAACACCAGCAAGAAAAAATCCAGAAATTTTCTTAAATTCTGAGACTTCAGCAGTATTTCTGAATCCCTCAACAACATAATTCTTTCCAGGCTCTATTCTCTCAATTAACTTTTTAGCCCAATATTCTGGCCCCATTTTAAGACGCATCTCATTCGCAACTGCAACCTGATTATCTCTTATAGTAGAAATACCTCTCCTCCTTAGTTCTTCATCAATTATACCCGAATGACCTAGCTTGAAGAACCCCTTTCCAACTAATATATCGCTAACAGCTCCTTTCCCAGAGCCTACGAGCCCAGTAACACCTATAATCATCTCTGTCCAGAAAGAAGGAAGTATAAAAATATGTGTTACCATTTTCTTATACAATTTAACAAAACAATAGTTTTAAAAACAAAAATAAGAAGTATTTTCTAATGGAAACATTAATTCCAGAGCCTACAATTATTTATTTGCCTAGTTTAGCAACAAAAGGCAGATCTAAGAAGAGATTCATGAAATCAGCAGAAGATTTAGGCAAATTAGGAATACACGCAAAAATAGTTGATTGTGATTATCCAAGCCATAAAGGTCAATTAATAACTGGATTTGAGGAAGACCTTAAAAGTATTGATTTATTAGTAAGAAAGTTAGAGGGAGAGAGTATACCTAGGTCACAAATAGGGTTTATGGGTGCCTGCTACGGAGCTTACCTTACGTTGAGATATATGCAGTCTCATCAAGACATACCTTTTGTTATTCTAGCTGAGCCGTATTTTGGATCAGAAAGTGTTTACCCCGCATATAGAATTATTGAAAGAATGCTAAGAAAAGTCCGTTTAAGAACAGTATTGCCACTAGGCAAAAGAGAAGGAATAAAAAAGTCAATCGATGTATCCTCCTTAGCTGATTTTACATCCGAGAGTATAAATATGCCCCATAATCAAATTCCAGCATTTGCTTTCGTGACGAACTACCATCATTTCTTCAATCGCGAGTTAATAAAGAGAAAATTAGCAGAATCTAACATAGAATATTCAATTTTAGACGTGACAAAACCAGAGGAAGAACAAAGACAAGATTTTAGTAGAAGAGCATACTCTTTTTTAATAAGACAACAACCTTGGGTTCAAAGAGAAGCTATAGCCCAAAACTAAACTTTAAATATGCATCATTTCCTTCTATCTTCGATCCCGTAGCTCAGCTGGTTCAGAGCACTGCTCTTATAGGAGTAAGCTTCGCTAGAAGTTTATTTTCAAGGCTTTCTTGAAAGCTAGGAAAGGCAGGGGTCCGGAGTTCAAATCTCCGCGGGATCATTATTCATTCAATAAAGACCTAATAAACCATCAGATTTAAATAAAAAGCGAAATTCCTAAATGTATGAACAACGACTTTGCGCTTAAAAAAAGATTTTCTGAAGAACTTGGCGAAGAATACTCTCTTTTTGAATCAGTATACCCTCACTTTAATGCTTTTCAAGAAAAAATTGCAAATGAACTTGCTCAAAAATGTGATAAAAAAGAATGGCTCGTGCTTGAAATTGGATGCGGCCCTGGACCTACTTCAATTAGACTATTAGAAGCAAACCCAAAAATAAAACTCATTTGTATTGATAATGAAGAAAAAATGATTAGCCAAGCAATGCAGGGCTTAAAAAAATACAAAAATAGGGTAGAATTTGTTAATTCAGATGCTCTCTCTTTTCTGAAATCGTCTGAAGATACCAAATTTGATGCCATAGTCTCAGGTTGGACTATTCATAATTTCAACGATGAATATAGAAATAATGTCCTAAAAGAGATTCTCCGCGTACTTAAAAACAAAGGAGTTTTCATCAACGGAGACAATTACGCCCTAGATGACCTAAACAAAAGATATAAAGAATTCTACTGGTCTGTTAGGCAGCTTCTCAAAATCTACTCTAAAATGAAAAGGTACGATCATTGTTACAAGTGGATTATGCATATAGTAGAGGATGAAAAAGAAGGAGTGATAATGACTGAAGGAAAGTCTATAGAAAATATGTTAAGCATTGGGTTCAATAACCCAAATATAGTCTGGAGAAAGCATATGCAGGCAGTTCTGGTTGCTTCAAAATAATCAAAAGAGGCTCTTAATTTTCTTAAGACTAAACTCTCAACTCCGCTTCTTCAGACTTAATTATCTCTACAACTTTTTCAGCAACTTTTTCAGCAGAATCTATTTTAGGAAGCTGTCTGCCAGAAGCCCAATTAGTATTGCTTCCTATTGCATTCTTCATGAAATTAGTCTCGGTCATATTCGGGTGTACTAAGCTTACAATAATATTATTCTTTTGAAGTTCCTGTCTCGCAATAAGAGATATTGCATTTAAAGCATATTTTGTCGATGAGTAGGCAGAAAGATTTGATATATACATTTTAGTGACTCCTGAACTTATATTCACAATCATACCCCTGCCCTGTTTTTTCATGTATGGAATGGCTTCTTGCATTGCCCTGATAACACCATAAACATTCAGTTCCATAATACTTTTATATTTTTCAATGTCCATCTCTTCAACACTTCCAAGCATACCCTGCCCAGCGTTATTTATCAAAATATCAACTCGTCCATATTTACTTATAGTCTTTTTTATCAAATTCTTAATATCTTCTACGTTTCTCATATCAGTAGTCATAGAAAGAGAATTAGGAAGCTCTTTTTCAAGTTGTTTTATCTTATCTGTAGAACGCGCTGCCAAAACAACCTTAGCTCCTAAAGATGACAGATGTTTGGCAACTGCAAGCCCTATTCCCTGAGAAGCACCAGTAACTATTATCACCTTATCCTTTATTTCCATAGAAAAACATCAGTAACTGATTATATAAGACTTATGAAGCTTAAGATTTCTTTTCACATATAGCAATAGCTTTAGAATTATCTTTTGAAATCTTTACAGAAACTGAATCAAAATGCAAATTAAGAAAAGTCTTCAAATCATCTTTATCGTGTTTATATGCCACTACAGTTATTATCTGATCACCCTTATTAAAGTAAACAGTCTTGTCTTGAAAAGTGACCTTTTTATCATTCTTAATAACGTAAAAGGCCTCAATTCTACTGTTTCTAAATCTGACTCCAAATTCAACATCATCCTTAGATAGCCCCAACTGCGTAGGTATGTGAATTAACCAATCATTAACTCTTTTATTCTTCCTATACGCCTCAGCACGCTCCTCCTGTTTGTGGTCATCAACGGCAGTATCAACTATGAATACATCTCCTTTTTTCATGCTACTCCTTATGGCATACAATAAATCATTAACTTCAAAATTGCCAAGTGTGTTTCCTAAAAGCAGAATAATATTCTTTTTGTACTTGCCTTTTCTAAGCAATGGAGTAACATTTTCAAGATTCTCAAAGTCAGAAATATTATACTGAAATTCTATTATTTCATCAACATCAAGATGAGAGAAAGTATCTATTGCTTTCTCAACCATATATCCACTGATATCAATAGGACAATACCTAATTTTTAAATTCGGAGCTTTTTCTTTTAATTCACGGAATAACTCGGCAGCTTTCTTGCCATCCCCACAGCCAAGATCTACAATATTTGAAGGAGTATTACCTATAGCAGAAATGATAACACTTATATTATCTCTCATAAGATTTTCAGCCAGAAGTTGCCCAGTATTCTTTTTATAGGTATTATCCGCATCTAAATCAAGATAGCCTTGAGACTGATCCGGAGTCAGATACCACAACTTAGAATCAGCTATATTCCAGACTCTTGTTTTACCTTCAAGTGAATAGCCTCTTTTAATCAACTCCTTGAAGATTAAATCATTAACCTGCATGATAATAGGAAGAATTTGCCTTTTTATTCCTTTTGCTTTTGATTTTTAGCAGATTTTTCCAAATCATTACTAATCAATTGTCACAGAAATAGCAAGGTTTAAAAGTGATTTTCAGTTTCTCTATCCAAGCTCCTGTAGTCTAGAGGTCAAGGACATGGCCCTTTCGCGGCCAGAACCCGGGTTCAAATCCCGGCAGGAGCACTAATCCAAAATAAGGTTTATATACAATATCCAACACATAATAAGATGTTTGAAAAAGAGATGAGTAAATTAAAGAAGAGAAAAAATAATTCTCCTAAGAAAAGTAAAAAGAAAAATGCCAAAAAAACTGATGAAGAGAAACAGTTCATAGATGAAGAACTCATCAAAAAGCTCCAAGAAAGAGGATTCACAAGGAATCCTTCTAGTCAAGAAGCTGAACTTCCAGTTAAAAAAAGAAAAAAAATAAGAAAAGGTCAATCGAGGAAGAGCAAACCAAAAGCACACAAGATTCTTGAAGTTAAAAAAGAAAGTTTCTGGTCAAAAATAACTAATTTTATTAAAATTAAAAAAACTATTAAGCCCGTTGAAGAAATTAAGCAGAAGAAAGAAGCTATTAGGACAGAACCAAAAATCCAGCAACAAACTGAAAGTAATAAAGAAGAGATTAAATTACCTGAAAAAATAGAACCTAGGGAAATAAAACCTCAAGAAGAGAAAAAAGGTTTTTTCTCCAGTATAAAAGAAGCTATTTGGCAAAAAAAAGATAAACAGGAAGAACTTGAACCGATAACTGTCATCTCCTCAGACGATAATATTAAAACGGAGAATGAGGTAAATTCATCTAAGGAAGAAAGTCCAAGCATAAGCCAACTTCTTAAAAATGAGATATTGCCAGTAAAACCGTCATCTGAAGAACCTAAAGAAGAAATGGAAGAACAAAGCTCTTCTTCAAATCAAGAATCATCTGGAATAGATATCTTATTCAGTGAAAAAAAGAAGAAACCTTTTCAAACTACCTAAGATAATAATCTTCCCAAGCCCTCACCCTATCCTCATCTAAAATAAAAGGTCTCGATTTATCTCCTTCCCCAAACAATTTCTTATAATATGGTCTAAAAAAAGCTCCAAGTATCAAACCAATAAAAATACCTGCCAGATGAGCTATATTTGCAACACCGCTCGGAGCAAAAATTCCGATTATATCTCCAGTAACCCATAAAGCTCCAGCAACAATCATAGGCATAGGTAGTCCAAAAGCCCACACAAAAAGAAACGGTCTTATAAGTATTAATGCCCCTAAAACACCATATATTGCTCCAGAAGCCCCTAAAGAACTTGAGTAAAAATTAACTGCAACCAAATTTGCCAAAATACCTGAAATAAAAAAAACTGCAAGAAACCTTTTTCCGCCAATCATTAATTCAAGTATTGAACCAAATAAAACTAAAGCGAAAGCATTGTAAAGAAGATGAGCAACGCTAGCATGTAAAAATATAGAAGTCAAAAATCTCCAGATTTCATGATAAGCCCTTGAATCAAGTATAAATAAATCAGTCAGCCTAGGAATAATCAATTGCACAATAAAAACCAATAAACAAAGAATGGTAATTTGTAAAGCGTAAAATCTGAATTTCATTATTAATTAACTATTCGACCATTCATAAGATTCTTAACTAGGATGAAAGCGGCAACTATAATCAAAAGTAAAATAAGGACTGCAATAGTCAAAGAACTTGGCTTTGCAAAAACTCCATTAATTATTCCGGATATATGAGAAGCTAGACTTGTTGAAGAAGTTATATTGGTCTGATTCCTTGAATTAACATTTAAATCGCCATTCGAGCCAGAACTTCCAA
>Ga0265337_1001215_pt1 | contig 13090 bp, 14 predicted proteins | sample 42122metaG_FD_192441 | JGI IMG/M metagenome (GOLD analysis project Ga0265337, IMG submission 192441) | Rhizosphere microbial communities from Carex aquatilis grown in University of Washington, Seatle, WA, United States - 4-21-22 metaG | ecosystem: Host-associated > Plants > Roots > Rhizosphere >... | reverse complement strand
CGGCCGCGTGGTGATGGACAAGACCGTGCAGGTGCTCGGCGCCTCAGGCGGTGATCTGGTCGTGGTCTACAAGGGTGTCGAGCGCGAGACTTACAACTGCGCGCCGGATTGCGAACGCCGCATCACGCTCGGCGACTCACAAGGCTATTTCAACGCCGCGCTGAGTGAGAGCGGCGCCCGCACTGGCCAGGCGCAGGCCGGCTCGCAACCGCACTGAACTCCTCGCGCTGTAGCGGCCGCACCCGCGCCGCGCGTCCCGGCGCGATCATGGTTAGCGATCGCTTAACGGGAACACCGCAGTTCTTCGTGGTGCGCGCAACAATTCGACAACGCGAATTTGGTATGGGTTCGCATGGTGTTTCGGCACCTTTCAGTGGTCTCAAAGGTTGCCATGCTTGATCGCATTCGACGTAAGATTGCCGCCCGCGTCCACCGGCTTCTGCCGGCGCGTGCCGCGTGCCGATTCGCACGGCACCAGGATGGCGCCGCCGCCGTAGAATTCGCTCTGGTCGCGGTTCCATTTTTAGCGCTGACCTTCGCCATATTGGAAACGGCGCTGGTGTTCTTTGCCGGGCAAACGTTGGAAACCGCCGTCTCCGATTCAGGCCGCCTGATCATGACCGGTCAGGCGCAGAATGGCGGCTACTCCCAGGACGATTTCAAGACTCAAGTGTGCAATCGCCTCGCCGGAAGCATGTTCGACTGCTCGAACGGCGTCTATGTGGACGTCAAGACCTATACCAACTTCTCCAGCGTCAACACCGCTTCGCCGATCGTCAACGGCCAGTTCGACACCACGAAAATGGCTTATAGCCCCGGCACGCAGGGCAGTATCGTGGTCGTGACGCTGTATTACCAATGGCCGATCTACGTGTCGTTGCTCGGCAACAACCTGTCCAACCTGAACGGGGGCAACCGCCTTCTGGTGGCGGCCTCGGTGTTCCGTAACGAGCCCTACTGATGAGGCAGCGCGTCATGACGGCGATGACTTCTTCGATGCCGCGGGCATTTCGGCGCTTCGGGCGCGACCGGCGCGGCGTTTCGGCGGTCGAATTTGCCTTCATAGCGCCGGTGATGATCGGGCTCTATCTCGGCTGCGTCGAGATCTCGGATGGCGTGGCCGCGGACCGCAAGGTCAGCCTGGTGTCCGCGGCGCTCGCGAACCTGACGGCATCGTGTAGTAGTAGCAGTGCTAATGCTGGTAGTTGTGCCAATAATATTATCAGCACGACTGAGATGAACAATATTCTCGATGCGTCGAGCGCAATCATTGCGCCCTATGACGCCGCCAAACTCAAGATGACGGTGTCGTGCCTGAGTGTCGACGCCAACAAGAACGTGACGGTGAAATGGAGCGTGACGAGAAACGGCACCGCGCAGAGCGGGGCGGTGACGATCCCGGCCGCGCTGGCGGCGGTACCAGGGACACTGATCTACAGCACGGTGTCCTACGATTATAAGCCGATCGTCGGCTATACTATCACCGGCACGCTGACGCTATCGGACAATATGTATTCGAGCCCGCGCACCCAGGCGCCGAGCTACCCCGACGCCGCCCATCCCTGCAGCTAGCATTGCGGTCTAGCGCGCTTCCGCGATCGGCAGCGCGGTGGTCGATTTGATCCGCTCCATGGCGAAGCGCGAGGTGACGTTCTTGAGCGGGACGGTCGCGATCAGCTTTTTGTAGAAACCGTCATAGCCCTGGATGTCGGGCACCACCACGCGCAGCATGTAATCGACGTCGCCGGCCATCCGGTAAAATTCCATCACCTCCGGCATTCCGCCCACCGTCTCGGCGAAGCGCTTGAGCCAGTCCTGCGAATGGTCGCCGGTCTCGATCGACACGAACACCGTGATGCCGAGGCCGATCTTTTCCGGATCGATCAGTGCGACGCGGCGCATGATCACCCCATCGGCCTCCAGCCGCTGCAATCGCTTCCAGCACGGCGTCGACGACAAGCCGACGCGCTGGCCGATTTCGGCAACCGAGAGCGAGGCGTCCTCTTGCACCACGGCGAGGATCTTGCGGTCGATGGCGTCCATTCTCTGTTTCCTTCAAAACTTGAAATCTTTGGCCTAAAACAGCGGTATAAATTGGAATAATATTCTTATTTTAGCCTTCCATCTGTATTTACAGAGAAAAAAATTCTATTTCAAGTGCAATCTATCGCTGCCACTGAAGCAACATTTCGACCGGACCCACGGACATGACAAAATTCTTCTCCGCCGAATTCCCCGCAACGCTGCGCCGCCTCGCCGCCGGCATCGCGCTCGTGCTGCTCGCCGCCGCACCCGCGGCGGCCGCCGATACGCAGCCGCTGGTGAGCCCCGCCTGGCTCAACTCCCATCTGCGCGATGCGAACCTGGTGGTGCTCGACATCCGCTCGGCCATCGACGGCAGCAAGCCGGAGACCTTCGCGCAGGGTCATATCCCGGGCGCAGTGCACAGCGACTACGACAAGGCCGGCTGGCGGGTCACCCGCAACAACGTGCCGTTCATGGTGCCGACCACGCCCGAGTTGGAAAAGCTGATCGGCGATCTCGGCATCGACGAAAACAGCCACGTGGTCGTGGTGCCGGCCGGCGTGAACGTGCTCGATTTCGGCTCCGCCGCGCGCACCTACTGGACGCTGAAATACGCCGGCGTCGGCAATGTCTCGATCCTCGACGGCGGCCTCGCCGCCTGGAAAGCAGCCGGCTTGCCGCTCGCCACCGGCGCGCAGACGCCATCGCCGGCGATCTTCACGGCTACGATCGACAACGGCATTCTGGCGCTGGCCCCCGACGTCGAGAAGATCGAGCAGAGCGGCGGCGCCACTTTGGTTGACGCGCGCCCGGTTTCGTTTTTCTTCGGCAAGGAGAAGGCGCCGGCGGCGGCGGCTTATGGCCATATTCCCGGCGCGCTCAATATCGACAGCGCGCAGTTCTACGACCCGGCCACCAACCGGTTGAAGCCGAAGGCAGAGCTTGCCGCCATCGCCAGCGAACTGCCGGCGGGGGCGACGGTCGCCTATTGCAACACCGGCCACTGGGCTGCGACCGACTGGTTCGTGCTGCACGAATTGCTCGGCCGCAACAACGCCAAACTCTTTGCCGGCTCGATGGTGGAATGGACCAGCAATGCCAGCCGCCCCATCGAGTCCGCGCGCACCAAGTGGGACGACCTGAAAAAGAAACTCGGTATGGGCACCTGAACCGCCGGGCTAGCGCGGAGTTCCCATGTCCACGGCAGCATTGACTGCGCCCGATACGCGCGCGAGCGTCAGCATCGACCGGCTGTTCCTCGGCCTCGCACTCGCCGCCACGGCGATCCTGATCGCGCTGGTGCTGCTCGACGGTCAGCCGGCTTCGGCGGCGCTGATCCTGGGCGGCTTCGGCCTCGGCATCGCCTTTCTGAAAGCCGAATTCAGCTACACCGCATCGTGGCGGCGCTTCCTGACGCGGGGGGAGGCCGGCGGCCTGCTCGGCGGGCTGATCGTGATTGCGATCACTTCGTTGGCGGTCGTGCCGGTGGCCGCGCTCGCGCCGCATTTCGGCGGCGCCATCGCGCCGCTCGGGCCCTCGCTGCTGATTGGCGCGTTCACGTTCGGCATCGGCATGCAGCTCGCCAATGGCTGCGGCTCCGGCACGCTCTACACCGCTGGCGGCGGTTCAGGGCGCATGCTGATCGCGCTTTTATTTTTTGTCGTCGGCAGCGTATTCGGCAGCCTGTCGCTGCCGTCGGTCCTCTCGCTCGGCGGCATCGATCCCATCTTGGCCTCCGACTATCTCGGCCCCTGGGGAGGATTGGCGGCGACGTTGGCGAGCATTGCGCTGGCGGCCGTTCTCATCGTCGCCGTCGCACGCAAGCGCGGCGCCAGTTTCATGCCGTCGCGAACTTATGTGCTCGGCGGCATCGCCATCGGGCTGCTCTGCGTCGGCGTGTTCATCGCCGGCGGGCATCCCTGGAGCGTGACCTTCGGCTACACGGTGTGGGGCGCGAAAATAGCGAGCGCGCTCGGCTTCGATTTCTCGCACGCGGCGTTTTGGCAATGGCCGGGACCCAAGCACGCGCTCGCCGAGTCGGTGCTGTCCGACACCTCGAGCCTGACCGACTTTGGCATGCTGTTCGGCGCCATGGCGGCGGCGGCCGCCGCCAAGCCGTTCGCGCGCGCGGCCTGGCCGCCGGCCAAATCGTTGCTGGTCGCAGGCGTTGGCGGCTTGCTGATGGGCTGGGGCGCGCGGCTCGGCTTCGGTTGCAATATCGGCGCCTTTGTCGGCGGCGTCGCGTCGGGCTCGCTGCATGGCTGGGTTTGGTTTGCCGCCGCGCTGCCCGGCTGCCTGATCGGCATCCGCCTGCGGCCGCTGTTCGGCCTGTCGCGGGATTAGCGCCATGCGCAGGGTTTATATCGCAGTCGTGGTGCTCGGATTGATCGCGGTGATCGGCAATCACCTGACCAGCCCGTCGAGCGGCCGCGCTGTTTCGCCGGAGGATTTCGCCGGCGCCTGTGCGCCCTGCGGCGCGCCCTGTCCGTCGAAGAAATAGCTGCGTCAGTTCTTTTTGAGAAAATCCTCCACCTCGGAGCGTATTGGCGCGCCCGAGGCGCCGCCGAAATGCGTGCATTTGAGCGCGGCGGTGGCGCTGGCAAAGCGCAGGACGTCCGGCAGATCGTGGCCTTCCGCCAAACCGAGCGTGAAGGCGCCGTGGAAGGCGTCGCCGGCGCCGAGCGAGTCGATCGCCTTCACCTTGAACGCCGGCATGTGGCGCAGTGCGCCATGGTCAAGCCAATAGACGCCGTTCGGCCCGTCGGTGCTGGCGAGGAAGCCAGAGACATGCTCGGCCAGGCGCCGCAAGCCGGTGCCGTGGTCGCTGACGCCAGTCGTGCCGTGCAAGGCTTCCGCCGACGACACCACATGGCTGCCGAGCTTGAGCAGCGGGTCGTCCGGCTTGGTCGCCAGATCGAGATCGATGACGATCGGAATCTTGCGCGCCAGCGCGGCGCGGCACACCGCCGTCACGAATTCTGGAAAGCGGTTGTCGATCAGCACGGCGTCGACATCCGCCACCAGTTTGTCGGCGTCCACAGGCAGCACTTTGCCGAGATTGACGCCGCGCCGCGTGGCGATGGTTTTTTCGCCGGTCGCATCGAGCAGGATGAGCGATACCGAGGCGGTGCCGCCGGCCACGCGCACGGCGCCGCCGCAGTCGATGCCTTCTTTGACGAGGTCGGTGAGGATACGGCTGCTCGCCTGGTCGTCGGTTCCGCCGAGCGGCCCGGCAAAGGCCGCGCGTCCGCCCAGGCGCGCGATGGCGACGGCCGCATTGGCGGCGCAGCCGCCACCGGTGATGATGAATTCCGATGCGGACACCTTGGCTCCGGGCGCCGGAAAATTCTCCACGCGCATGACGATGTCCTGCACCGCGATGCCGGCGCACAGGATCTTCGGCGCTTTCCTTCCCGGCACAGCGTCAGTCAAAGCCGATCTCGTCCTCGACCCAGGCGCGGATGAGGTGATGCGCGATCGCCACCGGGGGCGGCGTGGTCAAGCCGTCCGAGTGCTTGCGCATCAGCATGGTCGCGACCTCCGTCCTGGTAAACCAGCGCGCGTCCTCGAGTTCCTCGTGGTCCACCACGATGTCGCGGGTCAAAGCCTCGGCGTGGCAGCCGATCATCAGCGTGGACGGGAACGGCCACGGCTGCGAGTGGAAATAGACCACACGGCCGCAGGTGATGCCGGCTTCCTCGCGTGTTTCGCGGCGCACCGCATCCTCGATCGCTTCGCCTGGCTCCATGAAGCCGGCGAGGCACGACCACATGGTCGGCCCGAACCGTGGGGACCGGCCGAGCAGGCAACGCTCGCCGTCGCTTGCCAGCATGATCACCACCGGATCGGTGCGCGGGAAATGCTCGGCCTTGCAGGCCGCGCAATCGCGCCGCCAGCCGGCCTGCACGGTTTGCGTCGGCGCGCCGCAGTTCGGGCAGAAACGATGGCGCAAATGCCAGTGCAGCACCGCCTTGGCCTCGGCGATCGGCGGCAGGTGCTCGGGCTCGACCAGCCCCTGCACCGCGATTGAGCGCAGGTCGGTGACATGCAAGCTCTCGCGGGCCTTCAGCGCCTCCGCCGTCGCCGGCGCGATGCCGTAGCCGAAGCGGGGCGCGCCATCCAATAGCCCGAGGAAAACCGTGTCGCTCGCCGCGCCAAGTGCGCGCGCCTCATCCAGCGTGAAAAGCGGATCGTTGAGGGTTGCGCCCTTTTTCATCGCGATCCAGTCGCCGCCGATCACATAGGCGCCCGCTTGGCGGTCGGCCGCCAGCCGCGCCATGGCGGCATGGTCGGGGCGCAGTTCGGCGGCGCGCTCGATGCGACTCTGCGTGTAGCCAAGACGCGGTTTGGGGCCGAGATCGGGACGAGGAGGCATGTGAAACGGAAATTCGCACGGACGCGCGCGTGGCGCAATCGCGACGAATTACTTCGCCGCCCCGCGCGGATACATGGCCTCGCGCAGCTCCGGCCGCTGCCATTGCGGCCCCAGCACGCCCTGCTTGGCGGCGTAGCTCTGCGATGAGCCGACGCCGTCGGTGCTGGCGCGCATCTGTCGCGCGCGCTCGAGGCTGACGTCCACCATGAAGAAGCCGGCCGCCGTGCTCTCGAACAATATTTCCTCCGGCGCAGCCACCATGGCGAGGCCACGCTCGGCATGGCTGAACAGATTCTGCGTGGTGACCACGATGGCCAGGTTCTCGATCGCGCGCGACCAGATCAGGTTGCGCCAGCTCGCCCACAGTTTCCCCTTGTCGGTGCCGGCCGGCATGAAGATCAGTTCGGCGCCACGCAGCGCCAGCGCGCGCGTCACCTCCGGCATGTAGACTTCGCTGCACATGGCGAGGCCGACCTTGCCATGCGCCGTATCGAACACCGGAAACTCGTTGCCGGCGACGTATTGGAATTCCCAGCGCTGGCCGCCGGTGTAGATCCACGGCCCGTTCGGATGCGTGCGGCGATAGGAGACCGGCGCGCGGCCGTCGCCATAGGCCATGCAGATCAGGTTATGCGCGGTGCCCTCGTTGTGACTGAGCGGCTCGAGGGTGCCGTAGACCGCGTTGATGCCGTGCTTGGCGGCGGCTTCGGCCAGCCGCGGCGTCGGATCGAAGCTCGCCGGCATGCGCCAGGGGCCGGGATAGGTTTCCGGGAAGCAGACGAAGTCGGCGCCTTCCGCCTTGGCGCGTGCGATGAATTGCACCGCGTCGGCGACGTTCTTTTCGTCCTCGCCGATCGGATTGGTAATCGGCTGCACGACGGCGATGCGGAAGGTCATGGATATAACTCCTCGATCAAGCGGCGGACTCTAATGGCGAACCGGCTCGATTAGAAGAGCGCGGCGCAATGCGCCGATCAGGCCGTCGCGGACGGTCGGACTGTACGCCGATGGCGGGGCAGCGCTCCACACCGGCTTTGGCCAGGCGGCGTCGCTATGGCGGCGTGCAATGACGTGCACGTGCAATTGCGGCACCTGGTTGCCGAGCGCGGCGATGTTGAGCTTGTCGCATTCGGTGATGGATTTGAGTGCGCGCGCCGCGGCGGCGATTTCTCCCAGCAGTTGGATTTGCGCGTTTTCTTCCAGATCGATGAGCTCGACCAGGTCCGGCTCGCGCGGCACCAGGATCAGCCAGGGATAATTGGCGTCGTTCGCCAGCAGCACGCGCGCCAGCGCCAGGTCGCCGATGGGAACGGTGTCCTGTGCGAGTTGCGGGTGCAGCGACCAAACATTCGGAGTGCCTGATACCATTGGGTAATTCTGCGTGATTCTTTCGGAGGAAAGCTAGCAGAGCGGCACCCCGCCTGCTTGCTTTCTCCCCGTGTTGGCCCGATATAGGACCGGGAGGTTGGCGGTGGACGAGCCACTCGCCAACCGGGTCAGATCCGGAAGGAAGCAGCCCTAACGAGCACGGATCGGGTCGCTCGTCAGCCTCCCACCGATTTCCGCGAACAGCGCGAGCCTGCGCGGCCGCTAGTCGGATGGCACGATGAGCGAAACCGCGAAACCCACCGAACAAGGCTTCGACCTCGGCGATGCGCCTGAGGCGCCGGCAGGCGGCTATCGCGTGCTGGCGCGTAAATACCGGCCCGCCAGCTTCGACGACCTCATCGGCCAGGATGCCATGGTGCGCACCATCTCGAACGCCTTCGAGAGCGGGCGCATCCCGCAGGCCTGGATCCTTACCGGCGTGCGCGGCGTCGGCAAGACCACGACCGCGCGTATTCTCGCGCGCGCGCTCAATTACGAATTGCCGGACGGCTCGATCAGCGCGCCCACCATCACCATGCCGGTCATGGGCGTGCACTGCCAGGCCATCATCGAGAGCCGCCACATCGACGTGTTGGAAATGGACGCCGCCTCGCACAACAGCGTGGAAGATGTGCGCCAGATCAACGACGCCATCCGTTACGCGCCGGTGTCGGCGCGCTACAAGGTCTACATCCTCGACGAAGTGCACATGCTCTCCGGCGCGGCATTCAACGCGCTGCTCAAGACGCTGGAAGAGCCGCCGCCGCATGCCAAGTTCATCTTCGCCACCACGGAAATTCGCAAAGTGCCGGTGACCGTGCTGTCGCGCTGCCAGCGCTTCGATCTGCGCCGCGTCGATGCCGCGCTGTTGGTCAAGCATCTCGAAGGCATCGCCGCCAAGGAGAAGATCGAAGTCGAGCCGGCGGCGCTGGCCTTGATCGCGCGCGCGGCGGAAGGCTCGGTGCGCGACTCGCTGTCGCTGTTCGATCAGGGCATCGCGCATGCGGCAGGTCCCGTGCGCGCGGAAGACGTGCGGCAGATGCTCGGCCTCGCCGACCGCGTGCGCGTGGTCGATCTGTTCGAGGCGCTGATGAAAGGCGACGTCGCCGCCGCGCTAGCCGAACTGCGCGAGCAATACGACATCGGCTCCGATCCGGGTGTGGTGTTGAGCGATCTCGCCGAGTTCACCCATTTCGTCACCCGCGTCAAAGTTGTGCCCTCGGTCGCCGACGACGTCTCGCTGTCGGAAGCCGAGCGCGTGCGCGGCCGCGCCTTCGCCGCGCAACTGTCGATGCGGGTGCTGTCGCGCACCTGGCAGATGCTGCTCAAGGGCGTCGGCGAGGTGCAGGCCTCGGGGAGGCCGGTTGCTGCCGCCGAGATGATTCTGGTGCGTATTGCTTATGCCGCCGATCTGCCGACGCCGGACGAAGTCGTGCGCTCGCTCGGCGAGGAAGGCGCGGCGCGCCCGCCAGGCAATGGCGGCACGGCCTCGGCGCCAGCGCCGGCGCAGAATTTCACACCGCGCTACGACGCCCCGCGCGGCTCGCCGCGCTCATCGGCTGCGGCGTCGCCACGGCCCGCCGAGAATCCGGTAGCTGAGAGTGAGCCGGTCGCCGCCGCGCCGACTTTGACCATCGGCTCGTTCGAGGCGCTGATCGCGCTGACGCAGGAGAAGCGCGACATTTCGATGAAGATGGCGCTGGAGCGCGACGTGCGGCTGGTGCGCTGCGAGGACGGCCAGCTCGAGATCGCGCTCGAAGCCAGCGCGCCGAAAACGCTGGTGCACGACCTGCAACGCAAGCTCACCGCCTGGACCGGCAAGCGCTGGATGGTGGTGGTGTCGCAGGAGCAGGGTAGCGCGACCGTGCGTTCGCAGGCGGAAGCGCGGCAGGCGGAACTGGAGCGCGGCGTGCAAAGCGACCCGCTGGTGCAGGCGGTGCTCAATCGCTTTCCCGGCGCCAAGGTGGTCGGCGTGACGCAAAACGTGCCCGCCGCCGAAGCCGGCGACCCCCTGCCGGACGCCAGCCCCGACGACGAGGAATAAGCCATGGCGGATTTCATGGGCATGATGAAACAGGCCGCGCAACTGCAATCCAAGATGCAGGAGCTGCAAGCCGAGCTCGACCGCATCGAGGTCGAGGGCACGGCCGGCGGCGGCATGGTGAGCGTGCGGCTCTCCGCCAAGGGCGATCTCAAGGGCGTCAGGATCGACGACTCGCTGATGAAGCCCACCGAAAAGGAAATCGTCGAGGACCTGCTGGTGGCGGCGCATGCCGACGCGCGGCGCAAGGCCGAAGCCGTCATGCAGGACAAGATGAAGGGCCTCACCGGCGGCCTGGCGCTGCCGCCCGGAATGAATCTGACTTAATGCCCACCGCCGTCGCCGGACCCGAAATCGAGCGCCTGATCCAGTTGCTGGCGCGGCTGCCCGGCTTGGGCCCGCGCTCGGCGCGGCGCGCGGCGCTGCATCTCATCAAGAAGCGCGAATTGCTGATGGCGCCGCTGGCCTCCGCCTTGCAGACCGCGATGGAGAAGATCGAGATCTGCAAGACCTGCGGCAATATCGACACGCAGAACCCTTGCACCGTGTGCACCGACAGCAGGCGCGACCAGTCGATCATCGTGGTGGTGGCCGACGTCGCCGACCTGTGGGCGCTCGAGCGCGCCCATGCGGTGAACGCCCGCTATCACGTGCTCGGCGGCACGCTGTCGCCGCTCGATGGCGTTGGCCCGCAGGACTTGGCGATCGACGCGCTGATCTCGCGCGCGCATGACCCGGAGGTGAAGGAACTGATCCTGGCGCTCAACGCTACGGTCGATGGGCAGACCACCGCGCATTACATCACCGAACTGCTGCACGAGGCGAACGTGAAGGTGACGCGGCTCGCGCATGGCGTGCCAGTCGGCGGCGAGCTCGATTATCTCGACGAGGGCACGCTGTCGGCGGCGATCAAGCAGCGGACGCTGTTCTAGGATTTGCGCGGCTCCAGCCGCTTGAAATGGCCGTGCCGCTGCAGCCAGGCCAGCAATATTAAACTGGGCAGGCCGGCAAGCGCGCAGATCACGAAGAACCACACCCAGCCGGTCGATTCGGCGATGAAACCCGCGCCTGACGACAGATAGGTGCGCCCGACCGCGGCCAAGGCGGTCAACAGCGCGTATTGCGTCGCCGTATGCAGCGGGTTCTGGCAGAGCGCCGACAAATAAGCGACGAACATCACGGTGCCGATGGCGCTGGTGAAATTTTCCGCGATGATCGCGATCGCCAGCGCGGTTGGATTGTGGCCGACGACCGCCAGCCAGCTGAAAGAGAGATTGGCCGCCGCCTGCAATATGGCGCCGATCCACAGGCTGGTCGCCAGCGGCAACGCGCGCGCCACGAAACCGCCGGCAAAGCCGCCCAACAAGAGCGCCGCCAGCCCGACGCCCTTGACGATCGCGGCGTATTCGTTGCGGGTAAATCCGAGGTCGATCACGAACGGCGCGGTCATGGCGCCGCTGAGCGCGTCGGTGAATTTGAACAGCACCACGAAAGCGAGCATGGCGAAGGCCATCTCGTAGCCGAGGAAATCCTTGAATGCGCCGACAGCGGCCTCCGCCACGCGCGCGAAGCGCTTCTGTTGGGCATGCGCCGCTTCCGCCTGGCGCGAGCGCTCCGGTTCGGTGGCGATGAGTGCCGTGGCGGTGCCGATCAGCACCAGCGCCCCCATCGCCACATAGCCCCAGTGCCAGGCCGCCTGCTTGTCGAAGCCATAGGCCTGGATGGCGCTGACCAGAAACAGCGCGCCGGCGGTGGAGACCAGCATGCCGATGCGATAGGCGGCGACATAAGATGCCATGCCGGCGGCCTGTTCGTTTTCCGGCAGGCTTTCGACGCGGAAGGCGTCGACCACGATGTCCTGCGTGGCGGAAGCGGTGGCGACCAGGAGCGCACCGACGGCAACCAGCCCGGGCGCCGTCGCCGGATCGGTCGAGCCGAGAAAGACGATCGCCGCCATCAGCAGGATTTGCGTGAACACCAGCCAGCCGCGGCGGCGGCCGAGCCAGCGCCCCAGCAGCGGCACGTCGAGCGCGTCGGTGAGCGGCGCCCAGAGGAATTTCACGGTGTAGGGCGTGCCGACCAGCGCGAACAGGCCGATGGTGCCGAGATCGACGCCGGATTCGCGCATCCACACCAGCAGCGTCGCGCCCGACAAGGCCAATGGAAGGCCGGACGAGAAGCCGAGGAACATAACGATCAGCACGCGTGGCTTGAGATAAACCGCCAGCGCGTCGAGAAACGACGGGCGCGGCTGCGCGCTGTCGGGCGAGGCGGTCATGTGCTATTCGCCGGCTTCCAGCTTGCGGATCGGCGCGGGAATCACTTCGGCGCTTTTCGGCGCATCGCTATCGAAATCGAGTTCTTCAATGTTCGTTGCGCGTTTCTCGATGCGGCCGGTCGACGTCAGAATATTGACGACGTCCTCATTCGCTTGCCCAAAATGCGTTTGCAGCTTGCGCACGCGTTCGCTGAGCAACCGTACGTCCTTCACCATGTGGCCGACTTCGTCGCGAATCTGATCGGCGGCCTCGCGCATCTGGGCGTCCTTGCGCACCTGCTTGATGACCTGGATCGCCATCACCATCAGCGTCGGTGACACGATCATCACTCGCGCGCGGTGCGCGCGCTGCACGATGTCGTCGAAGCGTTCGTGCAACTCGGCGTACACCGACTCGGACGGAATGAACATCAGCGCGATGTCCTGGGTCTCGCCCGGGATCATGTATTTGACGATGTCGGAAATATGTTTGGTGATGTCCTGTTTGACGCGCGCGACCGCCAGCTTGCGCTCATCGTCGCTGGTGGCGGCGCGCATCGCGGTCATGCCTTCGAGCGGAAACTTGGCGTCAATGATCAGCGGGCCGGAATCGGGCATGAAGATCGCGCAATCCGGCCGCGACTTGTTTGACAGCGTGTACTGGAATTCATAGGCGCCCTTCGGCAGCATGTCGGCGATGATCGCTTCCATTTGGCCCTGACCGAAGGCGCCGCGCGATTGTTTGTTGGCAAGAACGTTCTGCAGCGAATTAACTTGAGTCGCGAGATCGGTAATATTCTTCTGCGCGCTGTCGATGACCGCGAGCCGTGCGTGCAGTTGTTGCAGGTGATCGGTGGTGTTCTTGGTCGATGTCTGCATCGACTTGTCGAGATTTTGCGTTACCGCGTCGAGCCGCTGATGCACGGTCTGTTGCAGAGCTTGCACGTGGCCTTTGAGCTCGGCGATGCGCTGCTCGGCGGCCGGATCGGCTACCGGGGCACGCGGGCGCAGCAGCAGCACGAGG
>Ga0265337_1001213_pt1 | contig 13104 bp, 13 predicted proteins | sample 42122metaG_FD_192441 | JGI IMG/M metagenome (GOLD analysis project Ga0265337, IMG submission 192441) | Rhizosphere microbial communities from Carex aquatilis grown in University of Washington, Seatle, WA, United States - 4-21-22 metaG | ecosystem: Host-associated > Plants > Roots > Rhizosphere >... | reverse complement strand
AACGCCGGTGAGCGGCGTGAGTATGTTGTCCGAGCTCGTGGCGTATCGCTTGTAGGAGCGACCGAGCGGCGTGAAGCAGACGTCCATGTCGCTGCCGGTCGCGCCTGACGATTCCGGCACGACGACCGCAAAGACGTTGTCGAGCCCGTACTCGGTGCCGAGATCGAGCGTGTCCATGATCCGGAACTGCCCTTGCGCGGAGTTGTTCCACTCGGTCTGAGTGCAGCTCGTCGACGGCATGTTCGCGCAGGCTTGATTCGTATCGACGGAACCGACGAGCGCCTCTCGTACGTCGAAGCGACCCTGGCCGCTCGAGCCTTGCGAGTAACGGACGAGAACCGCGCCGCCTTGACCCATCGCGTGCATGCGTGCTTGCTGGTAGATCATCGCGATGCGCTCGGCCGTTTCGTGGACGCGCCGGTCGCGCAGCTGATGAGTGACGGCCGGCAACGCCAGTCCGGCGAAAATGCCGATGATGATGACGACGACGATGAGCTCGATGAGCGTGAACCCCCGCGCCGTCGAGCGACCGCCGGCTACGAAGGCGCTCTCGGAGCTCGTCTTGTCGGAACCGTTCGGCAAAGAGTTCACGGGGTAAGGCACGCTAGAGCAAGGCCTATGCCGTCTTTTGCGGAGTCTCGATTTCATTTTTCCCCAGTGATTCCGGTATGCCCGCGGTCCGTCGAGGCGGCAAGGTTTGCGAGACCTTGAAATCGTTGCGTAGCCGCTCCAAGGGGGGCAGACGTCGCACTCGGTAAGCACACACCCGGGCCTTCAATGGTTTCTGGGGGTCTTGCCCCCGCGGCTCGCTTGGCCGTTCACGGGGGCCTCGTGCGGCCCCCGCGGCTTGCTTCGCAACCGCTCCCCCTGCGCGCTCCCCCGCCGCCCTTCGGGCGGGCTCGCTTCGCTCGCGGGGCTTACGTCACAACGAGTTTGCCTCGAGGTCCGCAAGCGGTCTATCCGACGAGCGAATGACCTCGTTCGAACCCGACGCCGAATCGGCCGCGACGCGCTCGGCGAGCACCCTCCACAGCCGTTCCCTCGTCCGCGTCTTGGCCGGAGCGTTGCTCGGCGGTTTCGTGCTCGCGGGGTGCAAGCAGCACCCGCCGGACGACGCCGAAGGCGCGGCGCCGCCGCCCTCCGCGAGCGCGACCAAGCCCGGCGTTTGCGCGAGCGGCGGGGGCACGCCGGGCGATCCCGTCTCGGCCGGCTTTTTCACGCGCGTCGTGGGCGCCTACTGCGTCGACCCGAACGGCGACACCCGAGCGTACGGCGAGGACGCGAAAAATACGCTCGACGACGTGTGCATCCAGCAGCTCGACGGCGAGTGCGAGGTCTACAAAAGCTTCGGTCTTCGTCGCGTCGTCACCTTGCGGTACGTGGACGGGCTCGGTTCGCCGGGCTCCGTCGCGATCACGCTCTCGCGCTTCACGACGAAGGAGGGTGCCTTCGGGTTTTTCACCAAGCGCGTCGTGGCCGACGCGGACCCGGCGCATATCACCTTGACCGAGCTCGACGCCGGAGCGGCAGCCGCGCTCGGCAGTGGCATCGCGTACGTGTGGCGCGGTGAATACCTCGGGGAGCTCTCGTACACGAACGAGCTCGAGTCGCCCGACCAGATGCGCGCGAGCGGCAAACGCCTCCTCCCCGGAATCGCGAAAGCCCTCGGCGACAAGCTTCCCGGTGACACCTCGCTGCCGCCGGCGGTCGCGAGCTTGCCAGCCGAGCATCGTCTCCGCATGGGCGTCACCTACGTGGTCGGCGACATCCTCGGCATCTCCGGGCTCGGCGGTGGCGCCATCGGGTTCTACCAGGACGGCGCGAAACGCTATCGCGTGTTCGTCTTGATGCGACCTGACGAAGACGCGGCCAACGACGTCCTCGTGACCTTGAAGAAGGTGGACCGTGCGTCGACGATCAAGGACGTGATGTTCCCGGCGCTCGCCTTCGACACGCAGCGCGACGATTCGTCGCCGCGCACGTCGTTCGTCGTCGGACGGAACGGGAAGAAGGTCGTCGGGGTCGGCGACGACGAGTTCGCGCTCGGCGCGGGTCGCTCGAAAGACGACGAAGAGCACGCGAAGCTCACGAAGGACGAGAAACTGACGCTCTTGAAGAGTCTCTTGTCGGGCGGTTGACCGAAGCGGCGGAGGCCGCCAAGCTTCGACGATGGACTTCGCTCTCCCCGAGTCCCACGAGCTCCTTCGTGCGAGTGTGCGGGAGTTCTTGGAGCGGGAAGTCCAGCCCCGCGCGAAGGAGTGGGACGAGAGCGAGCGTTTTCCGCACGAGCTCGTGCCGCGGCTCTCCGAGCTGGGGCTCCTCGGCATCCGCATTCCGGAAGAATTCGGCGGTGCCGGGATGGACACGCTCGCGTACGCCCTGGTCGTCGAAGAGTGCGGGCGCGTCGACGGATCGCTCGCGCTCACCGTCGCGAGCCACAACGGGCTCGGCACGAGCCACATCTTGACGTTCGGCTCGGAGGCGCAGAAGCGCCGCTACTTGCCGAAGGCGGCGCGCGGTGAATGGCTTGCGGCCTGGGCGCTCACCGAGCCCGGCTCCGGGTCGGACAGCGCCGCCGCGAAGACCACCGCCGTTCGTGACGGCGCGGGCTGGGTCCTGAACGGCACGAAGATGTTCGTCACTCAGGGTTCGGTCGGCGGCTTCTGCGTCGTGCTCGCGCGGACCAACAAGGACGTTCCGGCGCAGCGAGGGATCACCGCATTCGTCGTGGAGCGCGACACACCGGGTTTCTCGGCAAGCCGCGACTTGAAGAAATACGGGTGCCGTTCGAGCGACACCGCCGAAGTGTCGCTGGTCGACGTGCACGTGTCCGACGAAAACCGGATCGGCGACGTCGATCGCGGCTTCTACGACACCATGCGCATTCTCGACCGCGGCAGGGTGTCCATTTCCGCGATGGCGCTCGGCTTGGGGCGCGGCGCGCTCGCGCTCGCCGTGAAGTACGCGAAGGAACGCGAAGCGTTCGGCAAGAGCATCGCGCACTTCGACGCCGTCCGAAGTCTCCTCGCGGCGTCGCGCGTCGAGCTCGACGTCGCGGCGACGCTCGTCTACCGCGCCGCCGTCCTCGCCGACTCCGGCAACGTGTACTCCCGCGAAGCCTCCATGGCGAAGCTCTTCGCGAGCGAAGCGGCGACGCGCGCGTGCAACGCCGCGCTCCAGGTCCACGGCGGCTACGGTTACACCCGCGAATTCGCCGTCGAGCGGCACCTCCGCGACGTGAAGCTTTGCGAGATCGGCGAAGGGACGAGCCAGGTCCAGCGCATGGTCATCGCGAAACAAGTGCTCGGGCGCTAGCTATCTCATGAACCTACGACGCCGCCCGCTGCTTCGGTCGGCCTCCACCGCGCTTCAGTGATTCAACGGCGGCGCGTTCGCGATGGCGCGCGCGCTGTTCGCCGAGGTCGGCGAACTTCGCGTCGGGGGCGGTGCGGTGGGGACGTCGGCGGCGGTGATGCCGGCCTTGGGCGTGAACACCCTGAAGAAACCCAGGGCTCCAAAGACGACGAGGGCGATCAACACGGCCCAGGGCATCCACCAATCGGCGTCTTTCTTCTCGGGCTTCGCCGCGTCGCTCATCGCGTGAAACGTACCATCAAACGAGCGCCGCGTAGCAGCCGTTGACGACCGCGTCGTCGCGTCCGCCCGCGTAGACTTTCGCCACGACGCCGCCGTCGACGGCGTAGCCGACGGTCCGGAGCGACTCGCCGGGGAACACCGGTTTTCGGAACGCCGCCGTGAGCGAGCGGAGACGCGACGCGTCGCCGTCGCATGCTTTCTTCACGATGGCGCGCGCGATGAATCCGAACGTCGCGAGGCCGTGAAGAATGACGCCGCGTTCGAACCCCACCGAGCGCGCGAACTCCGGATCGGCGTGGAGCGGATTCGTGTCGCCGGAGAGCCGGTAGAGCAGCGCTTGCTCGGGCGACACCCTTTGCTCGAAATCGAAGATCGGCGCGTCGCCGTCGTTCGCCCGCTTCGCGAGGGACTTGGGCGGATGGGGGCCGCCGAAGCCGCCTTCGTCGCGAAAGAGGAATTGCCACTCGGTGCGACAGATCGGCTCTCCGCCGATGGCGCTTTCGGTCGTGCACACCACCTGAGCGAGGCGCTTCATGTCGTAGACGCCCGCGACGCGCGCCCGCGTCACGAATTTCCCCGAAGGGGGAATGGGGCGCAGCATCGTGACGGTCTGTGCGCCGTGGACCATCGTGTTGAAGTTGCCGCCGAGCTGTCCGAGGAGCGTCCACATCGGGGCGTAGGCCGGCACGACCGCGAAAGTCGGGTACACCTTCGGCCCTCGGCCCTCGTAGAGATAGTCGAGCTCGTCGGCGGTCGCGCCGATCCCGAGCGCGTAGAGCACGACGTCTCGGTAGTCGTAGTCGAACTCCGTTTCGGGAGTTTCGAGCCCAACGGAGGACGGATTCAGACTCATGAGGGCTCCCCTCGAGCGACTCGAGCGCGTCGAAGGTCCGACGAAGTACCGTCCCGAACGAACCGTGTCAACGCGCGTCGCTTCACAGACGCCCGGGACCATGTGACGCTCACGGGCGGCATGGTGGAGCCGGGCCTCGTCGATGCGATCGTCGCCGTCGCGCGCGCGTCGGGGCAAGATCTCGCGGCGTGGGGCGTCGCGTGGGCGCGGGTGATGCCGACGGTGCTCATCGTTCCGGCGTTCGGTCTCGGCCTCTTGCCGGCGGAATTCCGCGTCGCCATGGGACTCGGGCTCGCGACGGCGATCGCTCCTTCCATCCATCCGGTCGCGACCGGCATCGCGTGGCCGGCGGTGCTCGCCGTCGAAGCGGTGCGCGGGGTACCGGTCGCCCTCGCGGCGGCGGTGTCGCTCTGGGCCGCGACCGTCGCGGGCGGCACCGCCGATACCGCGATCGGAACGGCGCGACTTCGGGCCGACAGCGGGCTCGCGGCGGGCGGACAGACGCCGCTCGCGGTTCTGTTCGGGTTGCTCTCGGCGATGCTGTTTCTCGAGCTCGGCGGCGCCACGCGCGTCGCGCTCCGGCTCGCGACGCTCGGGAGCGGCGCCGAGGTCCCGCTCGCGGCGGCAGTGCGGAACCTTTCGGTGGGCATCGACGTCGCGGCGAGCGTGGGGGCGCCGCTCCTCGTCGTCGGGCTGACCTTCGACGTCGCGCTCGCGCTCGCCCTGCGAGAACTCCCGGCGTTGCGAGGCGAGACGTTCGTCGCGCCGCTCCGGACTCTCGTCGTGCTCGTCGCGACGGCCGCGGTGTTCGATCGCGTCGTGGAGTGGATCGGCATCGCCGGCCGGGCTACGCCGTGAGCCGTGCGTGGTGTGGATTCCGATGCGCCGGATGACGAAGCGACCACACCTGTGGTCGAATGCGCCGCGCCGGGTGCCCCCCAATCAAAAAAGTAACCGCGACCGATACGCGATGGTGAGACTGATGTCGACCGTGGTCACCACGCCGCGGAGCGACGCCGTATCTTCGAAGGGATCGGTTTGCGACGTGCCCGGAAGGAACCAATCGGCGATGCGCGCCCGCCCGCCGATGAGCCAATTCGCCGCGATGGGCGCGTCGAGACCGAATCCGAGCCCGAGCGTGTAACCCTGCGTGAGCAACGTGATGCCGCGTTGACCGATCAGGGCCTGGTCGGTGAGCCCCTGTTGCGACTGGAAGGTGTCGTTGACGACGCCGAGCCCGGACGTGATACCGACCCAGCCTTCGAACCCGCCGGTGATGGGAACGTAATAGCGGCCGGTGATTTCGACCGCGAAATAGCGCCGCGTGTGATCGCGGGGGACGTCGGGGGGGTCGTTTCGCGGGGCATCGGTGCTCGACGTGAGGCCGAGCATGACGCCCGCGCCGGTCGCGAAGTGACCCCAACGAAAGAGCGGCCAAGCGCTCAGCGCGACGCTGTTGTCGCCTTTGCTGCACTCGGAGCGCGTCGAGCTGCCGCACACCGACGCGTTCGGCAAGCTGAGGAGCCCGACGCCGAACTCGGCCATGCCGACCGTGGCGTGCGCGTTGGGATCGGCACGGCCCGCGAGCTCTTCTTGCGCCTCCGCGACGCGCGCGACGAAGGACGCCGCGAGCGCGGCGGTGACCCACGCGATGCGCGCGAATTTCACGGCACGCGCCCGCTCGACCGGTTCAGGTCGGAGAGGCCCTGGCGTTCGACGGGGACGGTCATCGGGCTCGTCGATTGCTCGACCGCTCGTCCGCGTCCCTCGGAACCGCCGAGGAGCGTCGCTCTCGAGGCGAGCCGATTCGCGTCGAGCCCGCTCCGGCGCGACGCATCGAGGAGCACGCGCCCGAACACGCGCGCATCGCGACAGCGATCGGCTGGGTTCTTCGCGAGGTTGTCCTTGAGCACTCGCGCGAGCGGCTCGGGGACGCTCCGGCTGCGCTCGAACGTGCGCACGTCGGGCGCTTCGGATTGTGCGTGCTGAATCAGGAAATCGACGGGACCGGAGCCCTGGAACGGCGTTCGTCCCGACCAGCATTCGAAGAGCATCGTCGCCATCGAGTAGACGTCGCCGGGCGGCCCGACCGGCTCGCCGCGCGCGCTTTCGGGGCACGCGTATTTCGCCGTTCCGAGCACCGCGCCGGCATGCGTGGCAAGTGAGCTGTCGCCTTCGCCGACACGCGCGACGCCGAAGTCGAGCACTTTGACGAAGCGCGGATCTTCGCCGCACCGAACGAGCATGACGTTCTCGGGCTTCAAGTCGCGATGCACGACGCCGCGCACGTGCGCTTCGCCGATGCCGTCGGCGATTTGAACCGCGACTTCGATCGACGGCAGGGTGCCGAGTGCTCCGCCGGCCGCGACGAGGGCCGAGCGGAGCGAAAGGCCGTCGAGAAATTCCATGACCAGGTACGGCTCGCCGCTGTCCGCCGCACCCGACGGCTCGAGTGTTCCGACGGTGATGATCTGGACGAGGTTCGGGTGAGACAGGCCACCCGCCACGCGAGCTTCCCGCTCGAAACGCGCCACGAGCGCGCGGTCTTTGGTGTGCTCGCGCCGGAGGATTTTCACGGCCACGGCTCGTTCGACGCCGGCTTGATGCGCCCGATACACGCGGCTCATCGAACCGATGCCGATCAGTCGCTCGAGCTCGAACTCCCCGGCGAGTCGGAGCCCGACGTGTGGATCGCCTCCGGCGCTCGCCTTCCGCGATGCGAGCGGCGCGCCGTCGCGCGGGCAAAAGAGCGCGTCTTCGGCGTAGGTCGCTCCACAGGTTGGACACACCCGCTGGCCGTCGCCCATCGCAAGGCACGCTAGCACGGAGGCCGATGTGCGCCGACCAGCGAGCCCGACGCCTGCTCGAAACCGTCGCCGAGCCCGACCTCCCGGAGTAGGCTCCGCCCGTGGACGGCCGCTTCGCCGATCTCGGCAAAAACCTCGTTCTCTACCTCGTCACGATGCTCCTCTCGTTGACGGTGCACGAGTACGCCCACGCGTTCGTTGCCACGCGGCTCGGAGACGACACACCCGCCCGACAAGGTCGTCTGACCCTGTCGCCGCTCGCTCACTACGACATTTGGGGCACTTTCTTGATCCCGACCCTGGCCATCGTCGCGGGCGGCATTCCGTTCATCGGTTGGGCCCGGCCGGTCGAGACCAATCCGGCGAACTACACCCGCAAGATGTCGCAACACACCGGTCACCGCTTGGTCGCCGCCGCCGGGCCGTTTTCGAATTTGGCGCTCGCCGTGCTGGCCATGGCGGTCCTCGCCGGGCTCGTGCACGAAAATCCCGGAGCCATTCTCGCCCCGGGCACGACCAACTCGTTTGCGATCCTCTGCCGCGCGATGGTGAACGTGAACCTCGGCTTGTTCGTGCTCAACCTGATTCCGCTCCCGCCGCTCGATGGGGCGCGCCTCTTGCCGCGGAGCCTCGACGATTTTCAGGCCGCGATCGCGCCGTACTCGTTTTTCATCATGCTGGTCATCCTGAACGTCAGGCAGCTCAGGATGCTCTTCTTCTGGCCGGTCGGTTTGCTCGGCGCCGCGTTGCAATCGCTCTTCGGAATCGACGTGGGGCTCGCCTGATGGGCGAGCGAGGTTCCGAGCCCGAGGTCGATCCGGAGCGAAACGGCCCGGAGGCGCCGGTGCACGCCGGGCCCGGCGTGGCGGCGACCCGCGCGCCCGGCAAAGCCGCGCCTGCTCCGCGCGCGGAGACGGTCAATCTCGACCGCGGCCCCACCTACGACGTCAAGCTCCCGACGTTCGAAGGGCCGCTCGATCTCTTGCTTCATCTCATCCAGAAGCACGAGCTCGACATCCTCGACATCCCGATCGGGTTCGTCACCGAAAAGTACGTCGAATACATCCTGATGATGGAGCAGCTGAACATCGACATCGCGAGCGAGTACCTCGTGATGGCGGCGACGCTCGCGCACGTCAAATCGCGGATGCTCCTGCCGGTGCCGCCCGAAGATCCCGACGCCCCCGTCGAAGAAGAAGAGGATCCTCGCGCCGAGCTCGTCCGTCGGCTCCTCGAGTACCAAAAATACCGCCTGGCGGCCGAGCAGCTCGGCGATCGCGCCGTGCTCGGGCGCGACGTCTTTTCGGGCGGCACGTCGGAGACGATCGAAGAAGGTCCCGCGCCGCTCGCTCAGATGGGGCTCTTCAAGCTGCTCGACGCGTTCGAGGCGGTGCTCAAGCGCGTGTCGCGCGTCAAAGATCACCAGATCGACTTCGAGCGGATCAGCATCACCGAGCGCATCAGCGAGCTCAGCGACGTGCTGCGCGCGCGGCCGCTCGTCGATTTCGACGATCTGTTCGCCGGGGCTCGTACCCGCAGCGACGTGATCATCACGTTTTTGGCCCTACTCGAGATGACCCGCCTCAAGCTCACCCGGATTTCTCAAGAAAATCCTTACAGCATGATCCGCATCGAGCTCGCGGTGCAGGACGACGCCGAGGAAGAGCCTTCGCCAGCGAGTAGCCCCGATCCATGAACATCGAGATAGAAGAAGAGCCCGCGACCGAATCGTCGACCGTCGAGGACGCCGAGGTCGAGCCGCAGACGGAAGACGGCGAAGAGCATCCGGCGAACTCCGAGGACGCGACGTCGAGTGCGGCCGAGCTCCGCGCCGACGACAGCGAAGAGACGCGACGATTCTTGAAGGGCATCCTCGAGGCGTTGCTCTTCGTCGCCGAGACGCCGATGCCGCTGAAGGACCTGGCCCGCGCCGCGAAGATCGACCGGAAACGGACCGCGGAGCTCGTCACCGAGCTCGTCACCGAATATTCGACCCGCGGCATCCGGATCCACGAGGTCTCGGGAGGCTACTGTTTCCGCTCGAGCGCGGAATTTTCGACGTACGTGCGCGGCCACCTCGCGCAACGACCGGTTCGTCTTTCGCGAGCGCAGCTCGAAACGCTGGCCATCGTCGCGTATCGTCAGCCCATCACCCGACCGGAAGTCGATGATATTCGCGGGGTCGATTCCGGCCCGGTGCTCAAGGGTCTTCTCGAGCGGGACCTCATCAAGATTCTTGGCAAGAAAGACGAGCCAGGACGACCTATGCTTTACGGTACTACCTCCGCATTCCTCGAGCTCTTCAACATGCACTCACTCCAGGATCTCCCGACCTTGAAGGAATTCACCGAGCTCTCCGACGATTCGCGGAGACGCTTCGAGCAGAAGCTCGGCGAGGATGCGCCGGAAGGGCCGATCGAGCTCGCTGCTGCGGCGGCGAGCGTGGCGGAGCGCTCGGGCGGGGAATTTGCCGCCCGTTCTGAAGAAGACCCCGATGCAGAAGGTCCGGAAAGCGCGGACGAGGAAGGCAAGATGAGTCGCGACTTCGAAAAGGAAAAGGCCGTCTCGAAGGAACACCTGGACGAGGAAGGCGATGACGACCTGCCTCGCGACAGCATGCTCGAGCCCGGCTTCAAGGATCCGGAAGACATCGTCGGCGACGATGATGACGACGACGAAGACGAGGACGACGAGGATGATGACGACGACGACGACGACGAGGACGACGAGGACGAAGAAGACGACAAGGAAGACGAGGACTGAGCCTCGCTCCCTGCCGGCTCGATCGGCTCAGAACTGGGTCGAGCCGTAGCCGTAGGACGAATCGCGACGGCGGTGTCCGACCACGGACACCGCGTCGCTCTTACGGGGTCTCGCTCATGTAGATGGACCGCTTCGGCCGAGCCATCACGTTGCGAACCATCGGCTCGAAGGCTTCGAGGGGCATCGTGTCGTAGTCCGGCTCGAACGAGTTCTGGTCGTACTTCGAGCAGAACTCCTCGGTGTATCCGAACCACGGGTGGTCCTTGAACTTGTCCCGGAGGTTCCGGTCGAGCCCGAGGAACTGGAAGAAGTAATAGCCCTGGAAGATGCCGTGCTTCTCGAGCAAGAAATGGTTCTGCTCCGAGACGAAGGGCTTCAAGATCGCCGCGCCGATGTCGGCGTGGTTCAGCGAGCCGAGCGTATCGCCGATATCGTGGAGGAGCGCGCAGACGACGTACTCCTCGTCGCGGCCGTCGCGATGGGCGCGCGTCGCCGTCTGCAGGCTGTGTTCGAGCCGGTCGACCGCGAAGCCGCCGAAGTCACCGTGAAGGAGCCGCAGATGCGCGAGCACTCGGTCGGGCAACGCCTTGTTGAAGGCGAGCGCGTTGCCGAAGATGATCATCCAATCGTCCTCGGTTCCCTCCGTCATCTGGTGGAAATGAGCGCGTCGTTCGTTCGGTGATTCCGTCATGGTGGTGCTCCCGGTCGGGTGGAAGATAGCGCCGGAGCGCGGCTCGGTTCACTCGATTCCATAAACCCCGGAAAAAACTGGCTATGCCTTCGCGCGACTCGGGGCGCGAGCGGCGGGACGGCGCTCGGGCGTGCCGAACCGCTTCGCCGACCGCTCCTTCGCTTTCAGCGCCTCCACTTCACGCGATTTGGGCGCGCTGTCGGTCTCCAGCGAGTCGATCAACTTCCGCGCGACCTTCGCGATCTGGTCGACCGAACGGAGAAACGCTGCTTCGTTCGCCTTCGACGGGTGAGTGAACCCGCTCAGCTTCCGGACGAATTGCACCGACGCGGCGTGGACTTCCTCGTCCGTGGCCGGCGGCGCGAAGTTGAACAACGTCTTGATGTTCCGGCACATGCTCTCACCGTCCGTCTCGTCAGAGGATGCCTTCGGCCTCGAGCGCGGCGTGGATCGCCGGGCGCTCCAGGAGCCGCGCGAAGTAGGCGGGCAGTGTGCCCGGAAGCGCCCGCTTCGCGACGCGGGTCCAGGTTCGCATCGCGTAGAAAGCGTACCCGTCGACGATCGTGAAGCGACCGCCGAAGAGATACGGCGCGTCGCCGAGCGCATGCGCCATGTACACATATCGACCACTCACCTTGTCGATGATGGTGTTCTTGTACTCCCCGGACGCGAGCGGCGAAAACAACGGCGCGAGCCCCTTGTGGAGCTCGGTCGCGATGAAATTCAGCCACTCCTGAAGGCGCACCCGAGCGAACGTCGCAGGCGGCGGCGCGAGCCCGGACTCGGGCTTCAGATCGGCGATGTATTGGATCATGACGGCGCCTTCGGTGAGCACCTCGCCGTCGTCGAGCCCGAGCGCCGGGACGTATCCCTTCGGATTCACCGCGGTGAAATCGCTGCCGTCGGGAAGCGCCCTCCCGCGCATGAAATCGACGCGCACGAGCTCGAACGGCAAGCCCGCCTCGCGAAGTGCGATGTGTGGGGAAAGCGAGCATGCGTTGGGCGCGTAGTAGAGCTTCAGCATTCGGCTCGAAGTGATGACGTTCGACGCCGAGGCCGTCAAGGAAAACCCGCGGATCGGGGCTTCTCTGCCGAGCCACACCCTGCGATGCTGTGTGATCCGGGAAGGGTCACATGCAGCGCGTCGTCATCCGCTCGATCTTCGGAATGTGCATCGCAGTCACTGGATGTAGCTCGACCCAAACGGGCGGAGCGCCCGCCGCAGGCGGCGCGACCCACACAGGCGGAGCGCCCGCCGCAGGCGGCGCGACGAGCACCGGCGGAGCGACATCGGCAAACGGCGGCGCGACCCACACAGGCGGAGCGACATCCGCAAACGGCGGCGCGACGAGCACAGGCGCGAACGGCGGCGCCACGTCGAATGGCGGAGCGACATCGGCAAACGGCGGCGCGACGAACACCGGCGGAGCGACATCGGCAAACGGCGGCGCGACGAACACGGGTGGCGCCGCTTCCTCGAGTGGCGGCGCGTCGAACTCGAGCGGCGATGCCGGAACTCCGCCGGACGCGATCGCGACGTGGACCGACGCGCCGGGGGCCTGCCCTGCCGGAATGCCGAAGGTCGTCATTCAGACGGCGAGCGAGCTCGCTTCGGCGGCGCGCGACGAAGACGCATACGCGAACGATGCGCCGGCGACGTGTTACTTCCTCGAAAACGGCGACTACACGCAAAGCGGGGTGCTGTTCTACGTACTGAAAGGCGGCGAGCCGGGCGCCACGCGGCGACTTTTCGTCGGCGAGAGCCGGCAAGGCGTCGTCATTCATGGGCGCGGCAACGTCGAGAACGGCGTCAGCGACGTCACCATCGCGAACATGACGTTCGATCTCACCGGCTATTCGGCGAGCGGCGCGTTCAACACCTTGAACCTGAGCAACGGCCGGAACGTCACCGTCGATCACGTGACGTTCACCGGCGATTGCAACACCGGTCTCATGGGCGGTCACATCGAAACCAACGGAACGACCAACGTGCTGGTCGATTCTTGTCTCATCGAGAAGTTCGGCCATTGCGGCGGCGGCGGTCACGAAGACCACGGCGTTTACCTAGCGAGCGGAAGTCACATCACGATTCGAAACAGCGTCGTGTCCGGAAATTCGTCGCGCGGGATCCAGATGTACACGGCGAGTGGCGCCTACGGCACCCTCGACACGATCGTCGTCGAACGGTCGCGCATCACGGGCAACGGTCACGCCGACTACGAAGACGGCGTGGTCATCAACGCGGCGGGCACCGGCACGATCGAGAACGTGACGTTCTCGCGGGACATTTTCGACCACAACTACTACTCCGGCATTCGCTTCGTCGGCGGCGTCGAGAGCGGCGTGTTCATCGATCATTCGACGTTCGACTCGAACGGCGCGGGCTCCACGTC
>Ga0265337_1001210_pt1 | contig 13125 bp, 8 predicted proteins | sample 42122metaG_FD_192441 | JGI IMG/M metagenome (GOLD analysis project Ga0265337, IMG submission 192441) | Rhizosphere microbial communities from Carex aquatilis grown in University of Washington, Seatle, WA, United States - 4-21-22 metaG | ecosystem: Host-associated > Plants > Roots > Rhizosphere >... | reverse complement strand
CTAGCCGGCGGTGGTCGAGCACCTGCACGGCGGCGCCGACGCAAATGGTGGCGAGAAACGCGATGATGAGCACCGGAACGGCGCGGCGCAGCAAGGGCTCAGCGGTCAACAGGCGCCGATACGCCGGCTTGGCGATCGATTGCGCGAGACCTTGAATGGAATCTGGACGTGCGGACGCACTCGCCGCACCGGCGCGCGCCATTGATGGCCTCCGTTCGGAGTTTCCCCTACCAGCCTGACCGGAAGGATGTGCCGCATCGCTTTCCGAATCAGTCTTGATTGGAATCGATGGGCGGCGATTTGTCGAGAGTCCCAAGAGTCAAATATTTAAAAAACGTTACCCACCGGTATTTGGCGCCGGCCAAGGGGTAAGCGGCGGCTCTGGCGCCCGGCAAGGCACCGGAAATGCGCTGGTAGCGCGGTATTTTAGTGTTGCGCGAGCGCGCGTTCGACGATGTCGGCGAGATCGCGCGACAAACTGGGCGCGGCCTTGATGCGCTGCAGCGCAGCTTGCGCCTTGCCGCGGCGGCATTGCTCCAGCGTGCGCCAGCTGCGGAATGAGGTGGCGAGCCGTGCCGCCAGTTGCGGATTTTTCGGATCGAGCGCGAGCACATTATCGGCGGCGAAGTCGTAGCCGGCGCCGTCGGCGCGGTTGAATTGGGTGGCGTTTCCTTGCGCGAAGGCCCCGATCAGCGCGCGCACGCGGTTGGGATTGGCGAACGAGAAGGCGGGGTGCGCGGTAAGCGCGCGGACTTTGTCCAGCGTGTCGGGCTGCGGGGTCATGGCTTGCAGGCCAAACCATTTGTCGATCACCAGCGCATCGGCGGCGTAGCGCGCGTAGAAATCGGCGAGCACGCGCTCGCGCTCCGGACCGGCGTGCAGCGTCAGTGTGGCCAGCGCCGCAATGCGGTCAGTCATGTTGTCGGCGGTGTCGTATTGCCGGGCGGCGTGCACGATCGCTTCAGGCGTGCCGGTTGCCGCCAGCAGATCGAGCGCGACATTGCGTAAAGAGCGGCGGCCGGCGCTGATGGCATCGGGCGAGTAGGGCCCCGGGACCGTCATGCGCTGGTATATCTTGCCGAGGGCGGCGCCGAGCCTGCCGCCGATGCTGACGCGTAGCGCGCGGCGCGCGTTGAAAACTGCATCGGGATCGATGTCGCGGCCGATCTCGCGCGCGATGTCGCCTTCGCCCGGCGGCACCAGCGCGAGCGCGACGAAGGCCGGCTGCAGCTTGGCGTCGCCGAGGATGGCGGCCAGCGCCGCGAGCAGCTTGTCGTCTGCGCGCGGCGGCTGGCCGGCATGCAGCGCGGCCACATTGTCGATCAACAGCCGCATCGAGATGGTTTGCAGCGCCTGCCAGCGGTTGAACGGATCGCTGTCGTGCGCGGCCAGGAAGGCGAGATCGTCGGCGTCGAGATCGCTGGTGAGCTTGATCGGTGCCGAGAAGCCGCGATTGATCGACAACACCGGGTGTTCGTCGATGCCGGTGAATTCGAAAGTGCGCACCGGTTCGCTCAGCACCAGTATGCCGCGTTCAATTTTTTCGCCATTTGCTAGCGCAAGCGGCAGGTCGCGGCCATGCTTGCCGACCAGGCCAAGTGCAAGCGGAATGACCATCGGCTCTTTCGTAGGTTGGCCGGGCGTAAGCGGCACGCTTTGCTTTATTTCAAGCGCATACGTCTTGCGCGCCGGATCGTAACGGCCGGCGACCGTCACCTCTGGCGTGCCGGCCTGGTTGTACCAGCGCATGAACTGCGTCATGTCGCGCCCCGACGCATCGGCAAAGCACGCGATGAACTGCTCGACGGTCGCGGCGTGGCCGTCGTGGCGTGCGAAATAGAGATCCATGCCGGCGCGGAATTTTTCGCGACCCAGCAGCGTTTGCACCATGCGCACCACTTCCGCGCCCTTCTCGTATACGGTGCTGGTGTAAAAGTTGTTGATTTCCTTATAGGTTTCCGGCCGGACCGGATGCGCTAGGGGCCCTGAGTCCTCGATGAATTGCGCCGCGCGCAACCCGCGCACGTCGGAAATGCGCTTCACGGGGCGCGAGCGCATGTCGGAGGAAAATTCCTGGTCGCGGAAAACCGTGAGGCCTTCCTTCAGGCAGAGCTGGAACCAGTCGCGGCAGGTGATGCGGTTTCCCGTCCAGTTGTGGAAATATTCGTGCGCGATCACCGCTTCGATCTGCGCGAAATCGCCGTCGGTCGCGGTGGCGCCGCTGGCCAGCACGTATTTGTCGTTGAAGACGTTGAGGCCTTTATTCTCCATGGCGCCCATGTTGAAGTCGGATACTGCGACGATCATGAAAATATCGAGATCGTATTCGCGGCCGAACTTTTCCTCGTCCCAGCGCATCGATCGCTTGAGCGAATCCATGGCGTAGCCGCAGCGTTCCTCCTTGCCGGGCTCCACATAGATGCGCAGCGTGACGTTGCGCCCCGATAAAGTGACGAAATGATCCTCGACAGCGCTGAGATTTCCGCCGACCAGCGCGAACAGATAGGACGGCTTGGGATGCGGATCGTGCCAGACCGCGAAATGCCGGCCGCCCGCGAGATCGCCGCGCTCGATCAGATTGCCGTTCGACAGCAGCACCGGCGCTTGCGCTTTGTCGGCTTCGATGCGCGTGCTGTAGACTGCCATCACGTCGGGCCGGTCGGGAAAGTAGGTGATGCGGCGGAAGCCTTCCGCCTCGCATTGCGTGCAGTAGGTACCGCTCGAGCGGTACAGCCCGGAGAGCTGGGTATTCGCGGTCGGATCGACCCGCGTCTCGATCTCCAGCGTGAACGGGGCGTTCGGCACCTGCGGAATGGTCAGGCTGTCGGGCGTCGCGACATAGCTTTCCGGCGGCAGCACGGTTCCGTCGATTTTGAGCGATGTAAGCGACAGCCCATCGCCGTCAAGCACCAGCGGCGCGGCCGCAGATTGCGGGTTGGGCTTGAGCGCGAGCGTGGCGCGGACTTTTGTCTGTGTCGGATGCAGTGAGATATCGAGCGCAACGGTCTCCACCAGCCAATCGGGCGGGCGGTAATCCTTCAGGCGGATGGGCTGGGCGGTATCGGTGCGCATGGGCTTTGATCTAGGATGTCTGCCGCGGAATTGGAAGGAAGAATGATGGCGAGCATGCACGCCATGGTGCTGGACGCGCCGCGCAAGCCGCTCGTCATGCGCGAGCGGCCACTGCCGGTGCCGGCGCCAGGTGAAATCCTGGTTAAGGTCACGGCCTGCGGCGTTTGCCGCACGGATTTGCATGTGGTCGACGGCGAGTTGGAATACCCCAAGCTGCCGATCGTGCCGGGGCACGAGATCGTCGGCCGCGTTGCCGCTACGGGTGCGGGCGTCAGCGGATTTGCCATTGGCGAGCGCGTCGGCGTGCCGTGGCTGGGCGCGACCTGCGGGACCTGCCCCTATTGCCGTAGCGGGGCAGAAAACTTGTGCGATACGCCGGTGTTCACCGGCTACACCCGCGACGGCGGTTACGCGGCCCATGTGCTCGCCGATGCGCGGTTTTGTTTTCCGCTTCTAGATAGCGGCGACGACGCCGAAATCGCGCCTTGGCTGTGCGCCGGCCTGATCGGCTGGCGCAGCTATCGCATGGCCGGCGAGGGCAAGACGCTCGGCCTCTATGGCTTCGGCGCCGCCGCCCATATCCTGGCACAGATCGCGATCTGGCAGGGCCGGCGCGTGTTCGCCTTCACGCGCAAGGGCGACAGTGCCGCGCAGGACTTCGCGCGTTCGCTCGGCGCGGTGTGGGCGGGCGGCTCGGAAGAGCTGCCGGGCGAACCGCTCGATGCCGCCATCATCTTCGCGCCGGTGGGCGCGCTGGTGCCGGCCGCGCTGAAAGCGGTCAAGAAGGGCGGACGCGTGGTCTGCGGGGGCATCCACATGTCCGATATCCCGAGCTTTCCCTATTCGTTGCTGTGGGAGGAGCGGCACGTGATGTCAGTGGCGAACCTCACGCGCGCCGACGCGCATGAATTTTTGAGCATTGCGCCGAAAGCGGGCGTGCGCTGCGAGGTCACGCGCTACCCACTGGAACGCGCCAACGAAGCACTCTCGGATTTACGCGAAGGCCGGCTGCAAGGCGCGGCGGTGTTGATTCCTTAGACGAAAGTCACCGCATCGGCTCGGCATGGCCGATCACGCGCTTGATCGTCGGCGAGCGCTCGCGCAAGGCGCGTTCCAGCGCATCGACCTTCTCGTGCACGGTCTGCACGCCCAACTGCGGATCGACGCGGCAGTGGAAATTGACGATCTCGCCCTCGTCGGTCTCGCGCACGCGCACGTCGTGCACGTCGCGCAGAGTGCGGCCTTCGGCGGCGAGCTCGGCCAGCGCGATCTCGACCGCCTTCACGCGCTCGGCTGGCGCCTCGCGGCCGGAGGCGCGGTGCGGCTGCAACGGCTCGATGTGGGTATCGATTTCCACACTGGCGCCGATCTCGGCGGCGATCGCGCTTTCCAGCCCGTCCGCCAGGGCGTGGGCGTCGTGCAGCGAGAGCTTGCCGTCCACTTCCAGGTCGAGCGAGATCGCCAGCCGGTCCTTCAGGTCGTGCACCGTCACGTGATGCACGGCAAGCGCGCGATTGCGCGCGATCACCATGACGCGGTCGAGCACGGTCTCGTTGTCGAGCGCCACCGGATCGGTGGTGACGGTCGGCTCGGCGCCCGGTATCTGCTGGCTGATGGCGGCGGCGACCGCGCCCTTAAGCGCGCTCACGCGGTCGAGCGGCATGGTGCGGCTCACCGCGACGGCGAGATCGATGAAGGTTTTCTCGCCGACGGCGCGCGCGCGCACCTGCTCGACGCGGACCACGCCTGGCACTTTCGCGGCGAGCGCCGTGATCTGGGCGGCGGCGCCGACCGGCGCCGTGTCGGTGAGGGTGTCGATGGTGCGGCGGCCGAGCCGCCAGCCGGCGACGCAGATCAGAATCGCGACCGCCAGCGCGGCCGTCGAATCCGCCCACCACAGGCCGAACCGTACCCCGCCCAAGCCGATCAGCACGGCCAGCGAGGCCCACAGATCGGACGAAAAATGCAACGCGTCGGCTTCCAGCGCCTGGCTCTGGGTCTGCTTGGCAGTGCGCGATAACGCGCGCGAGCGGAAAAAATCGACCACGATGGACACCGCGATCACCCCGAACGCCCAGGCATTCGCGATCACCATGTGCTCTTCCTGCTCGGTCAGACGCTTGACCGCTTCCCAAATCACCACGCCCGAGAGCAGGAACAGCAGCGCGGTTTCTGCCAGCGCCGAAACGCTTTCGATCTTGCCGTGGCCGTAATGGTGTTCCTTGTCGGCCGGCCTGCCCGAGACGCGCACGGCGGCATAGGTCATCACCGTGGCGCCGAGATCGATCAGCGAGTGGCCGGCTTCCGACAAGATCGCCAGCGAGCCGGTGGCGACACCCACCAGGCCCTTGGCGATCGTCAGCGCGGCGGACGCCGCGATCGAGGTGAGTGCGACCTGTTCTTTTTCGTGCTGCATGCGGCGCCTTTGGCCCGATACTACAGCATGATCGGCTTGCCGTCCGCCGCCGCCGAGCGGACCACCGCGTCGAGAATGCGGATATTGCCGAGCAATTGCTTGGGGGAGAAACGGTAGGGCGCACGGCCCTCGATCGCGTCGGCCCAGGCTTCGAAATTCAGCCGCACGGTATTGACGGGGTCGTAGCTGCGCGTCTGCCGGCTGCCGTCCACTCCGCAATGCACGAAGCTCGAGGGGATGCCTTTGTCGACATTGCCGCCTTCCTGCACCTCGACCCAGCCCTGATCGCCAACCAGCGTGAAGCGCCCGTAAAACGGCGGCGTCGAAAGACACGTGATGCGCCCGCGCGCGCCATTGGCGAAATCGATTTCGGCGCTGACGAAATCCTCCGACGGGGCCGGGAAAATCTGCGAGGCCGTGCGCGCGGCGACGCGGGTCGGCTGACCGGCGAGCGACACGAACATGTCACCGAGATGGATGCCGAGCGCGGTCCAGGCGCCGGCCGGCGCATGCTTGGGATCGCGCCGCCAGTTGGCGGGATCCATTTTGCGGAAATTGCTGTGGCTGACATTGGCGTCCATGTGCAGCAGGCGGCCGAGCGCGCCGCTTTCGAACAGGCGGCGCATTTCTTCCATCGCCGGCTCGTAGCGGCGTTCATGCCCGATGCCGAGCACGCCTTTAGCTTTGGCACTGGCCGCCAGGATTCGCTCGGCGCTGGCGGTGGTGAGCGCCAGGGGTTTTTCGCAGAACACTTGCCTGCCGGCGGTGAAGGCCGCGATGGCCATCTCCTCGTGCAGCGCGTGCGGCGTCACCACCGCGATGGCATCGACGTCAGGCCGCGTGAGCAGCGCCTGGTAGTCGCCGGTGAGGTCGAATTTATGGGCCGCCGCGAACGGCGCCGCCATTTTCATGTCGATGTCGCAGCCGGCCACCACCTTGAAACGCGGGCTGTCGGCCAGGCACATGACGATCTGCTTGCCCCACCAGCCGAGTCCGATAATGCCGATCCGGATCATTCCGCGTCATTCCCTTGCTTTGTCGGCCCCGACAATGCGGGGCCGTCCGCGATTGCGCAATGGTCTAGCCCTTTCGGCTGGAGCCGCCCGTTTTTAATGATTCCCCGCATGGGCGAAGGGACCTTGACGATGGTCAAGGTCATTTCGGATGGCCCCGAATATTCAATTTAAGGAAATCGGGTGATCGGCGCCGTTACGCGGCCTGAGGAAGCCAGCCGGCAAATGCTACAAGGATGCACAGCTTGGCCTGAGGAATTGGCTCGCCGCTACCGGCGACAGGGTTATTGGGCTGACATCACGCTCTACTGCATGTTGCTCCGCTCGGTCGCCGCCGCGCCCGATCGTATCGCGTTGGTGCAAGGCACACGACGCCTGACCTATGCGCAACTCGCCAGCGCGATCGACCGGCTGGCCGGCCGTCTGATCGATCTTGGATTTCGGCCGCTTGATCGCGTGGTGTTCCAACTGCCCAACTCTATTGAATTTGTCATTGCGTTGTTCGCGCTGCTGCGCATCGGCGTGATCCCGGTGCTGGCACTGCCGGCACATCGACGCGAAGAAATCTCGCACATTTTTGCCCACGCCAATGCGGTCGGTTATGTGGTGCCCGACTGCTGGCGTGGCTACGACTATCGGCAACTTGCCGCCGAAATGTCCGGCCTGGCGCCGTCGCTGCGCAGCGTGCTCGTGCTCGGGGACCCCGGTCCCAATCAGATATCGCTGCGCGACCTGCTTGCGCATGACGGCGGCAGCGGCGACAACGCCAGCGTCCTCGACACCTTCGCCCCGGCGCCCGATGAAGTCGCGCTAATGCTGCTGTCGGGCGGAACGACGGGCCTGCCGAAGCTCATCCCGCGCACGCACAACGATTACGTCTATAATTGCCGGCAATGCGGGACGGTCGCCGGCTTTGATGCCGGCACCGTGTTGCTTGCCCTGCTGCCGATGGCGCACAACTACACGCTCGGTTGTCCGGGCGTGCTCGGTGCGCTGGCCCACGGCGGCACGGCCGTGATCGCAGCGGACGCCAGCATCGAAACCGTCGCACGGTTGATCGAAGCCGAGCGCGTGTCGGTCATCTCCGCCGCCGTTCCGCTGATCGTCAACTGGCTGAACGCCGATCTCCCTCGGCAGCGCGATTTTTCCAGCCTGCGCGTGGTGATGAACGGTGGCGCCAAGCTCGTGCCGGAACTGCGCCGCCGGGTCGAGCGCCAGTTTGGCTGTACGTTTCAGGAGAGCTTCGGGACCGGCGAGGGGCTGCTGAACATGACCCGGCTCGACGATCCGGCCGAAATTCGCTTCACCAGTTCCGGGCGGCCGATGTCGCCGGCGGATGAAATCCGCATTGTCGACGAGCGCGGCAAAGACGTGCCCGACGGCGCGGTCGGCGAGCTGATCTGCCGCGGCCCCTATACCATGCGCGGCTACTATAATGCTCCGGAAAAAGACTGCGCGGCGTTCACCGACGACGGCTACTACCGCATGGGCGACATGGTGCGGCGGGTCGACGGCAATCTATTTGTCGAGGGCCGCCTGAAGGACATCATCAATCGTGGCGGCGAAAAGATCAGTTGCGAGGAGGTCGAAAATTATATTTTGGGCCATCCCAAGATCAAGAACGTCTGCGTGGTGGCGATGCCCGATGCGACCTTCGGCGAAAAGGCCTGCGCCTTCGTGATCCCCGTGGATGGCGAGACGGTCGATTTGGACGAGATCAAGAGCTTCTTATTGGGCCGCAACATCGCAAAATTCAAATTGCCCGAGCGGCTCACGGTCGTGAATGAGTTTCCAATCAGTCCGGCCGGGAAAGTTCTTCGCCGCGAACTGCGCCAAGCCGCTGCCGGCAACGTCGCAAGCGTGCATGCTTGAGGGATCCGCGCCATGAAATTGTTCGAACCCTTGAATGTCGGCGGGATGATCATCCCCAATCGCGTGATGGTGCCGGCGATGGTGACGCGACTGTCCGGCGAAGACGGCCTGGTCAATAAGGACATCAGCGATCGTTACGTTCGTTATGCGCAGGGCGGCGTCGGTCTCATCGTGATCGAGGCCATGGCGGTGCATACCGCGAAATCCGGCCCGCTGCTGCGCATCAGCGACGATCAGTTCGTGCCGGGCCTCAGCGATCTGGTCCGCCGCATCCATGACACATCGGATTCGAAGGTGGTCCCGCAGATCATCCACTTCATGAAAGTGGCCAAGTCTGGCTGGCGGCAGACGATCGATATGCTGTCGCTGACCGAGATCGACCGCATCGTCGAGGAATTCGGCGACGCGGTGGCGCGGGCGCGCGCTGCCGGATTCGACGGCGCCGAGCTGCATTCGGCGCACGCCTACACGCTGGCATCGTTTCTGTCGCGCGCAAACCCGCGTCTGGACGACTACGGTGGCGACACGCTGGAAGGCCGCCTGCATTTGATCGAAAGGATTTTCGGAAACATTCGCCGAAAAGTCGGCGACGACTTTCCGGTCGGGGTCCGCTTCCTGGCCGACGAATTCATCAAGGACGGTTACACGGTCAAAGACGCAAAACTCATCGGCTTACGGCTGGCTCAGCTCGGCGCGTCGTATTTGTCATTGTCCGTCGGGGGTAAGTTCGAGGACGCCATCCACGCTCCCGGGCAGGTGCCCTATCCCTACACCGGCTATTCGGGCGATCGCTGCATGCCGGGCGACTGGTATCCGGCGGTGCCGCACGCGCATTTTTCGGCGGAGATCAAAGCCTTTATTCGGGCGCATGGTTTTAACACGCCAGTCGCGACCGCCGGAAAAATTTCCAATCCCGACGATGCCGAGCGGCTGGTGGCGACCGGCGCGGTCGATATCGTCGGCATCGCACGTGGCCTGCTGGCCGATCCCGACTGGCCGAACAAGGTCCGCCGTGGTGAGTTCGATCGCATCGTGAAGTGCGATTATTGCAACGTCTGCAAACATCTCGACGGCACGCACACCCGCGTCATATGCGCGCTTTGGCCGCAAGGCTCGCTGCAGGCGCCACCGGACGACCGCTCGAGCGAAGCGCCGCGCTGGAGCGAGCAAGGCGCCAACCTGACGGCGACTATGGGCGCGGGCAAGGCCACGCTGAAATGGAACAAGGCGGCCGGCGCCGCGCGCTACGATGTTTGCCGGACCGATCCGCTCGGTAACGTCGAGATCGCAGACGCCGTCAAGGTGACGCGATGGGAGGATCATGGCCTGCTGGCGGGCATGCCGTATCGTTATCACGTGTGCGCCTACGGTGCCGCCGGGCAGGGCGGCGCCAGCTCGAACACGATCACGGTGTCATTGCCGATGCCCGATGTCGCAACCCACGCGTAATGGCTTGCGCGCGTCCGCGTCCCTCGCAATTATTGCGGTTTAATGCCGACGGCCTTCACCAGCACCGCGTTTTGCTCAAGCTCCTTGCGGACATAGGCATCGAACTGAGCCGGCGTCATGGGCATCGGCTGAACGCCGAGATTCGACAACTTTTCCTGCACGCCCGGATCTTGCAGGGCCTTGGTAATCTCCTCATAAAGCCGCTGGATGATGGCGGGCGGAGTTTTGGCGGGCGCGAACACACCGAACCAGAAATTATACTCGGAGTTCGGGAACCCGGCTTGGGTGGTGGTTGGCACGTCGGGCAATTTAGGTGAGCGATCCAAGCTGCTCACCGCCAGCGCCGTGAGCTTGCCGTCGCGAATGAGCGAAAGCGCAGGCAACAGCGGACAGAAATAAAAGTCGACGCGCCCGGTCATGACGTCGGTCAGCCCGGCCGGCGACCCTTTATAGGGTATCGGCTGTGCTTCGAAGCCCGCGGCAAGAAGAAACCGCACGGAATTGAGATGCGCCGCGCTTCCTTCTCCGATGGTGACATAATTCATCGACCCATGCCGCGCGCGAGCCGCTGTGACGAATTCGCCGAGGGTCTTGACTGCTTTATCCGGAGAGACAACCAGCACATTGGCCATATTGGCCAACGGGGTTATCGCCGCGAGGTCGCGCAACGGATCGTAGGGCATGTTCGCAACTGTCGATGGCACGATGGTATAGGCCGAGGAGGCGACCAGGATCGTGTAGCCGTCGGGCTCGGCCTTAGCCACCGCTGCGGTGCCAAGCGTGCTCGATGCCCCGGGACGATTTTCGACAATAATCGGCTGGCCCAGTTGTTCTTGGACCTTGGCAAAAATCGTGCGCGGAATGATGTCGGTCGCGCTGCCGGGACTGTAGGGGACGATCACCCGGATCGGCTTGGTCGGCCAGCTCTGCGCCCATGCTTGGGTGCCGAAGCTCATCAACAACAGTGCAATCGCGCAAAACCACCGTTTCGACATTCTAGCCTCCCTTTAGGGCCGAGCGTCAGATTTTATTGTTATTCCAATTACCGCAGATTCAGCGTTCGCCCAACAGTTTCGATCCAAAGAACATCGGGGACAGAGCGCGAACCAGCGGGAGAGAGCTTTCAGCGGCGAAATCTTCGAGCCGGAGCTGCGGGTTGTGCGGGCGGATGCGCTCGAACATGGCGCGGGCTTCCGGGTCGCAGGGCGGCGGGATCGTTGCGTCGATCAGCATCTTCGAGCCGAACCGCTGCCAAAGAGCCGTCCCCGGCGCGCCGAGTTCCTCCAAACTCGCATCCATGGCGTGATTATGCGTGCCTGAAATAATCGTCACATCCTTCTGCGGATCGACCCGCGTCGACAGCGCCCACATCAGCTCCGACGGATTGAAGATGTCGACGTCGGCGTCGACGGCGATGGCGATTTTCGGATGCTGGTATTCAGAGGATAGCGCCGCTAACAGAAGATTCTTGGCTTCGCCATAAGCCCGCGGCGTCATCTGCACCACCACCCCGAAAACGCCGGGCATCACATTTACATTGTGCAGATTGGGACCGCCGCCGACATCCTTGAGCCGCCGGAAGATGGCCGCGCTCATCGGGATCTTGTGGAAGACGCAGCCCTCCATCTCCGAGCCGTTCTGGAGATTCTTGAATATGGCGTCGTGCCGGTGCGTCATGCACTGGTACTCGACGATCGGATTCTTGCCGGTCCCGGTCACGTAGTAGTCCTGGAATTCGGAAAACGGTCCTTCTTCCTCGCGATAATGCGGCGGGATGTGGCCTTCGAGGACAATCTCCGCATCGGCCGGAACCTCGAGATCCACCGTCTCGCATTTGACCAGGCGCACCGGCTCGCCGAGATAGCCACCGGCGATCTCGAATTCATCGAGCCCATAGGCGCCCGTCGTTGCCGCGGCGGCGTAATAGAGCGGATAGTGACCGATGAAGATCGCGACCGGCATGGGTTCATTGCGCGCCTGATATTTGAGGTAGTTTTTCCAGGTGTGACGCGGGTAGAGCAATATGCCGGATTTATTCGGCCCCTTGATTTGCAGGCGGTGGAAGCTCACGTTTCGCCGCCCGGTATCCGGGTCCTTGGTCACCACCAGGCCGGAGCCGCAGACCGGGCCACCGTCACGCTGGCCGGCGACGTGAACCGGAAGATGCGTGAGGTCGAACTCACCTTTTTTGAACTTGACCTCCTTGACCGGCCCATCCTCGACCATTACCGGCGGAATGCATTTGCCCATGCGCTCGGCGATCAATGGCACCATCGTTTCCTGCGTGGCGCCGAAGGCGAGCGCGGCATGGCGGATATTCGCCGGCGCCTGGCCGAGCGAGCGCCAACCGTGCGGCAGATTTTCGAAGAAAAGCGCTTTCTCCCGCGATTGATAGAGCAGCGAGCCCATCTGCGTGAGCGGGTCGACCGGTTTAGCGATGCGGATAAGCTCGCCGGCTTCGTCCAATTCTTCGATCCAGGTCCGCATGTCTTTCGGACGCGTATTGGAAGCCATGGTCGAGGTTCTCCACATAAATTAGATAGTGAGCGACAGTTTGCCGGGAGCTCTTCAATATTGAGGGCACCGCCGCAATCCTCCATTGACTTTGGTCAAGCGCAGAGGACCACCGGCGATATTTTATCGTCGGTCAACAAGTCAGAGTTTTGCTCTTTGACTGCGATCTAGCGATGAGCAACGAGCTGGCGTGGTAAGTGTTCAGTCTTTAAAATTATCAAATCAATTTCCAGGGCGAACCGTTTTTGAACGGATCACTTTTTTGTCGCATGACTTTTAATCTCGTCGCCACCGGATGCAGTCTTACTTGAGGTGGCGATATGTCCATCCCAGCGTTTGGCAAAGGACGCGGAGATTCCAAACTGATCAAGGACGCGCGCCACAATATGATCGACGATATCGTTGATGGTTTTGGGATGGTTGTAAAAGGCCGGCATCGGCGGAATTATTGTCACCCCCATGCGCGCCAGCTTCAGCATGTTTTCCAGGTGCAGTTCGGATAACGGCGACTCGCGCGCGACGAGCACCAGTCGTCGCCGTTCTTTGAGAACGACATCGGCCGCCCGATGGACCAGATGTTCGCCATAACCATTGGCAATGCATCCCAGTGTGCGCATCGAGCACGGTATCACCACCATACCGTCAGTAATAAACGAGCCCGAAGAGATCTCGGCCGCCATGTTCGTCGAATTGTGGTAGACCGTGGCCAGCGCACACACCTGTTTAAGCGTGTAAGACGTTTCATGCTCAATCGTTCGGCGCGCCCAGTTGCTGATGACAAGGTTGGAT